>Ga0070682_100000579_pt1 | contig 22497 bp, 27 predicted proteins | sample KBSC63LmetaG_FD_64668 | JGI IMG/M metagenome (GOLD analysis project Ga0070682, IMG submission 64668) | Corn rhizosphere microbial communities from Kellogg Biological Station, Michigan, USA - KBS C6-3L metaG | ecosystem: Host-associated > Plants > Roots > Rhizosphere | place: USA: Michigan...
CAGAAAAATAACAGCAAATGTAATTTTTTTATCGTCAAAAATAGGATAGTTGTAAAGGGTCAGGATTAAGATAAGACAAGTGGGCGCAATTATTTTTTTCATGGTTACAGATGGGGTAGTTTTATTTTTTGCTCTTTAGCTGAAAAACATTTCCTTCAGGATCGGTTCCGTCACAGAGCCAGAAAGGGTAGTTTTCAAAAGTTTTGATCTCTCTCATCTGGATATTTTTTGAGACCAGTACATTTCTTGCAGATTCTATGTCAATGTCAATTTCAAAAACGAGTTTGGTATTGTTGTCGAAGAGATATCCCGCTTCAATGTTTTCAAGATATTGATCTCCGATTTTATGGAGTCCGATATGAACACCTCCGGCATCAAGCAAAACCCAGATTGGATCTTCCTCAATCACTTTCAGATTAAAATGTTCCACATAAAAGTTCCTTAGCAGTTGAACATTTTTTACATAGAGAATAATAGTTCCAAGCTGAGCATTCATGTCTTGACTGTTTTAAGGCTAAGCCTCGTAAATAAGTTGTACTACTCCTGATCTGAAAACATTGGTTTTGACCAGTTTTAGATTTAATCTTTCCTTTAAATCTTCAAAAAGAGGTTTCCCTTTTCCTAAAGCAATCGGATGAACAGATATTCTGTAGGTATCAATAAGATTGTGCTGAATGAATGTTTTGATAAGGCTCGCTCCTCCATATAGCCAGATATCTTTTCCGTCCTTATTTTTTATTTCTGAAACTTTTTCCACAATGTCAGAACTGATAAAAACGGCATTTTCATCTTCTCTGTTTTGACTGGAAAACACAAATTTATTTTTTGAATGAACGGCTTCCCAGAGTTTTTGTTCTTCTGGTCCTGCATTTTCCTCCGGCTGATAATTTCCCCATGCATCATAACTTACTCTCCCGTAAAAAATGGTGTCTATCCCTGACAAAAAACCGTTAAAATCCATATCATCATCCATGATACACCAATCAATTTCTCCGTTTGGACCTTCAATAAATCCATCTAAAGTTACTGCCAGATCCAATATTACTTTTTTCATTTTTTATTTGTTAGTGATTTTCAGAACAAATATATTGCTTTCTACTCTTCACAGAATGATAACAAATTTTGTAGTGTCAAATTTAAGGTTTACTTTGAGAAGTTTCATCAAATCTTTTCCGCCAATAATTACAGCTGAAGTTTCATCTAATGATTTGAATAAGGCCCGTAATCGTAAAAAATAGAATCTTTATTTTTTGTGATAATAATTCCTGCATTACTATTATAGGTATCCAGTTTCAATTGGTTCCAATCTTTAGGAGCCTGAAAGCTAAAGCTGCGAAAATCCATTGATTTTGTTTTTTGAGAATTTTTGGAACAGCTCAATAGAGTAAAATTATACTAAAGTATAGACCGTATTTTTTCAATGCTAATGCTTTTTATGATTATATCCAGATCTACATATAAATGTTAGAGAATTTTAGAATGGGAAGTCATTTTTAAGAATAAAAAACCGTTCTGAAAAACAGAACGGTATGGAAATTTATCTGAACATTTGTTATTTACAGATCAAACAGTCATCACCTCTTTCAATTGTATTGCACCAGGTAGCTTTTCTGACAATATATGACATGGGATTAACTTCATTTCTGACCTTTTCTAACTGTGATTCTGCTTCAGTTTTTGAAAAATATCCCATCAGAACCGTCCTGTATGAACCACCTTTTTTTATAATAGTTGAATTGTGATTGATCTTAATAGCTTTGTCAAGGTTGATATTGGCCCCGTCTATATCATTGTTACCTGCTGCGATAATAAACCATTCTGCATTGTTGCTTGATAAAGGGGTTTCAAATAATTCTACTTTTCTTTTGTTTTCATCAATTTGTTTTATTTGTTTGGGAGTTAAGTTGCCTTTGAGAGTGTCCTGTTTTAAATTACTACTTGCTTCTACATAGTCATCATATTCCTTTTTAATGGTATCATAGTAACTGGTCCAGGATTTTTTCATTTCACCGCTTGGAGCAACTATAGAAAGATATTTGGCAAGCTGAAGCCTTACCAGTGGACGCTCTTCGTTTTTAACATCATTTACGTACTTATCAAAATATTCAAGTTCTTTAATATCCTGGTCCCTCTCTTTAAAGAGATCCGTTACAATTAAAGTGACAGTGCTTATTGCAAGAGTTATAATTACCCATTTAAAGTAAATTAAAAAGTTTTCAAGCTTATCAGGGTCTAGAGTTCCTTTTTTTATCAGATAATACACTATAAAAATAGAGAGCAAACCTAGCACAATAAAGAAAAGGTACAGATAGAATGAAACAGTTCCTGTATTTGATAACATAGTACAAGTTTTTATGGTTAGTCAATTTTTCTGTAAATGTTTTGCTTCAAACATTCACTAATCAAAATTACCAAGCATAAGTGTACCTGTCAATAACCCTTTTGTGGTAGATTATATAAAAAACCATTCTGGTTTTCAGAATGGTTTTTGATGAACTTGTTTTCAGTTCTTTATTTTTTTGATAACTGTTGATTCTCCATTTAAATTAAAGGCTCCCCATTCAAATCAGTAGTAAGTACTTCACTCATATAATCAAAAAAAGGACGCATAGCCAATAAGGTGAGAAGGGCTTCTTTCTGGAAGTTATCTGACAAAACCTCCTTATCAGTAAATTTCCGCATCACCAGGAATTGCTTCTTCCTGATTAAATCTATAGCTGGATGATTTTTATCAAAACCTCGCGGGGCTGTTTTTACAGATTCACCTTTTAGTTCACCAAAATATTTAATAAAGGTTTTATCTGAAGTAATCTTTTCGATTTCTGTGCTGCTGATTTCAAATTCTTTACGGATACGGAGTAAATCTTTGGCTTCAGGACCCCAGAATCCACCTCCCACAAAACTGTTGCCGGGTTCCAGCTGAATATAATATCCACCTCTCAACATTGGTTTTGAACGGGAATATCCAGCTCCTAAATTGGTTTTGTACGGCGTTTGATCTTTTGAAAAACGAACGTCTTTATAAATTCTGAAAATATGGATTCCTTTCAGATTATCATATTCCTGAAGTTCATTATAAATCTGATTAAAAAAAACTTTGTTTTCTTTTGTAATGGCTTCGTATTCAGATTTGTGTTTGGCAAACCATTCCCGATTGTTATTTTCTTTTAAATGAGTGAGAAATTCAAATGCTTTTTTCATATTCAGATCAGGATTTTTCTTCGTTGATATATTCTTTATAGTCTTCTTCTAATTTGTCAATCTCTTTAATTAAGAAGTCATATATATTCCCTTCAAATACTTCGTAATCTTCCTCGTCATATTTGTCGTACTCAATTTTTATGATTCCGTTATCGGTATAAGCTCTGTACAGATTTCCACTGCGTTTGAAAAATAATTGTCCCAAAGGTTTTTCCCGATATTCAAGAGCTTCATCATGCTTTTCCTCAAAACCCATCCATGAAGGCATCTCTGTATACTGAGAAAGACCGTATATAAAAAAGCCATATCCGAATTTCCACGCAGGAAGAACGTCAAACTCCTGTGGTCGTGCCCATATCTCTTCTTTAACCTCAAAAATCAAGGAACCAAATGTGGTCAGAAAGTCTTTAATATCTTCACTGAATATAAAACCTGTGCTTTCCTCATACTGTGTAATCTGTTCTTCGGTTGCCGGATTTGCCACAGAGCCCATTACGAAAAAGTTATCATTTAACTTCTTTTTTCTGTCCCAGAATTCTTCTTGTGTTGCCATATTTTGTTTGGTTTTTATGCCGTCATCATTGATCAGACCGTTATTGAAACAAATATAAGGGAAAGTTGGAGGGATAAAAAATGGAGGAAGGAAAATGATGTGGTTTGGGAAATGGAACTGTTGTCATTAGTATCTTCTTTGTGATGCTTTCCTATTTTGGATTAGTTGTTTTTATTAAGTGACTTATTCTTGTGCCCATTGCAGTTCAATATATTTTGTACAATCGTTTTTCATATCATCATATCCATCGAGTAAAATTGCCGAACCTCCATTTTTCGCGACTTCTTTTACTATTTTATAAGTTTCTTGGGCTCCATCGGGTCCTAGTCCAACTAAGTCAAAAATAATATTATTTGTATTTGAAAGGGTAGTATACAATGATAAGAGATTTCTCGGGCTGCCTGTAAGTGTATTGACTTTTATTTTTTTATTAATCCATTCCGTCTCATAAATTTTTTCGGAATAAGGACTAGCAGGATTTGCATTTTTCTTTAAATATTCTCCCACCGTCATAGGATAAAAAATGTCTCTAAACTTTGATTCTCTGAAATGTTCAACAAAAGTCATTTTTTTATGGATGATAACATTTTCATGGGGTGTCTTACCACAAAATAGATCTTTAAGAAACATTTCCGTTTCATGAAAGCGTGGTCCGTTGAAAAGATTTACAACAATAATTTCCCCTTCATTGAGTGTAAATGGAGGAACGTAAAATTTATCTGTTTTGATTCCTTTGTTTTCGATTTGCTTTAAATACATTCAATATTTCCTTTTCAAAATAGCTTTAATAGCATCAGAAATTTAAAATAAATTACCGTTGTAACTTTTGTCCAGTAAAGTAATGATGAAAATCTATTCTCTGATTCTTAGTTTTAGTCTCTCAAAAACCTTTTTTGTGAAGTAAAGTTCTATCGCAAATAGTGAGTAAAAAAATAGTACAGAAAATATAACCAATCCAAGATCCCCTTGAAAATCAGTATCAATAATTTTTTTAATGATAGTCAATAAAAATATTAGCGTAAGAATTGAGAACCAGATATATCCAAAAAAGCTTAATCTCAATCTGGGATTCTGAAGATTATTCTTTTTAAAAACAATGATTAGTATGGGAAGGATTGTTAAGAAAGGTGTTTTTATTCTTGTCACTTCAATTCTGTTTTTAAACTCCCTGCCATAGAATAATTTTCCATCACTCGCCAATGAAGCAGTATTGGCTAAATCTAATATCATAGAACTTCTCTTTGAGTTTTGTCTGACTGCCTCCTCAATTTTAGTACTGCTAAAATTTAAATTCATTTTAATCATTGTGTGTTTTTATTATTTTTTCTTTTGGATTTTTTTTAATTCTTAGCATAAATAGTTTATTTAATAGGTTCATTATTACCTGAAAATTTTAACCTGCTGCAAAACCCCTTTCTCATCTTTAAAACTAAAATTATAATTTCCAGGTGGTACTCTGGATAGGTCTATCGTTTTATTATAATAGGCAAAACCCCTGCTGACCACCTCTCCATCTGTGGAGTAAACCGTATATTCAAACTGATTGCTGTTATTTTTATTGCTGATGATAAAACCATCTTTGGATGCATTGGTATAGACTTTTGTTTCCAATACTCGGTTCTCATTGGTTGTATTTGTGAGTACGTTTTCGCTAATATCTGCTACCTGTATGCTTTTAATAGCTGATTTGGTTACAGACGTTGTGCTTCCACCCATGATATATAGTTTATTGTTGTATACTTCCGCGGTAGCATGTCTTCTGGGAATCATATTGGATGATAACTGATGGAACTTATTGGTTGCAGTATCAAAATAGGCCAGGAAAGTCTGATTATTATACCCTCCTGCAATAAAAATCTTATTACCGGATACCGCTAATGAATGTCCGGATATCCCGGCGGGCATCGTAAACTGATCGGTCCAGCGATCAGTGCTGAGGTCGTAAACATTGATCAGACGGGATGAAGTACCGTTGAAACCTCCAATGACATAAAGCTTATCATTCACAATTTTGCCCCTTGTTTCTCTGGCTGTAGGCATATCGGGTAACGGATGCCATGTATCTGAAGCAATATCATAATATTGGAACCTATTAGAAAATTTAGTGGTTGCAGCACCGTTTAGTCCGCTGCCACCGAACACATATATTTTGCCGTTATAGATGGCAGAACCTGCATTTCCTGTGTAGGAACGATTAACTGCTCCCTTCGTTATTTTATTGGTTTCAAGATCTACAATTTCAAGATGGCTATTTCCCCAGCCGTTAAAAATGTAAATTTTATTATTGTAAGTCTCCGAGTTAGCAAATTTTTTGGAAAGCAGAGAAGAATTGAAAACACTCCATTTGTTGTCAGTAATATTATATTTTTCAATATAGTTTGCATTACCGCTGTTTTCCAGATATCCATTGCTCACATATATATTATCATCCACAATTACACTAGTTATGGCGCCTCTGCCTGCAGACATATTGGCGAGATTTTTAAAATTAAGCGTTTGTGCCTGGGTGAGTAATGAGCACAAAAATGAAAGGAATAATAATTTTGTTTTCAATGGTAATAAGATTTAGTGTTTGTTTTTAATAGTTCTTTGTTCTAACTTTAGGATTCAATCCTATCAATACTTTTATTAAATCATAAAAATATACTTCTGTATCTCTGGATTCAGATATTGTGATTTTGCTTTTTAATTCCTCGTAATTTGAATAGTCAAAACTTGAAATTCTTTCAATAATTTTGTTTTCCTTCACAAGAAACAATGCGTTATATTTCCTATGCTTTGCAAGTTCCTGCTTTTCAAAGAAATATTCTAGATCGTTGAAATTGTATTTTTTAGAGTTAAATATTTTTTGAAATGTAATATCTTCTTTAGTGATTATAATCTTCGTATGAATTTTATAAAAGAAAGTCCATATAAAAAATAAAACACCTAATAGAAAAGTTGTTTTTAATATGATCATTATATTAAAGGCACTTATTAGTCCTTTCAAATTAGAGTAAATAATAAGTGAAAAAACCAGAGATAGGATGAAGGTTAAGAAATGAATAATTAAAAATGATTCAAAATTTATTTTTGATTTTACCATGTTATGTTTTTACTCAATTGAATTTTGCTAAGTTAAAATATTAAAGTGAGATCATTTTTAAAAGAGTAATAAGGTCAGGAAACTCTGCGTAGCAGAGGTAGAAGATTATCAGTGATATCCTTTTATTTTCTGTAAAATAACAGAATCATTCTTATTCGTATTCTTTTCAATAAGGAGATCTAAAATCTCTCCATATAATGCCCTTTGCTTTTCATTGGGAGCGTTCATAGGGTTGATTTGAACCAATTTTCCATTGGAGTATACAATAATAATGTTTGTTGACATCCCATCTATGGCGGGTTTTAAATCTTTATCATTAAAATCTTCTGATGTAAAGGAGTCTGATATTCTCTGAATTCTTTCAATATCATTTTTTGACAGCTTAATTTTAAAAGGTTGCAGTTCCGGCCTTTCATTGAGGTATTCCAGATATTCTTTCCCTTCTTCGTTACTCAATTTTTCTACATTTTCCTTTGATGGAGGCGGAGGCGGGTTATAAGAAACAGGGCTGTAAAAATCAAATACTCGTCAGTGAAATTTAAGATGGTTTCAGCAGGAAGATGAAACGTAGGGTAGTATCCTATTTTTATCAGAACGGGTTTAGGTTTTTCAGTTGTGTTATCACTATTTTTCTTACTACAGGAAAATAAAAGTGCAAAACAAAATAATAGCAATGTAAAGTTCTTCATAGATGAAAATATACAACGTTTTTACTTGGTATAATCCCCTGCAACAATAGATTTTTCCATGGAGCTTATAATCTCAGAAACGGGAATGGTAAATATCCCGGCATCTCCTTTATCGAATTCTCTTTTCCAGTAAGAATATCCGTCCATTTCAAGGGAATCCGGCTTTTTCCCGGTCTCACTTTTCAGAGTGGTGACACTTTTGTCCAAAGCTCCTTCTGATATGGGAATATGAGTGAATTTGTCCGCAATGCCTGTGGTACTACTGGTATCTTTAATCTTCAAACCACTGACGGAAATATGAATCACTTTTCCGGTTTCAGGATATTCTTCAATTTTTAAGATTTTAAGAATGGAGCTTTTTTCCGTAGGGCGGGTTTTGTAATTCCATTCCTGGCCGGCGCGGTATTGGTCTTTTTTTGTACAACTGGAAAACAGTAAGAATATTCCTACGATTAAAGTATAGAGTTTCATGAAGGAAGGTTATTAGTTTTGTTTTTATTTCAAATAAGTTTGTTCAAGAAGCTCCACTGATTCCGTTTCAGTTAATGGATTCTTTTTATCTGTATTATTTGTTAAATTGAATGATATCAGATTGTTGTTTCTAACGGCATATAGTAAATAGGAAGTCTTGTCCTTACTAACATCCTGAGATTTATCTTTTATGATAATTTTCCAGATAATATAATTTTTTTCTTCGTTTCGCTTTACTTCGGAAACTTCAGCTTTCACTCCGGTTGAAGAGGCCCAGTAATCATATTCCCATTTGTAAAATGCATTCAGTAATTCTTTTTCTGTTAGCCCTTCTTTATAAAACTCAAATTTTTCAGGTTTTCTTACTGAAATTAGCAAATTTATTTTTTCGTCTTTATTGCTTAAGTGAAATTGTCCGGATTGTTTCAGTTGATTTTTATATTCCCATTTTCCAGGAACCTCAAATAATTCTCCATTGATTTGAAAAGGAGTCTTTTTTTGTGCAAAAGAAGAGGTTGAAACCAGAAAAAGAATGAAGATGGAAAATAGTTTAATGTTTAATTTCATTTTGAGTATAATTTCTTGAAGGGTGGTTATTAGTTTTGTTTTTTATTTCTGAATCAACTGTTCCAGTCTGGCCATCATTTCATCTTTTTCTTTCAGCATTCTTTCGTATAGCGCAATTTTTTCTTCGTGCAGTTGCAAAACCTTATCTATAGGATGAAACGAAGGATTATTATTTATACCATTAAGTATAGAGCCATTATCAAATGTATTAGCAATAATATTAACTGCTTGTTCTTCATCCATATTCTCAATAGCTTCCACAGGAACTTTCAGAATCTGGGAAATCTTTTCTAAAATATCCTCTTCAATAGTTTCTTTCTGCTCTAAAAGCGAAACCTTCTTCTGGTTCCAGTCTTCACCAAGATCAAAAGCCAAAGCCTCCTGCTTGATGCCCAACATCTCCCGAAAACGCTTGATATTTCTCCCTTGATGTATTTTTTTGTTTTGCATATTTGTGTACGTTATAGAAACAAATATAAGTAAAAGTTGGGGGATAGGAAATGGGGAAGTGGAGGTATTTTAGATGAGGTGGGAATATAAAGAATCCGAAGTTGGAGGCTTCGGATTTTGTTTTATTTAAATATTCTAAGAGTATAATTTAAAAGATAAAGACACACGATACAATCGTGCGTTAGTGGGGAGTTATTGTCTTAATTTTTTCAATATACTAGAAATATCTTCATCATAATCATTAATCCATACAGTTTTTACTCCTAGTGACTCAGAATCTTTCTCTTCATATCTATTATTATATTTTATTAAAAAATCTATAGTTTCATCAAGTAATAATTTATTCTTAACCTTTTCGTCATAAACTTCTGGGTTCTCCGAAAAAACTAATTCAATCCTTTTTTTCAGCCAATTTTTATCAATTTTTTTCTTAAAAATGTAATGATATTTTTTTTGTTTTTTTTGTGAATTAGCTATATCCAAAAGTCTTCTAATATTCGGGTCAGATAAGGATGTTCCAATAAATAAGCATATTTTGTCTCTAAACTTATTTATTTGAACTATATTATTCCAACTATATATATTATTATATTGCTCATGGTAAACAAATTCGCCTAATGTAATTTTATTATCATCACCTAAATTTCCTTCTTTTGGAAGAAAACCATGAACATGAAAAATTTTCAGATCAGTTTTACTAGTATCTATTGATTGGCCATAAACACTTTGGAATGGCATATCAATATTTTTGATTAATAATTTTCTTTCGATTATATCATCATAGTTATATGTTATTATACTGTCAATAATTGGACTGTTTCCAGGGGCTAAACATAACTTTACTATTTCATCTACTACACGTGAGTTTGCATTTTCATCGTATGTCTCATATAAAGCAGATTGCACTTCTTTTTCAAACTTGTTTTTATTCTTTTCATCTTTTTCACTATAATAAGTTTGTAGGTATCTTCCAGCGACTAAAGGGTTTGGATTGAATACTTTAGAGAATAATTTGGAAATTAACAATGCACTTTCGGCTTCCTTTTCAATAGTTTTAACTAACAGCCTTTGTAGTAAACTATCCCAAGTTGGTATCTTAAAATTAAAAGAGACCCCTGCTCCTAGAACTAAGCAGAGATTACTAGAAATATAGGCTTCTTTTAAATGTTTAATTGCAGTTTCTTCAGTTGAATTTGAAGAACGAGGTAGGAGATGTAATAAATTTGTAAAGTTAATATTATCAATATCATGTATTATTTGATTTAAAATGAAAGTATTATAGAAGTCAGTGATATTACTATATGGATTGGGGTACAAATGATCGATAACAGATGAATTTTTATTTGACCCATCCATATTTTGAATTTCGTTTTCTTCAGGACTATTAGTTTTTTTTGCCATAATAAATTAATATTAAATCTAAGCTTGTAAGACGCTTTGCTTATCGGAATTTATAATTGAGTTGATTGAATTAAAATTATTAAAAAAAGTTGCTATTGGATGTGCATAAAATTAGCGATGATCAAATCAGGATAAGGAACTCGTTTTAAGTAATCATCATGAAGTTCTGTCTCTAAATTAATATTTTTTAACAATTTATATTTTTCAACTAATGGTTTGAATTCATTTCCTTGATTACTTAATGCATTTAGCGAAAGTAATACTAACTCGGAGTTTGAGATTTGTGCTCTGAGTATTTTAATATAATCGTATTTCTTTAGGTAATTGTTATCTTTTGAAAGAATAAAATAACTATTTTTATCTACAAAATTTACAATATGATATAAATGACGAAAATAGTGTCCTAGTTCAGAATTGTAAATTGTAAACCAATGATTATAAAGAGCCACCAAATCATCAGTATTATTTGTATCCTGTTTTTCAGAATCTATATTAATGCGTAGTGCTAAATTATCGAAAAAATTTTCAGTAAGAGTATCTAATACGACTCCATCATTGAGTGTAAATTCAACTGAAGTTTTTATAATACTATCTTTAATCTGTCTTTGTTGTGAAAGTAAATTAAAATAGATTGATTCAAATTGATTTTTTTGTGTTAAAATTTGATTTTCTGCATTATTCTTATTTGTGAGGTTAAGATTTTCAATAATTAAAAGAGTACTTGCAAAAGTCAAAAAAATTCCAACAAAAGCGGAAACAAAAGGAGCTATTTTAGAGGCCGTATCAAGTGAAAAGTTTTCGTGAAAATTAAATAGATACTTGTTGCTAGATAGGATTATCAGATACCCTACTAAAATAGTGCAAGCTACAATTAAGCTTATATATGCGAGCTTTTTAATATTCATTGGTTAACTAGTTTTTAGTGAAATAAATATTATTTGATTTATTCTTCCAAGTTAAAACATTTAAGCATTATTGCATTATGGGAAACCATAAAACCAAAAACCGTTCTACAAAGTAGAACGGTTTTTATATTAAATTGTCTTAGCTTACGCTACTATATCATTCCTGGCATTCCACCACCTATTGGCATAGCTGGTTCAGCGCTTTGTTAAACCTTCAATTTTATTTTATCTATTGGAATATTTAAAATCCCACAACCCTTCGCAACATGAGGGAGTAAGTTTATAAAATAAATAGTAAATATTTCAGAGTTAAAGGAAAAGCCAAGATCATGTAAATATTCATATTTACAAAATTCTAAAAGTATTGAGGTACATTCTGTGTCAGAATATTGATTTATCATAGCAATAAGAAAGAGTTCAATATTTTCATAATCACTATGGTCGATAATTTCAAATAGTGAGATTTTTCTTTCTGGTTGCAATGCAAAGTTGATACTGTAAACGTAATAATTTGGATGTGCTGAGCCAAAATAATCACTTTCGGTGATTACAATACTTAGAAAGTCATCATTTAATGTTTCAATAGTGTAGTTGACATCTAAATAGAATTCATTTTCGTTACTGCGTGAAATCGAATAATTTTCGTTTTCATTTACAAAGACTCTAATATTACTTATGATTGAATATCCAAGTTGTTGGACAAAAGCATTAACGAAATCATTGTTGAACTTTTTGTTTTCAATAAAGAAAGGAATTTCGAAGGTATTTTCTATCTTAATATCTTTATTAATTTCCAGTGGTAATTGTATAGTTTTTACTATAGATGTTTCATTGTTATCTTTAAGTTCAAAAAAAAATGTACCTCCTTTATCTCCTGAGCCTGCTAGTGAACCATACGATGGCGTTTGTGTTCTATCCTCATTAAATTGTAATATGACTTGTTCAGAAAAGTGATTAAAGGATAAATGCATTTGATTATTAGATTCTAAAATAGAAAAAACAGCATTACAAAAAGGGCTGTTTTCACCTTCTTTTCCATCACTTACTGTTTCTATACCACCAGAAGTAATTGCTTGTCTTGAATATTTGTTTTGTAAAGCTTTTAAGCCTCCTCCACGATTAAGTTGGAAAATCGCCCCTGAAAAACAGCTGTCAGAAATCAAAGCAATATTTTTAGCAGGTGAGGCTTTGAAAAATTTTATTAGATCTCCAATATTAAACCAAGTTGTTAAGTCATTTTTTTTAGAATCAGAACATAACCAATAATTTGACTCTAAAGCTGGTATATATTCACCATGGCCAGCGAAAATAATTAAAATTTCATCTTTTTCTAATGAGTTAATTAATTCAGAATATAGTTGATTATATAGAAATGATAATGTAGTTTGTTCTTTTTGAGCATATAAATCATAAGAGTTAAATTGATATCTTCTAAAAAGTACATCAATAAGTTTGTTTGTGTCTTTTACGCAATTGACTAAATTGGATATTGTTTTATCCTCATATTCATCAATTGCAATGGCTATAATCTTTTTCATTTTTATTAGTATAAAGAAATGGTAACTAAAACATTAGAGTTTCTTATTTCATTAAATAATATAAATATAAAAAGATTAGTATACTTTTTTGATAAAAAAACCGCTCCACAAAAGCAGAACGGTTAGTATATTAATCTATCTCGGTCGCTGACTCCAAGCATATAAGTATACAATATCAGTTTTTGGATAGATTTATTTTATTCGCGCAAAGTTTCCTTAATTTGTACACTAGGATATGTCATTTAAAATAACAAACGATGTAATAAATAATGTAATGCTGCTTCACAGACTTTAAATGCCATGTGATCAGCTTCTTGCTGATTATAATTGTACAGTGCCGGAGGAGCAGAATATTGATCATTATATTTTATCAGTTTTTTTTTAGATTCTACAAGTTCTGCTTTGAGCTTATCTGAAAGTTCTTTTACTGTTTCTTTTTGATTATAAATCAATTGATATAATTGTTCTGCTAGTTGTACATTTTCTCCTTCTTTAACAAGTTGTCTAACAATAGCTCCATGTCTTTTGCCTTCCTCAATTTCTTGCAATACAGAATCATAAAGGACTACTAAATATATTTTTTTTGAATAATCAAGGTCTAAGAATTTCATGTCAGATTTATTTTAAGTGATTGTATCGTTTTAAATATTTATAATCGTAGAAAATTATTGATAGTTGATTAAAGTTACATCATATAAGTTTTATTTGTCAATCACCCTTTTGTGGTAGTTTCTTTATCTACATAAATACAAAAAAACCGCCCTACAAAAGCAGAGCGGTTAGTATATTAAATTTGTCTCAACGACACGTTGTTACATCATTCCTGGCATTCCGCCACCCATTGGCATAGCTGGTTCAGCGCTCTTTACTTCAGTGATTACACATTCAGTAGTAAGAAGCATTCCAGATACAGAAGCTGCGTTTTCAAGAGCAACTCTTGTTACTTTAGTTGGGTCAATGATTCCTGCTTCAAGCATGTGAACATACTCGTCAGTTTTCGCGTTGTATCCGAAGTCTCCTGTTCCTTCTGCTACTTTAGCAACAATTACAGAACCTTCACCACCTGCATTAGCAACGATTTGTCTTAATGGCTCCTCGATTGCTCTTTTCACGATTTTGATCCCTGTAGTTTCGTCAGAATTGATTCCTGTAAGGCTGTCTAAAGCAGAGATTGCTCTTACTAAAGCAACACCACCACCTGCAACGATACCTTCTTCTACAGCTGCTCTTGTAGCGTGTAGTGCATCATCTACTCTGTCTTTTTTCTCTTTCATTTCTACTTCAGAAGCAGCACCTACGTAAAGTACAGCAACACCTCCAGCTAATTTAGCCAGTCTTTCCTGAAGTTTTTCTTTATCATAATCAGAAGTAGAAGTTTCCATCTGAGCTTTGATCTGAGCTACTCTTCCTTTGATTTTCGCTTCGTCACCACCACCGTTTACGACAGTTGTGTTGTCTTTGTCGATCGTTACTTTCTCAGCAGTTCCAAGCATATCCAAAGAGATGTTTTCCATAGTGAAACCTTGCTCTTCAGAGATCACCTGTCCACCTGTAAGGATAGCGATATCTTCTAGCATTGCTTTTCTTCTGTCTCCGAATCCCGGAGCTTTTACAGCAGCAATTTTAAGAGAACCTCTTAGTTTGTTTACTACCAAAGTAGCTAAAGCTTCACCTTCAACTTCTTCAGAGATAATCAATAAAGATTTTCCACCTTGTGCAATTGGCTCAAGAACCGGAAGTAATTCTTTCATTGAAGAGATTTTCTTCTCTACTAAAAGGATATATGGGTTTTCTAGTTCAGCTAACATTTTCTCAGGGTTAGTCACGAAGTAAGGTGACTGGTATCCTCTGTCAAACTGCATACCTTCTACAACATCTACTGTTGTATCGATACCTTTAGCTTCTTCTACAGTGATTACTCCTTCTTTTCCAACTTTTCCGAAAGCTTCAGCGATCAAAGCACCGATAGTTTCGTCATTGTTAGCAGAAACAGAAGCAACTTGCTTTACCATTTCTGTAGAATCTCCAACAGTCTGAGACTGTGTTTTCAGGTTTTCAACAACTGCAGATACTGCTTTGTCGATCCCTCTTTTAAGATCCATTGGGTTAGCACCAGCAGCTACGTTCTTAAGACCTTCTCTTACGATAGCCTGTGCCAATACAGTAGCGGTAGTAGTACCGTCTCCTGCGATATCATTAGTTTTGGAAGCCACTTCTTTTACCATCTGAGCTCCCATATTTTCTACTCTGTCTTCAAGTTCGATTTCTTTTGCAACAGAAACACCGTCCTTAGTTACGTGTGGAGCACCGAAAGATTTTTCGATGACTACGTTTCTACCTTTAGGACCTAAAGTTACCTTTACTGCATTAGCTAATGCATCTACTCCTCTCTTTAGAGCGTCTCTTGATTCAATATCGAATTTTATTTCTTTTGCCATTTTGATTAGATATTAGATGTTAGATGTCAGATATTAGACAACTAACGATAGTTTTTTAATTTGATTTTTTAATCTGAAATCTGATGTCTGTGATCTGAGATCTTAGCCAATAATTCCTAATAAATCAGCTTCTCTTACGATTAAATAGTCTTTTCCTTCAAGCTTCAATTCAGCTCCTGAATATTTTCCATAAAGAACTTTGTCACCTACCTGAACCGTTGTAGGCTCGTCTTTTTTACCAGGACCTACTGCTACTACAGTACCTTCTTGCGGCTTTTCCTTTGCAGTATCCGGGATAATAATACCTGAAGCTGTTTTAGTTTCTGCTGCGATTGGCTCTACCAGAACTCTGTCTGCCAATGGTTTAAAGTTTACTGACATAATATATTTAATTTTTTAATTATTTCTGTCTTCTAATTCTCTAAATGTATGCCATGAGACGTTGATGGATGAAATGGCAGACTTTTATTTCCGAATGTGAAAAATTGGCAGAAAAATTATTTTTTGCGGGCCGGAAATCCGAAGAGATAGCTGGTAGCTACAGGTACTACAAACAGAAGAACGGTAATGGCGGAAACTAAAATTTCCATGGTATGACTGGCTAAAAATTGAGCGAATGCCGTAGCAGGGTAGAAGTGCTCATATAACGACAAGCTTAGTTTAATTCCTAAAATAGCAATGACAGCAAAAGCGGCAGTTTCCAGAAAAGGAAATACCTGCATCAGACGGACAAACCACTGTGCAATAAATCTCATGGCTAAAATCCCGATAAAAACACCAAGTGTAATTAAAAGTAGATTGTCTGAAAATGCTACGGCAGCAAAAACATTATCAATCGAAAAAGCAAGATCCATTACTTCTACTATAGCAACCGTTGCCCAAAATTGTCCCAGCAGTCCAATTGAATTTTTATACAGCCAGCTGGATTCTTTGTCAGGATTTTCCTCCTGATTTTCTTCATCATTTGTGTTTTTTATTTTTTTGATAAACCAGTCAACAGAAATATAGAGCAGGTACAGTCCTCCCAATGGTTTCAGCCACCATACGGAAATCAGGACGGATGCAAAAATAAGGGCCAGGCCGCGAAATACATAAGCTCCAAGGATTCCGTATTTCAGAGCTTTTTTTCTTTGATGTTCGGGCAGATCCATTACAATGGTTGCCAATACTGCAGCATTGTCTACGGAAAGAAGACTTTCTATTAGGATAAGATTGCCGATAATGGCTATAGATTTTGCAGGGTTTTGTAAGATGTCATTAAAAAGGTGGGTAAAATCAGGAAATATCATTTTTGAAAGAAATAGTATTTTGGTTAAGTTTTGAAATAATGGCAGCAGAAACTGAAATGCCTATGAAATTGGTCACAGATCTGGCTTCATTCATAAAGCGGTCTACACTGTATAACAGCGCAAGATCTGTGGTAGGGATTTTTCCAAACCGGCTTAAGGTAAACATCAGTGCAAGAAAGCCTGATCCCGGAACTCCCGAAGCGGTTTTTGAAGCAATTGAAATGGTGATAAAAAGCCAGAAGTAGTCTTTTAGCGTAAGAGGAATATTATAAAACTGGATAAGAAAGATACATGAGATGGAAAGATAAATGCACGCTCCCGCCAGATTAAAATTGTACCCGAGGGGAATGATGAGTCGAAGGATTTTCCGGTCATACCCCTGTGATTCCATTTTATCAAAAATCATGGGGAACGCCATCTTGGAAGAAGAAGTGGCTACTACCAGAATGATTTCTTCTTTGATGCTGATCAGGAAATCCCAAAGGTTAATTTTAAAGTAAGCCGTGATAACTCCCAATATTCCGAAAATGAAAAATACACTCGTAAGGTATACCGTGGCAACAATTTTACTTAACGGCAATAAAGTGTTAATGCCGTATACTGAAATTCCATACGCAATATTACAGAAAATGACTATCGGAAGAAATATATAAACATACTTAATGAGTTTAAAAAACAGGTTTCTTCCTCTATCTATAATTTTAAGAATGTTATTCTTTTTTTTCGAAAGGCCAATCAGAACTCCTGCTGATATGGATATTAAAAGAAAAAGTACATAATTGGTGATGTGTAAAGGGTTTGTGGTTTTTGCTAAGAACCTTTCAGGAAGTGCTTTATGAGAAGAAATTATAATTCCCGTATTGGCTCCCGGTTTTAAAAGCAGTCCGGAGCCAATTCCCAATAAAATACTGATGGAAGTGATGATTAAGAAATAGATCACCATCTGGCTTACAATTTTAAATGCATTTTTAGTGCTGAAAATATAGCTTACTCCATACGTTACTGCAATGAAAATAACGGGAATAATCAAAACCTCAAGAAGCATGAAAAAGTAACTGCTTACCGTTTCCAGATGTTTACTGACTTCCGGAAAATAATAGCCCGTTAATGCTCCACAGATAATAGCTGTGAACACATATAAGGTAAGGTTTCTTAGATAGGAGTCTGTAAATGTTTTTTGCTTAAAAGGTTTCATCATCCACTTTTTATATGATAAGATTACAAAATTCAAAGATATAACCTTATATAATACCAAGAACCAATGCACTCAGCAACATTACGATTGATGATCCTATTGCCCATTTTAAGGTGAATTTCAAGTGATCGGAGAATTCAACACCTGCCAGTGAAACCAACAGATAAGTGGACGGAACCAATGGACTTAATAAATGGGAAGCCTGACCCACAAGACTGGCACGTCCCAAAATATCCGGAGGAATATTCAGCTGGCTGCCCGTTGCTGTGATCACAGGTAATATTCCGAAATAATAAGCATCATTGGTCAGGAAAAAAGTAAGCGGTACACTGAATATAGCCGTGATTACATTCAGATAGCCACCCCAGGTTTTAGGAACGATACTGATAATACTGTTTCCCATAGCATTCATAATTCCGGTACCATTTAAGATTCCTGTAAAAATTCCTGCCCCGAAGATCATTCCTGCTACAGATAAGGCATTTCCTGCATGTTTTGAAATGATTTTCTGCTGGTCTTTCAGTTTCGGATAATTAATTAGGGAAGCGATACAGAAGGCAATCATAAAGGCAATTCCCAAAGGAATAATATCAAGTATCATCACGCAAAGCAGGATAATGGTCAGAATCAGATTGATAATAATAAGTTTCGGGCGTCTTAATGCGGGATCATTTTCACCGGCAATATCCTGTCCGCTGTATTTGGTATATTTTCCATGCTTGCTTATTCTTTTTTTCTCTCTTACTCCTAAAATATAGGCAACAAAAAATACCCATACCAACCCAACCAACATTACCGGAATCATAGGAACAAATATTTCTGTGTGTCCCAGTTTCAGAGAACTCATTACTCTTGCCGTAGGTCCGCCCCATGGCAAAATATTCATAATTCCGCCTGCCAGCATGATAATACACGTAAGAACTAAAGGATTCATTCCCTGTTTTTTATAAAGCGGGAGTAATGCTGCCACTACAATAATATAAGTGGAAGAGCCATCGCCGTCTAAAGAAACTAAAGTGGTGAGAAGGGCGGTTCCGATGGTTGTTTTTACGGGATTATCTCCTACAGCCTTTAATATGGCATTCACAAGAGGTTCAAAAAGTCCTGTATCAATCATCAGACTGAAATACAGAATGGCAAAAATCAGCATAACCCCCGTAAGCGCTATTTCTTTTACTCCTTCTTTCATCATTTTTCCCAGATCAGGCCCGAATCCTGCTACTACAGCTATCAATACAGGTACAAGTACTAAGGCTGTAAGCGGAGTTATCTTTTTGTTCATGATGAGAATCATAAAGATGAAAATCATTAAAAAACCAAGAAATGTAAGCATAGTTGTATGTAAATATTAATGAGGTATTATTGTTTCTTTTTTCTCCAGTCAAAATTGTTTCTGAAACCGACAAATCCGTAATTACTCGTTTTTTTGGTTTCCAGCTGATTGATAAAGGCAAGCTCCAGCGCAGAATTTTTTCCTAATTTTATTCCAAGACCTGCCGTAATACGATTGCTGTCGAAAGGTTCCAGCTTATCAACATTCATTCTTATTTCATTTTTAAGAATGCCGTAGAGTTTTTCTTTTTCTCCTTTTTTATTGAAAGGAATCCGGACAGAGATCAGATAACGGATTCTTACCTCAAATTCATCAGGGTTGCTGATAAAACGTTCCTCTACTCTAAGGCGGTTTGAGATTGATGTTCTGCCGATGTAGTAATCAGCGGTAACCTGTTGAAAAGGTCTTTTTTCATATCTTATTTTTTTAGAATCGTCAGCATTATAGGATTCAAGGATCAAAAACATGGCTCCTGCAGCAGGTTTTATGTTTTCTACCACTTCATAATCTACATAAGCATTCACCAGAAAAAGTCTTGTGTCATAAGCCAGGTCGAAGGAACGGTATTGAGTAAGTGCAGTTAAAGTACTTTTATCAGTAATCTTTGCCGACAGCAGGTACTGAAACCACATATTATAATTGTCTTTGCTCTGACTGTGTAAAAGGCCATTTATCAAACAAAATGATAAAATAAGCGTTAATTGTATATTAAGTTTCATGTAATATTTGATTAATATTGCGGTTTCTCAAATATATTTATTCGAAAGAGCGGGCCCGGATTTTTTCAATCAATGACAGTTTTTCTCAACGAACTGCATTTTGAGACAAAAAGATATTATATTTGATGCGTTTCAAAATAAGGTATGGACTATGTTTTTAATCATTAATTTTATTATTATATTATTGATTATCAGGATTTTATTTAGTGGTAAGATTCTGGAAAGTCTTATGAAGTACCGTTGGAAGTTCTTGTTGAGGTTTCAGCATATATTTTTCTTTTTTATCTTCATTTTGATGACTTATTTCACCGAAAACTACTTCCTGGATTCAACTCAGTTGGTAATAAGCATTATTTTGAATACAATTTTCAATGTTGGAATCTATTATCTGGTATATTATTATCTTGTTCCCCGGTTTTATTTATCCAATAAGTATCCGGAGTTTATTCTGTATGCTTTAATCTGTTTTTTGGTGTCAAGTCTTTTCAGAATTCTTTGGGAGCCGGCGGTTTTTCAGATGGATTTTAGTGAAAAAGGCTATCACGTTGGGTTTCTGTATAATGTATACATCTCGCAGGGAATCATCATTCTGGTGGGATCTTTTTTGGGTATTACCAAAGACAAATTTTTAATAGAACAGGATGTAATCAGTCTTGGAGAAGAGAAAGATCAGCTTTATCTTGATTTACTGAAGTCTAAACTGAATCCTCATTTTTTGCTGAATACGCTTAACAATATCTATGCGAACAGTTTTACACATTCGGAGAAGACATCGGATTCTATTTTGCAGTTGAGCAAACTTCTGAAGTATATTATTTATGACAGTGGGAAAGAAAAAGTCACGGTTTCTCAGGAATTTTCTTCCTTGAAAGCGCTTGCAGCTTTATATCAGCTTAAATATAATAACCAGCTTGATATTGTCATGGATATTGAAGAGCAGGAAGAATTTGATATTGCTGAAATACCGTCTGCTATCCTTCTTACTTTATTTGAAAATGCTTTAAAACACTCAGCAATAGGAGAGGATGCTCATGGTTTTATAAAATTATTCTGTAATATTGAGCGCTCTGAACTGTATTTTGAAATTATAAATTCTGTAGGGAAAGATAAAATTCATGCAGCTGAATCTAATTATCACGGATTGGGTAATGAAGCAATTATTCATATATTGGATAAATTTTATCCTGATCGGTATGAATTTTATTCCGGACCGAAAGAAAATGATCAATATAAAATTGCTTTAACAATTACTATCAATGGCTAACCTGACTATCGTTAATGTAGATGATGAGTATCCAGCATTGCAGCTTGTAAAACAATACTGCGATCAGCTTGAAGGTGTTGAACTGCTGGCTTCATTTCAGAAACCGGAAGAAGCACTGGCGTTTCTGAAAGCAAACAAAGTAGATCTGGTTGTTTTCGATATCAATATGCCTGGTATGAATGGAGTAGAGCTTTTGCAGCAACTCTCCGATCCGCCGTTGTGTATTTTCATTACCCTGGAAACAAAGTATGCGGTGAAAGCATTTGAGCTGGATGTCGTTCACTATCTTATCAAACCTGTGGATTTTGATACCTTTAAAAAAGCAGTCAATAAAGCAAGGGATTTTGTCCAGTTTAAAAGTTCAGCTGGCAGTAAACAACAGGAAGATTTTATTATGTTCAAATCCAATTATGTGATGAACAAGGTTTTTCTGAAAGATATTCTCTGGATACAGGGATTTGGGGAATATATCGTACTGATGACGCCATTGAAAAAGTATATGATTCTGGAAAGAATGTCAAATTTTGAAGAGAAATTTCAGCATTTTGGGTTTATCAGAATTCATAAGTCTTATATCGTATTATCGGATCATATCAATTCTTATAATTCCAGTCATGTTTTCCTGAAAAATGGTGAAGAACTTCCATTGGGAAGAACCTATAAAAAGAATTTAAAAGCACATTTAAGCTAAAAAAATAAAGCCGGAAATTTCCGGCTTTATTCAAAATTGTTATCTGATGACAGAACTATGGGCAATATTGTCCAGGTCCGATCCAAAGGATACATTGTCCTTTGTAATTGTACTCACAGCAAACGCGTCCTGCTGCTCCGCCATTGATTGATTTCTGAGCATCTCTGCTTAATAATTTAGCGTTTTTCATAGTTAGTAATATTTTGATTTATACATCCTGAACATTTAAAGTCAATCAGGATTTTGACATTTGGTGTAAAAGAAGTGGATCAAAGATACTGTTTTTCTATATTATGTGAAATATTTTGTTGCTATTTTTCTTTAATAAAATTTTGATTATCAATTATTAATGAGTTTTAATATTGAGGATATAAAAAGAGAAAGCCGGAACTATCCGGCTTTATTTAAAATTGTTATCAGGTAATAGAACTAAGGACAGTTTTGTCCCGGTCCTATCCATAAAGTACATTTTCCGTTATCGTCGCGTTCGCAGCATACAAGTCTGGCAGCAATTCCGCCATTGATGGTTTTCTGAGCATCTCTGCTTAGTAATTTGGCATTTTTCATAAGTAATATTTTGTTTTTTTTAATCCTGAGCATTTATTGTCAATCAGGTTTTTGACATTTGGTGTTTATCGTAATTCAAATATAAAACTTTTTAAGTCAGGTTGTTATATTTTTTTTGTAGACGAAAATAAGGTGTTGGTA
>Ga0070682_100000581_pt1 | contig 22429 bp, 15 predicted proteins | sample KBSC63LmetaG_FD_64668 | JGI IMG/M metagenome (GOLD analysis project Ga0070682, IMG submission 64668) | Corn rhizosphere microbial communities from Kellogg Biological Station, Michigan, USA - KBS C6-3L metaG | ecosystem: Host-associated > Plants > Roots > Rhizosphere | place: USA: Michigan...
GCCAAGCGCGCGCTCGCGCGGATCCCGTATTCCGTCTCCTCACTCGAGCAGCTCATTCGCCAAACGCTGCGCGGGCTCGCTCCCCAGTAACACCAAACCCCCCGCTCGGGCATCGGGGCGGTGGTTAACAGCGGGCCGCATCGCTGTCTTCAACGGGCCCCTAGCCCCGATGCCGAGCACCACGCCGCGCAACAATCCTCATCAGAGGTCGTCGCGCTTTTGCGGCGTGGCTCGCCACGACCTCGTCCCCACTCCGTTCTGCGGCGCGCCCATCGCGCGCTACCGACGGGCCGCACTCCGCCACGTCACCGTGCGACTACGCCGCGCGTCACCGTTCACCCGCGGCACTCCGCACGGCACCGCCTGTCCTCGCCGGACGGCGCCGTCCGCCCCCGCTGCACGGCACCCGCCGCCCCCGCCGCACGGCACCGGCCCAACGCCGGCGCACTCCGCACTCCACCGCCCGTCGCCGTCGTGCCCCCGCGCCGGCTTCGCCGGCGCTTGGAGGGCACCCGCGCGCGCAGGCCGAAGGCCGAGCACGCGGGCCGCGCCACGCCGCACCCTCGCGGGGGCATCAACGCGGACGTAGCGACGACACGCTGCGACGGACTTTGCGGCTTCTCGCGCCGCGAAACGCGGGACGGCCGTCGAGCCCGTCTCAGTGCGTTCTAGTCGCGGCGCTTCTTGAGCGAGCCCTTGTCGTCGAACTCTTCGGCGACGTCCGGGTCGACGTCCTTTTTGGGAGCGTCGTCCGCGTCTTCGTCGTGCTCCTCGTCCTCGTGGGCGGGCTCGTCGTCGTGCTCGTCCTCCGTGGCCTCGTCGTCCTCGTCGGGAGGCTCGCTCGCGGGGGCGTCTTCGTCTTCGTCGTCGCTCGCGAGGGGCTCGGGCTTGTCCGTATGGGGCGTCGAGCCGGCCTCGGCGGCCGAGGCGGCAATGGCGGCGGCTGCGGCCGCTCGCTCGCGACGGCGCTTCTTGCGGCGGCGGCGACGGCGCTTCTCGCGCTCTTCCTCGTCTTCCTCGTCGGCTGCGTCGAGGCGCCCGCTGGGCCAGCCGACCGGGATCTTCTTCTGGAACGAGATGATGAGGCCGATGACGCCGATCAGGACACCCGGCAGGCTCAGGAGCTGCCCCATCGTGATCGGTAGGCCGAGCGGCATGCCGCCGTTGCCCTCGAACTCCTTGTAGAACTCGACGCAGAAACGCCCCGTGAAGTAGAGCGCGAAGAAGAGCGAGATCAGCGCGCCGCGCGGGCGCTTCTCTTCCTTCATCTGCTTGTCGAAGAGGTAGAGGGCGCCGAGGATGCCGAAGCCGAGCAGCATCTCCGCGATCTGCGTCGGGTAGCGCAGGGGCCGCGGATCCATGTGCGAATCCTCGACGTAGCGCATGAAGCGGAAGCCCCAGGATTGGTCCGGCACGCGGCGGCCGACGATCTCGGAGTTCAGCAGATTACCGAGGCGCACGAGGCCGGCGCCGAGCGCCGCGGAGAACGAGAACCGATCGGCGCCCTCGAAGAAGGGGATCCCGCGCCGCCGCGTGAAGAGGAACATCGCGAGGATGAGACCCACCACCGCGCCGTGGCTCGCGAGCCCGCCCGTCCAAATCTTGAGGATCCACGCGGGATCCTCGAGCGCCTTCCGGTAGTCGTAGAAGATGACGTGGCCGAAGCGCGCACCGAGCAGCACGCCGAGCACGCCGTACACGATGAAGTCCCCGGCATCCTCCGCGGGGCCGCCGCCGCGCACGATCTGCCACTTGAGGAGGGCGTACCCGCCGAGGAAGACCCCGACGAAGAGCATGCTGTAGTAGCGAAGCTCGAGGCCGTGATCCATCCACTTCCACGCGATGAGGGCGAGGACTGCGAAGAGCGCGCCCGTCGTCGTGTGGTCGCCGCCCTTCTTGCGTGCGCCCTGGAAGAAGCTGTAGAGCGCGATCGCGCCGGCAACCACGATCACCGCCGTCTGGGGGATGGAGACGAAGACGGGATCGAGATCCCAATTGACGGAGGGCAAGCTCGACATGGGGCCCGGGACTACATCAATCCCCGCGTTTTGGCGAGGAGCCGGGCAAAAGAATGCCGATCTGGCGAAGCTCGTCGCGGGCGATGCGCTCCCAGCCCTGATTGGCCCGCGGGCTTGCCGGGCTCGGATGCAGAATCGTTCCAATCTGCGGCGCGAGGCCTTTGAGCGCTTGCCGGGCGCGCGCTTCGGCGAAGGCGCCGATGCCGATCACGTGCTCGGGCTCGAGCTCGGCGACGATGCGGCGCAGTGCTTCGTCGCAGGCGGCGAAGAGCGCCGCTTGCTCGCCTTTCGGTAGCTTGTCCGGCGTGCGATTTTTTCCCGAGCTCTCGAGGAACGCGAGCGGGCAGTAGTTGACGACGAAGAACCGCTCGAAGAAGCGCTCGGGCGTTTCGAATGCCGAGCGCGCGAAGCCCCACAGGCGCGTCCCGCTCACCTCGCTGCGCTTGCAGTCGAAGCCGAGCACGGGGCGCGCGGGGTGCTCGCGCAGTGGTCGCTTGACCTTCGCGCTGATGCCGAGGAAGTCGCGCACGGCCGTGACGTCACCGAAGGGCACCCCCGTCTGGGCCATGCCGAACGGCCCCGGATTCATCCCGAGCAGGACCACCTGCTTCTTTCCGCCGCCCCAGCGCTCGAGATATCGAGCGTGCGGGGTCCACGCGTAATCGAGAGGGTTATAGACGTAGGAAACGGGTGCCTCGAAGCTCAGCGCTCCCACGGCGCGGGCGAGCTCACGGCTGATGCGGACGAGCGACAAGCCCGCTATTTGCGCACGAAGCAGGGGGTCAGGCGACCACCAACCAGCGGCATAGGGAAATGTTCGGAGCGCCCCGGCGGCGTTTTCCCGGTCTCGGGTCGGTTTCGGGACGGATTCGTGAATGAGGCTGCTGGGCTCGGGGATTCCGCGCACGCTAAACGTTTGCAAGCTTCGCCGGACCGTCGCGAATACGTTCCCCAACTTGTGAACAGTTTCTGCAATGCTCGTGAGCTCGAGATCATGAAACCCACGAAATCGACGCAACGGATCGGCGGGTCACGGATCGAGACGGACCTCGCCGCTTCTGGGGACGGGATTGCCATCGAGCACGGAGGCCGGCTGTACCCGGTCGGGTCGCGGCCGGTGACGCTCGGTCGCTCGCCGACCGCGGATATCGTCATCGACCACGGCGCGGTCTCGCGCCATCACGCGCGCATCTTCCGTGACGTGAGGGGCTTTTTCGTCGAGGACCTGCAGAGTCGCAACGGCGTGTGCATCGACGGTCAGCGCGTGAGCGGCCGCGCGCCGATTCATCCCGGGGTCGTGCTCACGCTCGGTGACGTTTCGGTGGTCGTTCGCGAAGCGCGACGCCGTACGAGCGACGCGCTCGATGCGGCGGGGCGCGGTGCCGACTGGGGTCGTTCCGTCAAGATGGGAGACACGAGCCCCGTCGACGGGCTGCTCCTGTTCATGACGGCGGTGGACGAGTCGCTGCTCAAAGGTGAGACGCGCGATGCCGAGACCGCGTTCGCGCGACATCTGGGTCGACCCGCGGAGCGCGCCGCGGCGCGGGGTCGACTCGAGCCCGGTGTCGCTCAGACCGTGGCGCTCTTGTCGTTGCGTGTCGGCGAGGCGACGTCTTCGAGCGCCTGGCTCGACTTCGTGGTTCGGCTCTATTCCGCCACGGACATGGTGATTCCGCTCACGGTCGTCAACGCGATGCAGGCCCTGGCACGCAAGCTCGGCGGCGTGGATCGCGGCGCGATCCGCCAATATGCCGCGCAATTTGCGGGACACGAGGCGACCCTGACCCAAGAGGAGCGCTGCTCGCTCGACCGGCTGGGCGCGCTCGCCGCCTCGAGCTTCGGCGACCTTCGAACGCTCGCCGCCGGCTGACGCGCGGGCGCGCGCGGCGCGTCTTTTCGCGATCGTCACCCAGGGGCACCCGGCTCGCCACGCGTGACTCCTAAAGGGAGAGTCCGTGCAGGCGAGAGCAGTCGCGCGGCGAGAGCGGCGCAACGCGGTCGTGTTCGGTGCGGTCTTCGCGCTTGCGAGCTGCGGTCCCGCCGCGCCGCTGCGGTCGGCGGCCGTCTCGGAGCCTCTCCCTGCGCTCGCTCCCGAGCCAATCGGGACGACCGTCGTGCTCGTCACGATCGACGGCGCTCGACGCGAGGAGGTCTTTCGCGGAGTCGACGGCGTGCTCGGTCGCGGGCACGGTCTCCGGGAGTCGGAGCTGCTCGACGCTCGCGCGCTCGTGCCGAGTCTCCACGCGCTCACGGTGGCGTACGGCGCGGCGTTCGGCGCGCCGGAGCTCGGCGGGGAGATCCGCGCGTCGGGGCCGAATTTCGTGTCTCTGCCCGGATACACGGAGCTTCTCACGGGGCGCTGGCCGAGCAGCTGCGCCGACAACGCCTGCGGCGCCGTCCGCGAGCCGACGCTCATCGATGACCTCGCGGCGCGCTTTGGCTGCTCGCCCGGAGCGGCAGCGGTGCTCACGTCGTGGCCCGACATCGGTCGCGTCGCCGCGCAGCGGCCCGACTGCACGACGATGTCGAGTGGGCGCCACGGCGGCTTTCACCTCGAGCGCTTGCGGCCTTTGCCCGCGGACGCCGCTCGCTTCGAAGCGGACGGTCGTGCCGATCCGTTCCCGGGTCACGGCGACTTTCGTCCCGACCACCTCACGGGAGCGCAGGCGCTCGCGTATCTCGAGCGCTACGAGCCGCGCTTCCTGTTTTTGGGTCTCGGCGAGACGGACGAGTACGCGCACCGGGGTGACTACCGCGGCTACCTCTCGGCGCTCAGCGAGGCCGATCGCTGGGTCGGTGCCATCGCGCGCGCGCTCGACCGGCTCGCCGAGCGCGGCCGGCGCACGGCGCTGTTCGTGACCGCCGACCACGGCCGCGCCAAGAGCTTCGCGGACCATGGGGCGGCGTACCCGGAGTCAGCGGAAATTTGGCTGATTGCTGCGGGTACGGCGATCACCGCTCGTGGCGTTCCGAGCCGAGAGGGGCCGCGGCGGCTTGCGGACGTGACGCCCACCGCTCGGCGCTTGCTCGGTCTAGAACCCGATCACTCGGCGCGAGCGGGCACCGCGCTCGCCGAGATCATCGCCGCCGCACCCTCGCGCTTGTAGCCCCACCACGACCCGACGTGCGCGTCGAGCACCACGGGCGCACTCGCGAAGAGCTCCGCGCTCCGGTCGCGCTCGCTGCGAACCAGGAAATAGTCGTACTGGTCGATCTCTTCGTGACGGAACTGGTCGGGACGCCACTCGGCGCCGCCCTGCATGGTCGCGTGCACCTCCGGCCGCAGTCGAACCACCGAGAGCGGGTACATCGCGAACGAGTAGCCCTGCAGGCCGCCCTTCTCGACGTAGTAGTAGGCGGAGTAGTGGAGGTAGGCGGGTACGCCGGGGAAGGCGCGCGTGTTGCGGTCGAACACGAGGGGCCGCATGGCAAGGCCCGCGGGAAGCTTGGATTCCAACGCGTGAAATTCCGCGGCCTCGCGGTTGTACGCAACGAGGCGCACGCCGAGCACCGTGACCCACACGAGGACGGTGGCCGCGATCAGGGCGCGCACGCGCGGTCGAGCGGCGCCGGCGGGCTCCTGGGCCGGCTCGGTGGCGAGCAGCCAGAGCGGCAGGAGAAAGCAGGGCAGCCGCGTGTGGAGCAGCACGATCCCGCGGAACATGGCCGGGAAGAGCAGGTAGGCGACGAGCAAGAGCGCGAGCGGCAGCACACGCTCCGGCGCGCGTGACAGGCGGCCAGCGAGCGCTCGTCCCGTCACCGCGAGCACGGCGAGCCCGAGCACGAGGGCATAGTGATCGGCTCTGCCCATGCCGACCAACAGCGCCGGCAGATCGAGCAGGCGCAGCGGCGTCAGCTCGAACGCGTCGCCGCCGATGCGCTGCGCGACGGGGCCGGGCGCGAACCAAGCGACCGCGAGCACGACCGGCGCGAGGAGGGGAGCCAGGCGGTTCACGAGCGCTCCTCCCCCGCGTAGCAGGAGAAGCGCGACCGAGCCGAAGCCCATCACGAAGGCGACGCCGTGTGCCGTGAGCATCAGAGAGAGGGCCGTTGCGAGCAGCGCGCCGCTCCGAAGGCTCGGGCTGCGGGAATGATCGAGCGCGAGCGACAGCGACCACACCGCGAGCGGCATCGCGAGCATGAAGCTCACGAACCCGAAGTAGAAGCAGAGTCCCATCGCCGTCACGGTGCCGAACAGCGCGAGCCAGGGGTCGTGGCCGAGCCGCCGCGCGAGCCCCGCGAGGGCGAGCTGGTTGCCCACGACAGCGAGCCACACGACGAGCTTCAGCGCGACCACCGCGCCGACGAGCGGCGAGAGAGCGCGCGCGAGCGGATACGCGAGCAGGTACGGCGTGCGAAAGTTGAGCTCGTAGCGCCCGACCACCTCGGGCACCTGCGCGTCCCAGCGCACCCACGTCGCAATCTGTGCCGCGTGCTGCGGCAGGTCGACCACGGGCAGATCGCGCGCGACGAGGAACAGGGCGAGCAACCCGAGCGGAAGGACGAGCGATACGGCGTTGAGCGAGCCGTCACGCGTGAGCCACGCGGCGAGGCGTCGAGCGCGGTCGTGAAGCAAGGAGAGCACGCGCGCCCGAGCTTTCCCTACTCGTTGGGCGGGACGATGGTGATTGGTTGACGGACGTGTGCGCGTTCCGCGGGCACTCGGTCCGTCACGACGGGCGGGCCGGGGTGGGAGCGGCTTCGGCGAGCTTCTGGGCGAGCTCCTGGCGGCCGAAGGGCTTCTGTAGGAACGCCGCGCGCGTGAGGCGGGGGTCTTGCATGTCCTTCGAGTAGCCGGACATGAAGACGACCTTGAGCTCGGGTCGCGCTTTCACGAGCGCATCGGCGAGGTCGCGGCCGTCTTCGCCGGGCATGACGATGTCGCACAACAAGATCTCGATCCGTCCGGTGTGCGCCGCGGAAAGCGCCAACGCCTGCGCCCCGCCGCCCGCGTCGAGGACGTCGTACCCGAGGCTCCGAACCAGTCGCGCGGTCGTCCTGCGCACCGCATCGTCGTCGTCGACGACGAGCACCAGGCCGCGCCCGGGCGCGGGCGAGATCGGCGGGCGCGGAGGCTCCTCGACGTTTTCACCCGGCGCGATGCAGGGCAGGGTCACGATGAAGCGCGTCCCCCGCTGGGGCTCGCTTTCGACGCGAATGTCGCCGCGATGCTGCTGGACGATGCCGTAGCTGCTCGCGAGGCCGAGTCCGGTGCCCTGGCCCTTGGTCGTGAAGAACGGCTCGAAGATCCGCGTTCGCGTCGCCTCGTCCATGCCGACGCCGGAGTCGGCGACGGAGAGGCGCGCAAGCCCGTGCGGCGCCGCGACCGGATCCGGGGCCGCGCGCTCGACGCGGATCTCGAGCTTCCCGCCGTCGGGCATCGCGTCTCGGGCGTTGACGACTAGATTCACGAGCACCTGCTCGATGAGGGCCGGGTCGGCGCTCACGAGCGGATTGCCGTCCGTGACGATGGAAATGGCGATGCGCGGGCCGACCAGGCGCTGGAGCAAGAGCTGAACGTGGTTCACCAAGGCGGCAAGATCGACCGTTTGCCAAACCAGCGCTTGCTTGCGCGCGAAGGCGAGCAGTTGACGCGTGAGATCGCGGGCTCGGAGCGCGCCATGTCGCAGCGTCGCGAGGTCGTCGCGCGCGCTGTCGTCCACGTGACCCTCGATGAGCTCGAGCGAGCCGAGCATGGCCGCGAGCAGGTTGTTGAAGTCGTGCGCCACGCCGCCCGCGAGCCGCCCGATGCTCTCGAGCCGGCCCGCCACGCGCAGCTGCTCCTCGAGCGCGCGATGCTCGGTGATGTCCATGATCGTGCCGGCAAACGTCCGGCGCGAGCCGTCGACGAAGACGCGCCCGTAGCAGCGTGCCCAGCGCGCGACGCCGTCGTCGCCGACGAGGCGAAATTCCTGCTCGTAGGATTCGCCCTGGCCGGCCGTCGCGAGGGCGTTCAGCCGGTCCATGACCGCGGCGCGATCGTCGGGGTGAACGTATTCGAGAAAGACGCCGAACCCGTTGCGGCCCGCGGCCAGCCGGAAGATCTCGGAGAGGTTCGACGACCACCAGCCCTTGTCAACGCTCGGCTCGTACTCCCAGATGCCCATCCGCGCCGAGGCGAGGGCGAGCTCGAGCCGCGTGGCGCTGGCGCGCAGCGCCGCCTGAGCTTCGACGCGCTCGGTGATGTCGGTGAACGTCGTCACCGAGCCCGTGACACGGGCATCCGGCGCGCGGATTGGCTGGGCTGCGACGCGTATCCAGCGCACGCCGCCCGCCCGCGCGAAGGAGTACACGAGGTCGCGTTCGGGCACGCCCGTCCTGATCACGCGCAGGCTCGGCACGTTCGAGCTGTCGAGGGCTTCGCCGAGCTCGTCGTGCACGATGACCTCCGGAGCGATCACGTCACGCCTGCCCAAGATATCGACTTGACTCGCCGCGCCGAAGAGCTCGAGGGCCACCTCGTTGCAGAAGAGCACGCGGCCATCGACGCCGCGGAGCATCACCGCATCCGGGAGCGATGCGACGAGGCTCCGGTAGCGCGCCTCGCTTTCTTCGAGCGCGGCCTTTGCCATGTCCGGGCGCTGGAGCTCGGTCACGTAGATGAGCACGAGGTCGGGCGGGGCAGGCACGTAGCGGAGCCGCAGGAGCTCCGTCGCCTCCGTGCGGTTGTGCATGCGGAACGAGACCTCGTGCTCGACGACCTTCTGGTCATGGAGCGCGCGCTCGGTGGCGACGCGAACCTCGGGCTGGTCGCTGTAGAGCTCGGTCAGGGGCCGGCCGATGAACGCCTCGAGGACCGGGCTCCGCGCGAGCGCGGCCGCGTTCAGCTTGGCGAGGACGAAGTCGTGCGTTTCGCGGCGAACCACGTAACAAGGAACGGGGACGTCATCGAGGAAGCCGAGATCCATGGGCGGCACTCGATCGAGTGAGCCGGCCGGGCATTCGCGACGACCGTCTTTGACTACGCTATCACAGGGACTCCCCCCGACTAAAACGCCACGTTGAGGCCCACGGCGAGGTTCAGAACCCGCCGCAGAGCGGCATGTCGGTGCACTCGAAGTGGTCGTGCGGGTACGTGCACGACTGGCCCTGAGCGCATCCGCTGTTCGGGGGGCCGCACGTATCGGCGCTCGTTTGACAGTGAAATCCACTCGAGCCCGTGGACAGGCAAGAGTCCTCCGCTGCGGACAGACAAGCGAATCCCGGCTCGCACTGCGAGTCGAGCGTGCAATTCGACGGTAGACAAATCGGGATGCGTTCGCTGATCCCCGAGTCCTCGATCACGAGCTCGGTGTCGCAGGAGCAGGCTTCGAATTGTCCGCAATCGGCATCGCTGCCGCAGGCGTATTGGCAGCGAAACGTGTAGCTACCGAGCTTGCCCGTGGCCACGCAGTAGCCGTTCGGGTGCTCGTTGCAGTCGCTGTCGAACCAGCACTGGTTGTTGGTGTTGGCGAGAGGGTTGCCCGCTTCGCCGCCCGCTCCGCCGGTCTCCGCCATGCGGCGCGGGGGCAAGATGCACATCACCGGTCCCGGTCGATGCCAGAAGCCGTTCGTGCATTCACCCAACGTACCGGAGCCCGACGCTGACGGGACGCACGGGTACATCGTGACCATGCCCGCGACGCCGCCGCCCGAGAAGCCTGCCGTCGGCGTGCTTCCGGCACTGCCCCCGCGCGTCGGACCCGAGCCGCCGTCGGTGATGAAGGAGCCGCCCGTGCCGCCCGAGCCGCCGCGGGTGGGACCCGAGCCGCCGTCGGCGATCATCGAGCCGCCCGTCCCGCCGCTCGCACCCGAGCCGCCCTTGCCACCTTTGCCGCCCGTGCCCGCGCCGATGGCGCCACTGCCACCCCTGCCGGCCGAGCTTTCGCTCGCGCCGTGCTGCGTCGACCTGCCGGCGCAGGCAGCGATCGCGATCGCGGCGAGGAGTGTCCAGCGTGCCGAGCGGGGAAAGCGGGTCGCGGATCGTGACGCCATGATTCAACACTCCCTAAGCGGCGAGCCGCTCGACGACGTTCGGCAACACCTCGCCCAGCGCGGCAAGGAGCGCCGCGCGCCGGGCCGTTGCGTCGAGCACCCCGTGCGCCGCGAGCACGGGATCGGTGGGATGGTTGCTGCCCCCTTCGTCGCGTGCGGCGGCGTCGCGCGCGGCGTGAAGGGCCTCGCGGAGCCGCGCTTCGACGCGTCCGGCGACCCGACCGTCGCGCGTGCTCGCCCACGCGACGAACCGCCAAGCGAGCTCGGCATGCCGCGCCTCGTCGCGGGCGATCCCGCGCAGCGTGCTCGCGACGACCGGATCCGTCGCCGCGTCCGCCGCCCACGCCGCCTCGAGCGCCGCGCTGGTCTCCCCGATGCACCCTTCGTCGAGCACGAGCTCGACCACGTCCATGAGCTCGACCGCGCCGAGCGCTCCCGTCACGTCGAGCGGCCCCGGCCCGAGCGCGCGCCCGGCGTAGCGCGAGGCAAGTCCGAAGCAGAGCCGTGCGTGCCGTGTCTCGTCCGCCATGGCGTCCGTCGCCGCCGCCACGAGCTCCGCGGGTGCGCCGAGCGCCATGAGCTGCAGCGCAAAGCGCGCGAATGCGGCGACGGAGGCGTGCTCCATCAATCCCGCTCGCGCCCAGTGCTCGGCGAGCGCCGTGCGGAGCTCCGCCGTGAGGGGGACGAACGGCTCCGCCGCGAGCGCGGGATCGAGCCACGACGCGTCACTATCGAGCGCGCTCCGCCGGAGCGCTCCGTCGACGAGGAACGGCCGCCCGCACGTCGGGAACGGCTCGCACACGTAGTGATCCTCGCGATACATGCACTCGCCTTTGGCCGGCGGACAGTCGCCCGGCCCTCCGCATTCGTCCTCCGGGGACTGACAGCGAAACTCGCCCGGCCGCGGCGTCGAGCACGCAGCCTGCACCGGAGAGATACAGAGAAGCCCGGCGCCGCACTCCGCGTCGCTCGCGCACACCGCCGGCTTGCACACGCCGAACGTGAGCGGCAAGCGGCTCACCTCGGAGAGGAAGCTGTCCTCACACGAGCAGACCTCGCCGCTTTTGCAGTCGACGTCCTTCGTGCACGCGTAGAGGCAATCGACGAGGATAAATTGCCCCGAATCATTGCGGATACAGTAGCCCTCGTCCGCCGCGGTGCAGTCGAGGTCCGAGACGCAGCGCTGGTCGACGGGCGGTTCCGGCGGGACGTCGCCAGCGCCTCCGCTGCCGTCGGACGGGGCGCCACCCGCGTCCCCAGGATCCGGGTGAGGGGACAGCGGGCACACCACGTTCGCCGGGTGGTGCGCGAACGTGCCCTCGCAGCTCTCGTACGCGCCGGTGTCGTCGTCGACTTCGACGCAGCCGTGCGGGTGCACGTTGCCTTGGCCGCCGTTCGGCGTGCCGGCGACGCTCCCGCCCGTGCCGCCGAGTCCCGCGCCCGCTGCTCCGCCCGCGCCGGCTTGCACCGTTCCGCCCGTGCCCGCGCCGCTGCTGCCGCCCGCGCCGCCCTTGCCGCTGCTCGAGCCACCGGCCGCAACGGTGCCGCCATGTCCGGTCCCTCCGCTTCCTCCGATGCTGCTTCCGCCCGTCGCATTCCCGCCCTTGGCGCCACTGCCGCCCGCGCCACCCGTTGCGCTCGATGCCGCAGTGCCTCCGCTACCCGCGCCGTTTTCGCTGTGCTCCGAGCGTCCCGCACACGCGGTCATGCTCGCCGTCACGCCGCTGACCGCGACGATGAGCCGCCACCGAAGCTCCGCCGCAAAGTTTCGCCTCGCGTTCCACACCATGCGTAAAAGGTAGCACGCGATACGCGCGCGCCACCCCCGTGCGACGAGCTCCCGCTGCCGAAGTTTTCGTTCAGCCCGTGGGGTTCAGCAAACCGAGCCCTCGCTGCACACGAATTGCCCTGACTCCGCGGAGCACAAGCGATCGCCGTTCGGACAATCGCCGGGTCCCCCGCATTGGTCGCCCGCGGTTTGGCAGCTGTAGCTCTCGTCACCCGCGCAAGGATTGATCACCGGCGATATGCAAAGGAGACCCGGGCCGCAATCGGCGTCGCTGCGGCAAGTCGCCTTCTTGCACACGCCGAGAACCAGCGACTCACCGTTGACGTGCGAGGTGAACGCGTCACACGAGCAGAGCTCGTCGGAGTCGCAATCGGAATCCGCATGGCACGCGTAGGCGCACTCGCTGACAGGCCCTTCCCACCCGGTTGACAAGAGGCAGTAGCCATCCGGTTTCGCCGTGCAATCGGCGTCCACGCTGCAAGCCCTGAAATCACCGACGGGAGGCTCGCTGCTCGTGCCCGCTGCTCCGCCCGCTTGGGGCTCGCTGCTCGCGCCCGCTGCTCCGCCCGCCTCGGGCTCCGGATGCGGTGGCAAGGCGCACGCTGCGCCGGCAGGATGATGCTTGAAAGGCCCTTCGCAGGCGTACGGCTCCAAGCTTCCGGAGAGCGCAATACAACCGTGAGGCTTCACGTTGCCGCTGCCACCGGTCCCCGCGTTGCCCGTACCGGCATCTGAGCCGGCGGAGCCGCCCGAGGCCGCCTCGCCCGAGCTTCCCCCGTCACCCGCGCCGGCGTTGCCCGCCCGACCTGCGCCCGGCGCACCCCCTCGTGAGGGAGCTCCGCCTCGACCCGCGTTGGAAACCGAGCCAGCCCTGCCAGTCGGGTCGGTGCCGCCGCTCCCGCCCTTCACGCCGCTGCCGCTCGAGCCGCCCTTCACGCCGCCGCCCGAGCCGCCCATGGCGTTCGAGGCCGCGGTTCCGCCGCTACCGCCGGTCTTCTCCGAGCGTCCCGCGCACGCGGCCAGACTTAACGTAACGCCGCTCACCGCGAGGGCGAGCCTCCCGTTCCACACCATGTGTCCAAGGCTAGCAGCGCGCCGCGAGTCCGCCAAGCAGGCGTGCGCTTGCCGCTACTGCAAACCCATGTCGGCGCGGAGCGCGACCACGATGTAGCAATGGTCGATCACGTCGGTCTCCGACTTCACTTCGCTCGTGTAGTTGAGCCCGTAGGGCCAGAAATGCTGGGTGTCACCATGCACCTCGTCGTCCGCGATCCCGGTGAGCTCGCGGAGCCTTGCGGTTGCCTGCGCGCCGTTCCAGATGCCGTTCACGACGTGCGTTGACCACTGCGACACCGTTCCGACCCCCACCGTGTGCGCGATCTCGTGCATCGCGGTGATGTACTCCATGTAATCTTTGCCGCCGAAACGAATCGAGCCGTTGGAGTTGCCGTCGGCGGTCTCGACGCTCGGCACGTAGGTGACCGTCGTCGCCTTCGTGATGTTCGTGTAGCAGTTGTAGTACTCGACGGCCTTGTCCATGGCCTCGGTGATGAGGTCGTAGGATTTCTGCTCGTCGGCGGTCGGGTTCGCGCTCTTCGTCAGCGTGTAGGTCACGTGCCCGCTCGCCGGACAGTTGCTGAGGCCGCCGCCCGCGCCGGCGGTCATGCCCATGCCGCTCATCCCCATCCCGCCGGCGCCGCCTGCGCCCGCGCCGCCCATATTGTGTCCACCGGCGCCGCCCGTGGCGCGGCCGCCCATGGCCATGCGCCCGCCCATGCCGCGTCCGCCTTCGCCGCCCGCGCCACCGAGCGGCTCCGTGCCGCCGACTCCCGCGCTCGCGCCACCGCTCCCGGCGCCTCCCGCCGAAAGCCCGCCTTGATTGTCGCCGCCGCGCCCGCCGCTCCCGCCGAGCGCGCCCGCGCCCGCCGCGCTCGTGGTTCCGCCGCTATTCGCCGCACCGCCGCTGCTCGGGCCGCTGCCGCCCGCGCCGGCGCCTCCGCGGCCACCTTCCGTCACCATCATCGCGCCGCCAGTGCCAGCGCCGCCCTGCGAGCTCTCGTCGTCGCCGTCGGCCGTGCTGCCGCAGCCGAGAAGAAACATGCCGAGCAAGCTCAGAGCAATGGCGCGATTGTTCGTCATTGGCGACAAGACCCTCAGCGTACCGCCTTTTTGTGGCTGCGTCCTCGCGCCGGGGTCACGGATCAGCTGAAAAATGGCTGCGGTTTCCGTGCGCCGCGGAAAACTTCCCGGCTACCGGACAGGGTCCGTCTTTGCTAGCTTCACGCCGTCGCTCGGGGCGCGCTCGCTCGGCACCAAACGCCGGCGGTCGCTGAGAAGAACCCGCCGAACCTGATCCGGTTAGCACCGGCGTAGGAAAGCGACCTCGGCAGATTCGGCGGCTCGTCTCGTTCCACCCCCGCGACGAACGGAGCAGCGACGATGGCCGAACGAATTCTCCCCTGGCGCGGTGCAGCGAACCCCTCGAGCGACGGCTCGGGCACGAACCCTGGCTCGTTCGCGAACCCTTCTGACGTGGGCGGTCCGCTCACCTTCTCGTCGCCCGACGCGCCCGGCATGCCCGCGCCGAGCGCGCGCACGGCGTGGAATTTCCTCCCGCCCGGCTGGCAGCGTCAAGGGGCGCGCGCCGTTCCACCGCCGGGCTTCACGCCCGTCACGCAGCTCGAGCACGCGCGCGTCGGCGCGGTCACACCCGAGATGCGAAGCGTCGCCGAGCGCGAGAAGCACATGAAGGCCGAGCAGATCCGCGACGAGATCGCCGCCGGTCGCATGATCCTTCCCGCCAACCGCGTCCACTCGACCTATCGGCTCGAGCCGATGGTGATCGGTCGCGCGAGCCGCACCAAGATCAACGCCAACATGGGCGCCTCCCCGGTCTCGTCCACGACGGACGAGGAGGTCGAAAAGCTGCATTTTGCCGAGCGTTGGGGCGCGGACACCGTGATGGACCTGTCGACCGGCGGCGATCTCGACGCTTGCCGCGAGGCCATCATCAAGAGCTCGCGCGTGCCGATCGGCACGGTGCCCGTCTATTCGATGATCATCGGACGCCGCATCGAGGACCTGAGCGTCAAGCTCATCCTCGAAAGCCTGCTCCACCAAGCCAAGCAAGGCGTCGATTACTTCACGATCCACGCCGGCGTGCTGCGCGAGCACCTGCCGTTCGTGCAGAAGCGCCTGATCGGCATCGTCAGCCGCGGCGGCTCCTTGATCGCGAAATGGATGCTCCACCACCGCGAGCAGAATCCCTTCTACACGCACTTCGACGAGATCTGCGACATCATGCGCGAGTACGACGTCTCCTTCTCGCTCGGTGACGGCCTGCGTCCGGGTGGGCTCGGCGACGCGACGGACGAGGCGCAGCTGCGCGAGCTCGAGACGCTCGGCGAGCTCACCGAGCGCGCGTGGGCACGTGGCTGCCAGGTGATGGTCGAAGGTCCCGGTCACGTTCCGTTCGACCAGATCGAGTACAACATGAAGCTCCAGCGGCGCCTGTGTCACGGCGCGCCGTTCTACGTGCTCGGTCCGCTCGTGACCGACGTGTTCCCCGGCTACGACCACCTGACGAGCGCGATCGGCGCGACCGCGGCCGCCTACCACGGCGCCGCGATGCTCTGCTACGTGACGCCCAAAGAGCACGTCGGGCTCCCCAAGAAGGACGACGTGAAGCAGGGCTGCGTCGCCTACAAGATCGCCGCGCACGCGGCCGACGTAGCGCTCGGCATTCCCGGCAGCCGCGACTGGGACGACTCGCTCACGAAGGCGCGCGCCGCGCTCAACTGGGAGAAGCACTTCGAGCTCGCCTTCGACGGCGACACCGCGCGCGCTTTCCACGACGAGGACCTCGACGTCGACACCGACTTCTGCGGCATGTGCGGGCACGACTGGTGCTCCGTGCGTATCTCGCGCGAGATCGTCGAGTTCGCGAGCGGCAAGGCCGACGGCTACGACGCGGGCGCTCCCAAGAAGTCCGCGGCGCTCACGCCCGAGCAGCAGCGCATCCTCGAGCAGCGCGGCGTCCTCTCGCCCGACGAGATCCACCGGCTCGCGGGCAAGACCAAGCGCGCCGTGGGTGCGGGGGCCGGCGAGCGCGCCGACTGCCACAGCGACTACGTCGATCCGGACGCGGCACGCCGCCTCCAGGAAGAGCGGCTGGTTCAGATCCGCGTGCCGGAGCGCGCGAGCGTCGACGCCGTGCCGCCGGGCGAGTGAACGGCCGCTCCCGTCGGAGAAGCCCGGACGGCGCCGTCAGAACTGGAAGTAGATGAACGGCGCCGACTTCCCCGGCGTGAGCGAGAGCAGCAGGACGGTCGCCACACCGAGCGCCGGATAGAAGAGCCAAGCGGCTGCCGCCTCGAGGCCGGTCTTCAACCGGGCCTTGTGCCGGAAGATGACCCAGTGCGCGGCGCCGAGGACGAGTACGACCACCCACCAGTCGAGTGACGGCGAAAGGCCGCCGCCTCGCTCGGTGGTGCCTACGAGGAACTGGCGTGCGACGCCGATGTTCTCGCAGCGGAAGATCGTGAAGCACATCACGACCCACGCGAGCGTCGCGAGCCAGCTGAGGCCCCGCGTCGCAAGGGAGGGGGGGCTCGCGTCCGCGCTCGGGGCGCGGAAACCCGTCCAGAACCGGTGCACGACGAGAGCCAAGCCGTGCAAGAAGCCCCACAGGATGAAGGTCCAGTTCGCGCCGTGCCACAGGCCGCCGAGCAGCATCGTCAGCATCAGGTTGCGTGCCGCGTACCAGCGTCCGCCGCGATTGCCGCCGAGCGGGATGTAAAGGTAGTCGCGCAGCCAGGTCGAGAGGCTGATGTGCCAGCGCTGCCAGAACTCGCGCACGTTGGCGCTGAAGTACGGCGCCTCGAAGTTGACGGCGAGCTCGTAGCCGAGGAGGGCGGCCGTGCCGAGCGCCATGTCCGTGTAGCCCGAGAAGTCGCAGTAGATCTGAACCGAGTAGAGCAGCGCCGACAGCGTGCGCGCGGCGCCGTCGAATTGGCTCGGATGCGCGAACACCGGGTCGATCGCGGCGGCGATATTGTCCGCGACGCACGCCTTCTTGAAGTAGCCGACCGCGAAGAGCAGGAGCGCGCGGCGCACGTTCACGTTCGCGAGCACGCGCGGCACGGTGAGCTGGGGCAAGAACTGACTCGCGCGCACGATCGGCCCCGAGACGAGCTGCGGGAAGAAGCCCACGAACACCGCGAAATCGAGCAAATTTCGTTGCGGCTCGAGCTGCCGCCGGTACACGTCGATCGTGTAGCTCATCGTCTGGAACGTGAAGAACGAGATGCCGGCCGGCAGCACCACCTTCAAGACGGGGATCGACGCGGCGAAGCCCAAGCTCGAGAGCAGAGCCACCGCCGAGCTCACGAAGAACCCGTAGTACTTGAAGAACCCGAGCAAACCGAGGTTCATGCACAGGCTCGCCGCGATGAGCGCGCGACGCCGGCGCGCGTCGCCGGTGCGCGCCAAGAGCAGCCCCACGCTGTAGTCGAACAAGGTGCAGAGCACGATGAGACCGACGAAGCGGTAGTCCCAGTAGCCGTAGAAGACGTAGCTCGCCGCGAGCAGCCACAGCTTCCGCGCGCGCTCCCCACGGAGCGCCCAGTGGACGCCGAACGTCAGCGCGAAGAACGCAAAGAAGACGGCTTGGGTGAAGATCAACGGGAATCGAGCCTGACGAATTCGCGGGCGAGGAGCTGTGAGTAGATCACGGCGCCTTTGGCGTTCAGGTGGGAGGTGTGGCCCCTGACCTTGTAGTCGTAAAGCGCGGGGTAGCCCTCCGGGTCGTCGAAATCGAGGAAGACGAGCGCCGGGTTGCGCGGGCGCTTGGTGCGCGGCGGGAGAAAGGTCTCGTAGACCGGTGAATAGAGAAAAACCGGCTCGAACCGGTGCGCGCGGATGATGGGCTCGAGCTCGCGAGGCCAATCGTCGTCCGCGTGGCGCTTGTGATCTCTGGCTCGAGACTTGCGATCGACGAGCCTGCGGACCATGTCGTCGTGCTCGGCTTCCGTCGGTCGGGTGAGCTTCCCCCTCGACCCGACGCGATCGACCTCCTGCGGCCCCTTTTGGCTTCGCTCCGAACCGGTGAGGCCGTCGAGGAAGCGAGCTTGGGTGAGGCGCCGGCCGAGCCGCCCGACGCCGAGATAGTTCATCGCGGCATGCTCGACGTGCCCGAGAGCGAGCGGGCCGAGCTCCTTCCAGCCGAGCCCCTGCTGCCGATAGAAGTGATACACCCACGCGAGCGCGCCCGCGGTGTGCCACTGCACCACGCGCGGGCTGAACCAATTGTCGCGCTCGAACCCGAGGTTGGCCGGCGGCAGCGTGACGTCGACGGCCACGTAACGGAGCTTGGGCCACCGATGCTCGAGCAGGTGCGCGAGGTCGTGCATGACCTCGTAGCCGCGCAGGGCGCTCCGCGCGAACTTGCAGACGCGCAGCGGGTGTCCGAGCGCCCGCGCCTCGTCTTCGAAGTCCTGCGTGTTGAGCCCGACCTTGATGTAGCTCGGTCCCACGATCAGCACGTTGCACTGCGAGGCCCCTGCGAGCGTCGCCTGGTACGTTTCGTCCTCGGGGCGCAGCCGATAGAGCAGCGCCGCCGTGGCGACCAAGGCGAGCAGGTAACCGAGCAGACAGCGGAAGAAGCGCACCGGGGGGCGAGGGATCTCTCGCATACCGCAGTCGGGAGCACAATTAGGAGGCGGAAGGGTCCTCGCCCGCGATCCGGAATTATTTTCGTCCGCCGCGATGCAACCGGCCGCGTCCGGACATTCATTGGACGATGGAGTGATCGGGTAGCGAGTCAGCGGGGACAGGTATCGGGAGTGGCCCGGGGACGGTTTTCCCGGGTGGTTGGTGTGGCGTGGGTAGGGGTTTGTCGAAAGGACCCTTGGTGGAGCTTTTTCGCGTTCTGGCGAGCGTGGTCGTCATCGGTTTGTCCGTCGGATGCGCGTCCGACCCCGGAGCTCCGGAGGCGCGCCCCCTTGCCAAGTCGACCGTCGACTTCGATCGCGACGTGCGGCCCATCCTTTCGGCGCATTGCTTCTCGTGCCACGGGCCGGATGCCGCGGGACGTCAGGCCAACTTGAGGCTCGACCAATCGAGCGAGGTGTTTGCTGCGCGGCAAAACGGGCAGCCCGTCGTGATCCGGGGCAACGCCGCCGCGAGCCTGCTCTACCTGCGCATCACGAGCGCGGACAATCCGATGCCGCCCCTGACCGCGCACCTCCCGCTCACGAGCCACGAGGTGGAGGTGATTCGGCGTTGGATCGACGGCGGCGCGGACTATCCCGATCGGTGGTTTTTGATCGCGCCGACGCGGCCCACACCGCCCGCCACGCTCCACGAGAGCTGGGTAAAGAACCCGATCGACGCTTTCGTCGCCAAAAAGCTCGAGGAATCGTCGCTCGAGCCCGCCCCGCAGGCCGACCCGCGCTCGCTCGCGCGGCGCGTGACGCTCGCGCTGACGGGTCTCCCGCCGACGCCCGAAGCGGTGGCGGCGTTCGTCGCCGATCCGAGTGACACGGCGTACGGCGCGCTCGTCGATCGGTTGCTCGCCGAGCCCGCGTACGGCGAGCAGCGCGCGCACTACTGGCTCGACGTGGCGCGCTACGGCGACACGCACGGCTACCACATGGACGACTACCGGAGCGCGTGGCCCTACCGCGACTACGTGATCCGCGCGTTCAACGCGGGAATGCCCTTCGACCAGTTCACGGTGGAGCAGCTCGCCGGCGACCTCTTGCCGAACGCGACGCTCGACCAGAAGGTGGCCACGGGCTTCGTGCGCGCCGCGATGAGCACGAACGAGGGCGGCTCGTTCGAGCAGGAGTACGCCGCGATTTACGCGAAGGATCGTGTCGATACGTTCGGCAAAGCCTGGCTCGGGCTCACGGTGGGCTGCGCCGCTTGCCATGACCACAAGTTCGACCCGGTGAGCCAGGCGGAATTCTACGCGCTGACGGCGTACTTCCGGAACTCCACGCAGCCGGTCCTGGACGGGAACGCTCCCGACGCGGCTCCGAGCGTGCTCGTGGGCGACACGCCGACGCTCGTCACGGCGGAAGCGGACACCGAGCCCGGCGCGTTCGTGCTCGAGCGGGGCCAGTACGATCACCCGGGCAAACCCGTCGTGGCGGGCGTTCCAGCTGCGTTGCCGCCGTTGCCCGCGGGCGCTCCCAATAGCCGGCTCGGGCTCGCGCGCTGGTTGCTCTTGCCCGAGCACCCGCTCACGGCGCGCGTCACCGCGAATCGCTTCTGGTCAGAGATTTTCGGCGTCGGCTTGGTGCGCACGGCGCACGACTTCGGGAGCACGGGCGAGGCGCCGAGCCACCCGGAGCTGCTCGATTGGCTCGCCGTCGAGTTCCGCGAGAGCGGCTGGAACGTGAAGGCGCTGCTGCGCGTGATGGTCACCTCGGCGACGTACCGGCAGTCGGCGGTCGTGACCCCGGACAAGCTCCGCGCGGATCCCGAGAATCGCTATCTCTCACGCGCGCCGCGCTTCCGCATGGACGCGGAGTCAGTGCGCGACCTCGCGCTCGCCGCGAGCGGGCTCCTCGTGCGGACGGTCGGCGGCGCGAGCGTGAAGCCGTACCAGCCGCCGGGCATCTGGGAAGCGGTCGCTCCGTACGACAGCAATACTTCCGTTTACTCCCCGGACACCGGCGACGCGCTGCATCGGCGGAGCCTCTACACGTTCTGGAAGCGCACGGCACCTCCGGCGACGCTCGAGGTGTTCGATGCGCCGACTCGCCAACAATCCGTCGTGCGGCGCGAGCGAACGAATACGCCGCTGCAGGCGCTCGTGACCATGAACGACGCGGAGTACGTGGAGGCCGCTCGCGCCCTCGCTTCGCTCGCGCTCGCTTCCGCAGAAACGACCGCCGAACGCCTCGATTTCATGGCTCAGCGCGTGCTCGCGCGACCGCTCCGCCCGGAGGAGCAGACGCTGCTCACGGGGACGCTCGAAACGCTCACGTCCCAGTATGCCGGCGAATCCGGCGGAGAGCTCGCGTCGTGGACGCTGCTCGCAAACGCAATCCTGAACCTCGACGAGGCGTTGAACCAATGAAAGAAAAACCGCTACCGCAACTCGGTCGCCGCGCGCTGATCGGCGGCGGCCTCGGGGGGCTCGCGCTCACGTCGCTCTTCTTGCGTGACGGCCGCGGCGCGACGCGCGCACCGGGCACGGACTTCGCGCCGAAGGCCAAGCGCGCCGTGTGGCTCTTCATGGGCGGCGGGCCGACGCAGTTCGAAACCTTCGACTACAAGCCCGGCCTCGCTGCGCGCTACGGTGAAGACCTGCCGGCGTCGGTGCGCGGAAACCAGCGGCTCACGGGGATGACGTCGGGTCAGGCGTCGTTCCCGGTCGTTCCGAGCTTTTGCGCCTTTCAGCAGGGCGGTCAGTCGGGCGCATGGGTGAGCGATCTCCTGCCGTGGACTCGCAAGATGGCGGACGATCTCACGATCGTGAAATCCATCCATACCGAGTCGGTCAATCACGATCCGGCCATGTACAACATCCACACCGGCAGCCAGAACCCCGGCAAGCCGTCGCTGGGAGCCTGGCTGGCCTACGGGCTCGGCAGCATGAACGAGAACCTGCCGACGTACGTGGTGATGACCTCCGCGTTCAAGACGACGAGCTTCACGCAGGCGCTGGCGTCGGCGTTCTGGGGAAGCGCGTTTCTGCCGGTCCAGAATGCCGGGGTCGCGGTGCGTAGCGCAGGCGACCCGATCATCGACATCGACGACCCGCCGGGCGTCACGACCGCGACGCGCCGCACGATGCTCGACGCCGTGCACCGCATGAACGATCTCGCGGGTATGGCGCTCGGCGATCCGAGCGTCGCCGAGCGCACGGCGCAGTACGAGCAGGCCTTTCGCATGCAGAGCGCGGTGCCGGGCTTGATGGACATCTCGAACGAGTCCGCGTCGACGCTCGCGCTCTACGGCGCCGACGTGACGACCCCCGGCACCTTCGCCGCGAACTGCCTGCGCGCGCGGCGCATGCTCGAGCAAGGCGTGCGCTTCGTACAGATCTATCATCGTGGCTGGGACGCCCACGTCGAGCTCCCCACCTCGACGCCGCGTCAGTGCGCCGACATCGATCAGGGGTGCTACGGCCTCGTGCAGGACTTGAAGCAACGCGGCTTGCTCGACGACACGCTCGTCATCTGGGGCGGCGAGTTCGGGCGCACCGTCTATTGCCAAGGCACGCTCGAGAAGACCAACTACGGTCGCGACCATCACGGCCGCTGCTTTCCGATGTGGTTCGCCGGGGGCGGCATGAAGGCCGGCATCGTGTACGGCGAGACGGACGACTTCGGCTACAACATCGTGAGCGGTGACGCGCACCTTCGCGACATGCACGCGACGGTACTGCATCAGTTCGGACTCGACGCCGATGCGCTGACGTTCCCCTACTCGGGGCTCAATCAGCGCCTGGTCGGTGTCGACGCCGCGGCGCAAGTGATCGCCGGCATCCTCGCGTAGGCCGCGCAGGAAAGCGTCAGCTCGGCGGAGCGGGCGCGTACGCGCCTTCGACCCGGTGGCGCGCGATGAGCTCGGTGAGCGCCATCGCCGTGTACGGCTTCGGCAACACGTCGTCGAACGGTGTGCCGGCGACCAC
>Ga0070682_100000582_pt1 | contig 22418 bp, 20 predicted proteins | sample KBSC63LmetaG_FD_64668 | JGI IMG/M metagenome (GOLD analysis project Ga0070682, IMG submission 64668) | Corn rhizosphere microbial communities from Kellogg Biological Station, Michigan, USA - KBS C6-3L metaG | ecosystem: Host-associated > Plants > Roots > Rhizosphere | place: USA: Michigan...
TCGACAAGACGCAGGCGAATCTTCCTGCCGTGACCGAATGGCGCGACGGTGTCACCTGGATAAACCTGGCGCAGGATTTCTGGGCCGCACGCGAACTGCGACGGCACAAGCTGCTGAGCTTCCGCAGCTGGTGCGCCACCTTGACCGGGCCGCAGGTACACGCGGTGTTCGCCTGGGATGATCTCGGCCCGTCGTTCGGCTACGCCGGTGAATTCATCGTCACGCTGATCAAGAGTTTCTTTTCGCGCCTGTGGTGATGGGCGAGAACGCCTGTCAATCCTTGCGTTTGAAGGTGTAGAAACTCACGTCGGCCAGCCACCGCGTGCGTGTCTGCAACCCGCTGCGGCGGAAGTAACGGTCCAGGGCGTCGTTGAGCTTCATGGACAATTTTCCGGGCAGAAAATCCAGGCCGAAGAAAGTCAGCGGCCCATAACCGAGCCCATCGAACTCGACCAGCGAGAAGCCGCGCTGGTTGATTCCATCGATCACCGGGCGCGGATCCGTATGCACTTCGATGCGCAAAGGCGGGGCCTTCGCGCTCGCGGTGCCGGCATTCGCGACGACGGGCGACTTGCGGCGGCCAGCGACCTTGCTCCAGATGGCCTTGCCCGCGAAACGCAGCAGTCGAAACGGCAGCATGCCGATGTCCGAGAGGTACAGGTTGTAGGTGTTGCGGATGCTCATGAAGAACATGCCGCCGGGCTTGAGCACCCGACGCACTTCGGAGATGGCACGGTCCACATCGTCGAAATATCCGAACACGCCCATGCAGACGATCACGTCGAACGAGGCGTCGTCGAACGGCAAGTCGAGAATGTCGGCGCGCACCACCGCTTCGGGAGCATTCGAACCCTTCGCCAGGCGTTTGCGCGTGAGCTCGAGCATGTCCTCGGAGTAGTCCGCGCTGGTGACGCGAAAGCCGCTCGACAGCAATTTTTCCGAAAGCACGCCGGCGCCACAACCCAGGTCGAGGATGCGCGCATCCTTGGGCACCTGCGCACTGATCTGACGGTGCGCGAAATCCCGGCGCAGCACCATGCTGTGTTCGAACTGCGTCGTCGGGTTTTCGTAAAAATCGTTCCAGTAATCCGCCTTGCGCGACTTCGTGAACAATGTCGCGTCCATGGCGCCGCCGTCACCCGGCGTGCTTTGCACCTTCATCAAGACTCCTCCGCAAGATATGCCTCGCCGCGCAGCAGTACCCGAATGGATCGCTGGATTTCGGCGCCGTCGATTCGGCGGCCGTCCGGGCCATCCGAGTAATGAATCGTGACCGGCAATATGCCGGTGGGATGCCCGATCCGGATGCTCACGGGTGCCGATAATTTCGGCACCAGCTCGCGCACCAGGGAACCCTCGATGCTGGCCGCGGAGCCCAGGCAGATGGCGCCGGAGACGGCATAAGCCTTGTGAACCTTGGCGGGATTGATGACCCGCGCCAGCAGATCCTTGTCGGTGGCGCCCGGCGCCGCCGCGACGATCGCCAGCTTGACGCGCCGCGGACTGAGTTGTCCCTCAGCGGAAGACATGCGCGCGTTGATCCGCTCGGCAACCTTGATGCGCACCAGCTCCATGATGCGGCGAAATTCCGCGACGTTGTCGAGATCGGGTGCGGACTCGGCGCCGGTGACTCCCACATCCGTCGCCCGCACGAAAGCGTACAGGGTGCCCGAGTCGACCACCGACACCGCGAGGCGGCGGCCCGGCTCAACATCGATAAACGACTGCGGTTCACCCAATGGAAGTAGTTTGCCCGTCACCGCACCGGCAGGATCCTCGAACTTCAGCGAGACAGCGGCATTTCCACCGCGCAGTTCGAGCGGCTCACCCGACGCACCCTGGGCGGAGCTCACGATGAACTTCGCGTTGTTGCGGCAGTAGAGGCGCACGGCACCCGAGGCGGCGTCCGCGGGAATCAGTCCCTCGAGCGCGGCGAAGTGGGCCACGCCGGCGGTGAGATTGCCGCACATGATTCCGTGATTGACGAATTTTTCGCCCAGGGCGACTTCAACCGACTCGTACTCCACGTCGCAGTCCGGGCGCGTCGTGCGGCTGACGATGACCACCTTGCTCGTGAGCGGATCCGCGCCGCCCAGGCCGTCGATCTGGCGCGGATCGGGGCTGCCCATGAGTGCAACGAGAGCGCCATCACGGCGCGCCGCATCGGCGGGCAGGCGATCCTCGAGGACGAAAACGCCCTTGCTGCTTCCGCCCCTCACGATGGTGCATGGAATGGCAGGCATTGGTTACCTCGCTTTTCCCGGCATTCGATATACCCAGATGCTCACGTCGGCCAGCCAGCGCGCGATGAAATTGCCGCGCACCGCGCGAACCGTCGTGTCGAAGCCGTTGCTGAATTTCACGGCGGCCGGCTCGGCGAGCAGGCTGCGCCCCGCGACGCGGAAGGGTCCGAAGCCGATGCCGCGAAACTCCAGTAGTTCGAAGCCGAGCGGACGGACTTTCTCGAGAAACACGCGATGGTCGAGAAACTGCCCGATGGCGTAAGCCTCGGGATCGCGGCGGCCGATGAGGCGCTTGATCACGCGCTTGCCGAGCGCCACCGGATCGCTCATGACCGGGTTGAACTTGTTGCGGAAGCTGACCACGAGCAAACCACCCGGTTTGAGCACGCGGCGCATCTGCTCGAGCACCACTTCGTAGTTCTCGACATAGCTGATGACGCCGAGGCACACCACCGCGTCGAAGCTGGAATCCGCGAACGGAATCTTCCGGCAGTCGCCCTGCTGGATGCGCGAGTCGTCGAACCCTGCCTCACGCATTCGCTGGCGCGCGAAGTCGAGCATGTCGGGCGAATAGTCCATGCCCGTGCACTCGAACCCGCGGCGGGCGAGCTCGACGAGCACCGGGCCCGTGCCGCAACCCAGGTCGAGAACTTTCGCTCCGGGCGCGCAATGACTCACGACCTGCGCGACCGTGTAATCGCGGCGCTGGCGGAAGCTGACTTCCTCGAGCACCGGCGTATCGCGCGAATACAAGTCGTTCCACTTGACCGCCGCGACGTCTCGCGAAAAGCGTTGCTGAACGTCATCCACGCGCGTGTTCTCCGTCAACCCTCTCGCCAGATCCCCTCGAGCCCGCGCGCAGACGCTGCAAGAGATCGTGCGCGCGATAGATCATGGCGAGCCATCTTGAGCGCACGAACTGAAGGCAGACGATTTGTTCGCTGCGCGTGCGAAAGTCCTGCTTGTATTGTCGCGCCCGTCCCTGCCCGGCGAGAAAGTCGAACTCGCGCACTCCATCGCCGCAGGCATTTTCGAGGCTGTATCCGAAATGCAGGTAACCCGGAGAGATGCCGGCATTGTTGGCGAGATCGATGCCCGTCTGCAGGTTGTATTCGCGCCCGCCACGCCGAACGTTGTACATGACGGAGATCGGGCGGTCGTCGACGCAGAGCCGGCTGAGTCGCAGGCTTTTGTCGCCGGCCATTGCGGCCGCAAACGCGAGATGAAAACTGCGCGACTTGCCGGACATCGGTCGCCAGCCCCACCGCGACTCGAGAAATCCGTCGATGAGATCGAGGTATTCACCGATGTCGGCCGCCGATGCGAACGTAATCGTGGGCGCCGCAAGCTTCTTGCGTTGGTTCCAGAGTTTGCGCCGCGTGCTTGCATCGAGCGCCTTCAGATAGTCGTCGAAATTGCCCACGATGGCGGTCGCATGCGCTTCGAGCGGATCCAGCGCGCGCAGGTATGACTTCGCCCCCAACGCCGACTCCCGGAGCCGGTGTGCGACGCCGCTGCTCCGCGTGTGAGCGATCACGAGGTCATCCCATCGGGAGTCCTCGGCAAGTGCGGCCTCGAAGCGCTGCACTACCGCGTCCGCGTGGCGCCGGTCGACGATGAAGTCCAGATACTCCGAAAATACCGCGGCGTCCTCCCGCCACAGCGACGCCAGGGTTTCCATTCGCATGCCGTAAAGGCCCGCGCGATATTTCACGTGCCGCAGACTCAGAGGGGCAAGCCCGATGAGCTCTCCCTGTTCGGAATAGGCCGCGATGATGTTGAGCTTGGCGGTGGTGGTCTGCGAACCCAGATGTTTCCACCATAACCATTGCCATTGCCATGACATGAACAGGGGGTCGGCGTCGGAGCGCAGCAGCAGGTCCTGCCATGCGGTCTCAGACGCGCCAAACTCCTGCTCACTCCAAGGCCGAAGCGAAATTCTTCCAGCATCCAATCTGTGCGCGCCTTTTCGGGAAATTCTGGTCTGGGTCGCAGTGGGCCGAAGTTGAACATCGATCAACCCGCGCCGGTGTTGTAAAGCCCTGTCCGTACAGAGGAATTGGAAGGCATATCACACTTGGGGAACTGGCCTTCCCGTACGTCTGGAATAAGCGCTCATATGTTGGCCTGATTGGCTCCCGGTCGCCGATGGCCCCAGGCCACGACCGGTGTGCAACTTATTCTTTTTGCGGGAAACGACCCAGTATGAGCGCCCTCCTCGCACTCATGGAGTGCGAATAGACCATGGGCAAAGCCCTCTTGAGAGCACTGCCGCCGGTTGGCTCGCCCGTGCCGCTGGTGCCGGACCCGCGTGAAATGGCGCCGGATCTCAGCTGCGGAGGCCGATACGCCGTTCATTTCCTGAACTCCGGGACTTCCGCCCTGGCCTTGGCGCTTGCGTACGCCAGGCGTCGCACCCGAGCTGACGCGCCCGCCTTGCTACCGGCGTACGGGTGTCCGGATTTGATCGCTGCCGCGACCTATGCGGAGGTCAAGCCGCAACTGCTGGACGTCGAGGCGGACACTCCCTGGCTGTCGCTGGAAGCGGTAAGCCGGCATGTCGAAAAAGCGGCCGCGGTCGTTGCCGTGAATTTTCTGGGCATGCCGGAACGCATCGATGAACTCGCGGCGCTCGCGCGTGCTGCCGATGTGCCCTTGATCGAGGACAGCGCCCAGATGGCGCCGTTTGCGGGTAACACGGTTCCCAGAGGCGATCTGGTGGTCTTCAGTTTCGGACGCGGCAAACCGATCCCGTTGCTTTCCGGCGGCGCCCTGCTGGTGCGCAGCGACTGGGCCCATGAGTTCAGCGAACTATTCCCGGCAATCTCCGCGGCGCACAGCGGTTCCGCCAGTTACCTGTTCAAATGCATGGCCTACAACGTCGCAACCCGACCCGGAATTTTCGGGCTGACCCGGCGACTGCCCTTCCTGAACCTGGGTGCCGTCACGTATTCACCTCTGGATCATGTCGAGGCCATGGCGCCGTCGGCGCGGGCGCGTCTCGGAAGCGCATTTGCGCGCCTGGCACGGGAACCCTCGGACACGCAACGCGCGCTCGACTCAGCCTTGAGTAGATTGACGCAGACCGTCGTCAACCTCCCCGACAAACTGGCGCGCAACCGATTTCCGTTGTTGCGTTATCCGTTGCTCGCGCGCTCCGCCGCGAGTCGCGATGCTCTCGCCGCCCGGCTCGACGACGCCGGACTCGGCGCCAGCGTCTTCTACGGGAAATCGCTCGCCGAGATTCCCGGCGTTCCGATGGTCAGCGGCAGCGATGCGCCGCGCGCCGTGGACTTTGCGCGCCGGCTGCTCACGGTGCCGGTGCATGCCAACGTGCGCAGCCGGGACGTCGACGCGATGATCGAAATCCTGACGGCATCGGCATGACCGATTCCCGCCAAACACGACTGGCCACACTCGACGCCGTGCGCGGCGTCGCGGCGATGATGGTCGTGCTTTTTCACTACACGGCTCACTACTCACACGTCATGTCCGTCGACTATGACCCCGCCGTGTCGGTCGGCTGGGGTTATCTGGGCGTGAACTTCTTCTTCATGGTCAGCGGCTTCGTCATTTTCATGACGCTCGAGAAGACGCGGAATGGCGCCGATTTCATCGTGTCGCGGTTCTCGCGGCTTTATCCGGCCTTCTGGTTTGCCGTCCTGCTGACCGCCGTCGTCGTGAATGCGTACGGACTGAAAGGCGCCCAGCGCAGCGTGGGCGAGATCCTCGTCAACCTGACGATGCTGCAGGATTTCGTGCGCGTACAGCGCGTCGACGGAGTGTATTGGACGCTCACGTACGAACTCATTTTCTACGCGTGGATGTATCTGCTTTTTCACTTCAGGCAGCTCGCCAGGATCGAGTGGTTCGTGGCGGGCTGGCTGGTCCTCGCAACCGGATCTCACATCTGCGAACTCGTGTTCAACTACTTCCCCTGGAAGATCACGCTGTTCCTGCTGCTTCAGTACGCACACCTGTTTGCTGCCGGAATTCTGTTCTTCCTGGTGTTTTCCGGCCGTGCGACCCGATTGACCTGGGCATTGATCGCCCTTTGCCTCGCCAACCAGTTTCTCGTCAGCGCTTACTGGTGGGAGACGCCCTTCGTCGTGGCCTTCTTCGGCGTGTTCTGGTTGATTTGCCTGAATCGGGCGTCGTTTCTGAATGCCCGGATCCTGGTGTTCTTCGGAGGCATTTCCTACACGCTTTATCTCTTGCACCAGAATCTGGGATTCGTTCTGCTCGACTGGTTGCGTCGAGCCGGATTGAATCCGAACCTGGCGGTCCCGATCGCAATCGCGGCCGCGATACTACTGGCGTGGCTGGTCAGCCGCTTCCTGGAGAAACCGGCAATGAAGGCTATACGTCAACGGTACAAATCCCATGAACCCAGACCGGCGGTGGCATCGTGAGTGATCAGCGCGAAGTAGCTGCCGTGCCGAGGAACATACTGCTGGTCGCCAACTGGCCTTCCGATACGGGCTACGCGTGGTGGCTCATGGAAACATTCTGGATTGCCATCGCGCAGAAGTACTCCGCGGGCGGACGGCGCATTCTGCTCTGTTATCCCAAAATCGTGACGCTCAACCGCCGTCTCACCGAAGCCGGCATCGAGTGCATGGAATTCGATTTCAACTTCGAAAAGCCGAGTGATCTGAAGCGATTCCTGATCGAAAACGGTGTCGGCTGCATCTACTTTTCCGATCGGCCCTACGTCAGCCGGGCGTATGCAAAAATTCGCGACGCTGGCGTGCACGCCATTCTGGTACACGACCATACGCCGGGAGATCGCACCAAGCCGAGTGGCCTCAAGCGCCTGCTGAAAACCGCCATCGCCCGCGTGGGCCGTTATACGGCCGACGCCTATATCGCCTGTTCGAAACCGGTGTTGCGCCGGTTCACCGAGGTGGCCTGCCTTCCCGCCGAGAAGTGCCATCTGGCCGTCAACGGCGTGGACATGAAGAAATTCGTGTCCGCGGCGACGAACATCCGTTCCGAGATCGGCTTGCCGCCCGAGCAGATCCTCGTCGTGTCATCGGGCCGCGCGACGCAATACAAGGGAATTCATCGAATCATTGATGCCGCGGCCGTGCTGCGCGATCGCCGGCCGGACCTGCCTGTCACGTTCCTGCATTGTGGCGACGGACCCGACATGCAGTTCTTCCGCGAGCGCATCGCTTCGCATGGCCTGGGCAACCGCTTTCAGATGTTAGGTATGCGGAACGACGTACCCGACGTCCTGATGTCGGCCAACATCGCCGTGCACGCCTCCGAAGGCGAGGGGCTCTCGCTCGCCATCCTGGAGTTCATGGCGGCGGGGTTGCCGGCCGTCGTACCAAATTCGCCAACCGTCGCGCAAAGCATCGACGACGGCCGCACGGGCGTGCTGTACGCTGCAGGCGATTCGGCCGGGCTCGCGGCAAGTCTGATCTCGCTTGCGACGGATGAGCCGCTGCGGGCGCGTCTGGGGAAAGCCGCTCGCGCCGAGGTTCTTGCCAATTACAACCTGAGCTCGACCGTCGAGTCCGTGTTGCAAACCTTCAACGGGCTGGATGTCTAGCGACGAAGCGATGAGTAAACCCGAATCAAAGGCCAAGCGCCTGATACGACACTCGACGATCTACGCCATTGGCAACATTTCCCGCCAATTGGCTGGCTTCCTGATGTTGCCGGTTTACACCCACTTTCTGACGCCGTCGGACTACGGCGTGGTCGGCCTGCTCACCTTCGCTCTGGCGCTGCTCGAGCCGTTCTTCGGCGCGCGCCTCGGCGAGGCGATGCTGAAGTTCTACTACGAAGAAGATGAACCGACGCGCAGAAAAACCGTCATCTCCACTTCGCTGCTGATCACAGGCATCGTCAGCACTGTGGTCTCGGTCGGCGCGTTCCTGGCGCGCGGGCCGGCGTCGGACGCACTCTTCGGCACCCACGCCTACGACCTCGCGGTCGGGCTTTTTGCCTTCATGTTCGTCACGCAGGCCACGGAGTACTACGGGCTCACGTTCATCCGCATTCAGGAAAAGCCGTTCCTTTTCATCACGGTGAATCTGTCCAAGCTGGTGCTGCAGCTCGCGCTCAACATCTGGTTCATCGTGTATGCCCACATGGGAGTCATGGGCGTGGTCTGGAGCGGCATCATCACTTCCGGCCTGTATGCCGCCGGCCTTGCGCTCTATGTGGTGATTTTCAACGGCGTGCGGATCGATCTCTCGCTTGCACGACGAATGCTGATTTTCAGCTGGCCGTTATGGCTATCGAGCATCGCAATGCTCTACATCTATTCGTCAAACCGCTATTTCATCCGGGTCTTTGGCTCGCTCGCCGAAGTGGGTTACTTCGAACTCGCCTCCAAGTTCTCCGCGATTCTCACGCTCGTCGTCTGGCAACCCTTCTCGCAGTTCTGGGAAATGGAACGCTTTGCCTATTACAAGCACCCCGACAACAAGCAATTGTTCCGCAGCGTTTTCCAGTTCGCGAGCACGTTGCTCTTCATCGGCGCACTCGGGATCAGCATTTTTGCCGATCCGGTCATCCGCATCATGTCGGCGCCGGAGTTCCATGCGGCTTCGCCGCTCGTGCCATGGCTGACGTTTGGCGCTCTCTTCAGCTTCCTCACGCTGTTCGTCAACTTCAGTTTTCTCATCACTGAACAGACGGGCCGGGTCAGCCGCAACAACTATCTGGTGGCCGGAATCGTCACGGTGCTGAACTTCACGATGATCCCGCTGTGGGGGCACATGGGCGCGGGTTACGCAATCGCGTTGACCCTCATGATTCAATTCGTGATCGTCCACAAGGTCGCCAAGAAGTACTACGACATGACCCTGGACCTGGCGCCGGTCTTCGTGATGCTGCTCATCGGTGCCGCCGGCTACGTCGTCGCCGGCGAAATCCTGACCATTCGGTCGCTGTGGCTCGATATCGCCTGGCGCTCGATAGTCTTCGGAATCTTCACGCTCCTGATGCTCTTCCAGGTTCTCAGATCGCCGCGGAACAAGGAGTACGTCGGGCGACTTCTGGGCAGTCGCGCCGACTTCATCCTGAAGCGGATCTAGCGCGCGAGGTAGCGACGCTTCAGGGACTCGATAAGCGAGTTCTCCGGATAGGTCGCGTCCTTGTTGAACGAGGCGGCACGCAGCAGTTCGTTCCACAGATGAACGGCATACGTCGTTGAAAACAGGTTCACGTCGTTGCCGAGCGTATCGTCGAAGATCGCCTTCCAGTGCGAGTAGTGCACCGGGTAGAAGTAGGTGTAGTTCTTCCCGGCATCCATGAGCCCGAAATGCTTCAGCGCTTTGGCGAAGCCAAGAGGGCCGCCCGCCTCACCCCAGTAGATGTCGTGCCGGCGATTGCCGCGAAGATTGCGCCTGACCCATTTGTGGATGCGCGTGCGGCGGGGATCGTACGGAAACTCCTTATGCGGATCGAGACAACGCTCGATCATGTGGCTCGCCAGCGCGTGGCCGGCGGGCAGACGCAAGACTCCGACCGCGGGTTCATTGGCGTGCTGGATCCCGAACACGATTTCGTCGGTGAAGTCGAAATGCTTGAAGCAGATGATGTCCATGTCCACCCAGTATCCGCCGCGCTGCGCGAGAAGCTCCCAACGGAACCAGTCCGCAAATCCGGCGTAGCTCCCGTTGTGATAGGTGAAAATTTCCTTCTCGGGAATGATCTTGCTGGCGTCGATCACGGTGGTGCCTTTCGGCACGCCTTCGAGCTCCTTGTAGGCATAGAGATGGAATTCATGGCCGTGGGCCAGAAACGAGGCGATGCAGAGCTGCTCGAATGTCGAGAGTCTGTTGCCTATCCATAAGCCCTGAATTGCGTCTGTCATGGCGGGAAATCCGTGATCGGCGAAAAAACTTGTCGCCAGTTAGTAAGCACTCGGCTGCAATGGCTTTCTGGTGGTGACACCCAGAGGCCCCAGGTAGTGTTGTTTGGCTATGTTATGGAGGCAAACCGTCAAGGCGAGGTTGATCCACAAAAATGGGTAGTAGCTCACGGTCACGAACTGGCCCGCGATCACAAAACCCCAGCAGGCGATAGCCAGGCCCTTGGCAATCGCCGCGAACGGCTTGTCGTCAACAACGCTTGAATTGCCGGCCGGCGTCGCCGGCCCATCCCGCGGCCTCGATGCCGGGCCATGCTCCCGAGCCAGTTTCTGAATGTCACGCGCAGTCCTGAGGTTGATGTAGATCACCATGAGGAACGCGATCAATCCCGGAAAACCTGCATCCGTGCCGACCTGGATGAAAATGTTGTGCGGCAGCTGCGGAACTCCGTACAGGAGATCGTCCGGAAAGTGATCCTGGTAATACGGCGCGAAGCCAAAGTACCCGACCCCGGTCATGGGCCTGTCCAGCATCATGTCCCAACCGTGCTTCCAGTACAGAAGTCGCTGCTGGGAAGTTCGGTCGCTGCCCGATGAACTGAATCGCGCCTTCTGCTCATCAGGCAGGATCTGCCAGGCAATGACGGCGAGAACGCCGACCGAAACGAGGACTTTGAACGACAGGCGTCCCTTTATGAGACTGCGATAGGCCTGATAGGCGAGCCCGAGCTGCCCGCCTCGGCTGCTCGCGCCCATCACCGTCATCGCTGCGGTGATCGGCATCATGAGCAGCACGTAGAAAGTCAGCCGGCCGACATAGGGTCTGACGAAGATCGCCACTTCATATGCGATCGGCGCGAACATGAGCATCTGGATCGCGAGTTCGCCCGAGTTCTCAAAATATCCCGGCGGACCGACGAGTCCCCACTTCGTGAATGCGAACCCGCGCATCGCCCAGGTGCGCGCGCCAAATATCGAAATCTTGAAGGTCGCAATCATGAAGATTGCGAGGAAGACGAGAAAGCGGCGCTCGCTGTTGACGATCACCACGATGAGCGTGTAGATCGCCCACCACTGGAAATACCATTCGAAGTGTTTCCAGGCTTCATCCTGGTAGATCGCCGTGAAACACGACACGAGCAGCAACAGGCTGAAGATCGCGACCCAGAGATTGGCGGGATGCCTGACCCACCTCCGGCTCCGATCGACAAACATTCCCAGGAAGGCCAGCAGCAGGAACAGATATGCCCACGGCAGAATGTCGAGCGCCGTAATGATTCTCTGCGGGCGGACATATTCGACGAAGAGATAGGAGCAGATTGCCCAGAACGACAGGTGCTCGGTACGAAGCCATCCCCAGACGGCCCCCGGCCGCAGCGAGTAAAAACCCGTGAGATCTGCCGGATCCTGGGTGCGGCCGACTTGGCTCCCCGTGTGCGTGGGCGGCGAATTCATGCTTTTCTTCGATACGGACATCGACGAACAGACCTGACAACGGATTTCCGGCTGACGCTTGCGGGCCTACTTCGCACTTTGGACATTCCCGCTGTGCGCCAGCCGTACCCGCTCATTCCGCAGGCATAATCGCATCTTTCGAGGTTCCGGCGCGCACTTCCTTGCAGATCTGGCAGTGACAACGAATTCAGAACGACGATCCGCTGCAATGGAAACGCGGGTGCTGCACGTCGCCTCAGGTGATCTGTGGGCCGGCGCCGAGGTTCAGCTCTATTACCTCGCGACCGCGCAACGGGACCTGCCCGCCGTCGTCGTGTCGGTCGCACTTCTCAACGAGGGAATACTGGCGCAACGGTTGCGTGGCGCGGGCATCCCCGTGCATGTCATCGACGAGCGAACGCATGGCACTCTCGGTCTGTTGTCCCTACTGCAAAATATTCGCGACACGTTCCGTCCGAATGTCATTCACACGCATCGCCGCAAGGAAAATCTGCTCGGTGCCCTTGCCCGACGCGGGCTGCACGACGTCGTTTCCGTTCGAACCGTACATGGAGCACCCGAGGGACCACGAGACAGCCTGCGGCAGCGAGTCCTCGATTGGTCGGATCAGCTCGTGGGCAAACTTCTCCAACACAAGATCGTCGCCGTGACTCCGCACCTCGAGCAGGCGCTTGGTCTGATCTACGGCGCCGAGCTCACCACCTGCATCGAAAACGGAATCGACGATGCGGCCGTCGAACGCGATTCGAATCTCGCGCCGCCGATCGAGCCCACCCACCGAATCCGCGTGGGATTCGCAGGAAGGCTCGTCCCGGTGAAGCGAGTCGATGTGTTCCTGCGGATGGCCAGCGAGCTCGTGCGCCGCGGCCCCGGAAGGTTCGAGTTTCTCGTCATCGGCGATGGGCCTGAACGCGAGTCACTCGAGCGGCTGGCTGACGAGCTTGGCCTGCGCGACGCCGTGAATTTTCTGGGCTTCAGGGCAGATGCGTTGCCACTGATCCGCTCGATGGACGCCATGGTGCTGACGTCGGATCACGAAGGCCTGCCCATGATCGCGCTCGAAGCACTCGCCGTCGGCACACCGATGGTGTCTCATGCCGTGGGAGGTTTGCCGGATCTGCTGTCGTCGCCGGGGACGGGCGCGCTGGTGTCATCGCAAGATCCCGTGGCCTTTGCCGCGGCGGTGGAAGCGGTGACGGCGGAACGGCGGAGCTCGCGGAAGAGCCTCGTCGCGGAACGCTTCACATCCCGGCACTGCGCGCGAGCGTATGCCGGGCTTTATCGGGAACTGCTGGCGGTTCGTGGCGCGCATGCACCGAGCGTGGCGGCATGAGTACGCCGGGGGATCTTGCGAGACCCGTGGCTCCTCAGCAGTCCGCCGTCGCCGCGCCCGTATTCGCCAGAAACAACTTCGACCTGATCCGGCTGTTCGCCGCGACCCAAGTGGCCATCTGTCACTCCGCGGAGATGCTCTCGCCTGCGCTCGCGCAAACCTGGCCGATACGGCTGCTGGGTTTGTTTCCGGGCGTTCCGATCTTCTTCTTCATCAGCGGCTACCTGATCAGCCGATCGTTCGAGCGCAGCGGCACGCTCGGTCGATACGCGCAAAATCGCGCACTGCGCATTTTTCCGGGCCTGCAGGTCTGCCTGCTGATCAACCTGATCGCGGTGATGGCGACCGGATACTTCAACCAGGTGGGCGCCTCGTTCTCCGACGTGTTGTTGCTGTACCTCGCGAAGGGCAGTTTTCTTCAGTTCTACAACCCGGACTTCATGCGCGGTTTCGGTGATGGCGTCCTGAACGGCAGCCTGTGGACCATTTGCGTCGAGCTGCAGTTCTACGTGCTCATCCCGATCACCTACCTCCTGTTCCTGAAGAAGCCGGGTGCGCGCACCAATCTCATCCTGCTGGTCCTGATCCTGGTTTCGCTGACTTGCAATCGCGTGCTGTACGACCTGCAGCAGGTCTATTCGCAATCGGTGCTCTGGAAGCTCTTCCGGGTGACGTTCCTGCCGTGGATCTACATGTTCCTCATCGGCGTATGGATCCAGCGCAATTTTCACCTCGTCGAGAGGTTGTTAGCGCGGGTCAGTTTTCCCGTGGCACTGCTCGGATACATCGCCCTGGCGGCAACGCTGCACTTCGGGTTCGCCTGGCGCGTGGACAACGGGGTCGGACCGCTGCTGGCATTGCCGTTGTTCTGCACGATCCTGTTAGGCGCCTACACCCGGCCCTGGCTCGCGGATCGCCTGCTCCACGGCAATGACATCTCTTATGGCATCTACATCTATCACATGCCCGTCGTGAACATGGCGCTCTACTACAAGTATGCCGCCGGCGGCGTCACGCTCTTCAGCGTGCTGGTCATCTCGCTCGGGTTGGCGATCGCGTCCTGGTTGCTCGTGGAGCGGCCGTGTCTGCGCCGCAAGCCGACGTCTCTGCACGCACCGGGGAAATTGGCGAACCCTTGACGACGATCCGGCGGAGCACCGCTCAGCGGTGACGGGAGTTTCCCGCTGCCGTAAACAGCCGCGTACGAATCACGTCCCACAGGGACAGAGATCGCCCCACGTAATAGAAGTACATGATCGGGACGGCCTGAATGACCAGCGACAGGCTGGCCTTGGGGAACTTCTGTACACAGCCGAGAAGGCAGATCGCACCGATCGAGGCGGCGGACAATCCCGCGATGAGTCCACCGCGACCGGTGCTCACCCAAACTACCGCCGAGGCCAACAGCACGGCGTGCAAGCCGATGAAAGCTACCGTGGCGATGGCGACCTTCGAGCGCACCAGGCGACTCAAGGATCGGAAATCTCCAACGCCGTGCCAGCGTTCGCGCCGGATGAACCGCGACAGTGTCTTCGGATACCCCTCGTGGAAAACCTTCAGATCGGAATCGATGCGAATCTCGACGCCCGCCTTCTGCGCTCTCACGCAAAAATCGACGTCCTCACCCGTTTCGAGCCGCTCATCGAAGCCCCGGACCGAATCGAATGCGGTGCGAGTCGTGATGAGATTGCCCCCATTGATATACGTGGGCGTCTTGTCGCGCAGCGGCGCGAACCAGATCCGCTCGATCCAGCTTGGTTGCTTTGAAATGTGGTACTGGTCGCCGGTGATCTGCAACGGCTTCCCCTGCAGCGATGAGATGGCGTCGGGCCAACCGGCGCGCCACTCGCCCGAAAGCTCGACGTCCGCATCCAGGAAGACGAATACGTTGCCCGCCGCCTTGACGACGCCCGCATTGCGCGCGCTCGACGGAAAGACTTTGCGCGGAAGACGAACCAGCTGCGCGCCAAAGTTTTCGACCACTGCGGCCGTGTTGTCCATCGAGCCGTTGTCGACGACGATGACTTCGGCATCCGCCGGCCCATGCCGGCGAATGCTTTCGAGAAGCCCGGGAAGGAAATGCTCTTCGTTATACGAAGGAATGATGATCGAGACTTCGCAACTCAAAAATGCTCCAGACAACGTGCGCTTCGCGCACTCTGCTGCTTTGCACGTGAGGCGCGAAGTTTACTGTGCTTTGACGTCCGTTGGTGGATTCGGCTTCACGGTCGACGTCGAGCCCATGCATCCGATCGGCTTGGTGCTCACGACGAAGTTGTCGAAGTAGCGATCCTGATTCTGGGGCGGACCCCCATTCGACCAGGCTTCGAGAGTCACGGCGTTGATGCCGTACGTGGTGTAGCTTCCGCGCCAGTTGAGGCCCGTCTTCTGCCCTTCGAGCTTCCCGTCTACCCAGAACGCGGTGAGACCGTCGGAACTTCCGGGCGTATTGAGTTTCCAGCGGACCTCGACGCAGAACCAACGCTCCCGGTTCTCCGGCGCGTACACCTTCGTCGTACCGTTGGCCTTGCCCATCCACACCAGGTGGTCGAAGTCGTTCCACTTGGTGGTCACGACCTGCGAGCCACTGACACCTGTGGCGGTATCGAGGCCCATGCCGGTGCCATCCGTGAAGTCTTCCCACAGATGATCGATCGCCGCCTGCGCCCACGAGCTGGACGTGAAGATCGTGGCACGCGTGACCTTGCGCGGCTGACCGATCCAGTTGGGACCCGTCTTCATGTAGAAGCGCCAATAGATCTCGTCGAAGTTTCGATCGGTGTAGCGCTTCGGCGAGACGGGAGTCTTGCCGATACTCAGCTTGATACCGCCCGCGTCTTCGGCACCCACCAGGTACGACGCCTTGATCGCGCCGTTCCCGCTGAACGCGCCGCTGGTGCTGACCACGCCGAAGCGCCCGCCCGCACGATTGACGTCGAAGTAGTTGTCGCTCAAGGATGCGTCGGATTCGAAGTCGTCGCACCAGAGCCAGTCGGGGTGGTTAGTCTGCCAATTGGCGCACTCCAGGGGACCGCCGGCATTCGCCGGCGCCAATGGGAGCACACCCAGTGCCAGAAGAGCGTACGACAAGACCCTCGCAAGCATCGCGCCGCGGCAGGTTCCATCCGTGGAAACAGTTGCCGCCTTCATTACTGGACCACGACGCTGGCCGGCGGGTTGGGCAACACCGCCTGGGTGTACTGTCCGACGCCGACGAAAGGATTGCCTTTCGCATCACGACCCGACGGGGTGTCGGTGGTCAACACCACGTCATCGACGTACATCTTCTGGGTCGCGGGCGAACCACCGTTCCAATACGTGAAGATGTGCGTGCGATCCGAATAGGCGTCGGTGGATCGCAGCGTGATGCGGTCCGTCATGTCCGCCATGAGCGAGCCGTTCTTCCAGAATCGCACGCGGGACATGCCGCCCTTGTCGACTGAAACCGTATCGAACTTGATGTAGTACTCGTACGTTTCCCACTGCCCGAGCGCGATAGCGTGCGTGTTGCCGCCCGCGAGCACGCCGGTCAGGACGCCGGTCACCGTGCCGATCGGGTCCCACACCTGCTCACCTTCATAGATGAACTGGTACACGGGATTCACGCCCTTCGGACTGATGTAGATGTCGTTGTAGCCGTTGTTCTCCGTCGACGCGGTGCGCGTGTGGACTCGCAGGAACTTGAGGCGATTGCCTTCGCCGATCGAGTTGTAATTGAACCCGGCCGGCATGAACGTGCGAAGACGGAACCACAATTCCTGGCCACGTTTCACGTTCTCGGGATGATTGATGATTCCGCCCCACATTCCATACGCGGTATCACCCTGGGTCACGGAAAGCTGGCACGACTTGGTTCCGCTGGCGACGACCGCCGTGCTGGCGGTGGAGCCGCCGGCCGCATCCCAGCCGCACGAGCCGCCGGTCGTTCGATCATCGAAGCCTTGCGTAATTGTCCACGCGGACGCTGCGCCACTGAACGCGGTGCATCCCAACGCGGCAACAACTAACGCTGAAAACTTGGTCATAGATTTACTCCAGAAAATTTCTTCATCGAGGGCCGCAGACAAATGGCCAGCCACATTCCGGCATGCGCCGCACATCGGCAGGCCAGCCTGACCCACCCGCTTGAACCCATGATCACATCGACGGGTCCGCCGGAAGCCTTTTTATCAAATAACTGCGAAGCACTACGCCTGTCGCCAACTCACGACCTTTATAGGCTTTTACCTAGCTTCCCTGGAGCAAGGGAAACGCTATTTTTCGATACTCGCGACGCGGCCGCGGATTCCCTCGAGCGACGCGTCTATCACCTCGAAGCAGCGGCGAAAGTAGTCCTCGCTGCGCCCGAAAGGATCCGCAATGTATGGCTGGCGCGCGCGGTTCCACAGTCCGGCCAGCGTCACCTGCGTTCCCGCGACCTGGGACCGGGCGGAAAGTGCCTGCAAATGCGCGGGTTCAAACAACACCAGCAAATCGCCCTCGCGAAGATCCATGTCTGCATATGGCGTCGAACGGTGCGGGCCGACATCGACACCGCGCGCGGCAGCGGTCCGCAACGCCGCGGGATCCGCGTGTGCCCCGTGTATCGCGGTGATGCCACAGGAGGCCGTGGCGAGCCCCAGCGTTCGTCCTCGTGCTTCGGCGTAAGGACTTCGGCAGACGTTCCCCGCGCAGACAAACACCAGGCGGCGAACTGTGCGCCAGTTCACGTTTCGCTCGCGTCGCCATCCGCCGAACAGCAGGCCTGCGCGCGACGCAATATGTCGCAGGAACGGGCGCCGCCCGCCATATCGTTTTTCCCAGATGCTCATTCGCAGCGTCGCTCCGTAGCGAGAACTTGCTCGCAGTGTCGTGCCGCAAGCATGACTAATAAACGCGAATAATCATACGGTTCTGCTATCTTTCATGCCGCTTGACAGCCATGAAACAAAACGCCACGCGACCCGCAAGCTGAGCTCAGGTTGTTAAAACAGGGATTCAAAACCGTCGCCGTCGGGATGCTCTCGAATCGACTGGCCGCTGGGTTGATGCGGCCGCTCTGGCAGGGACGAGCCAGCATCTTCATGCTGCACCGGCTGTCCGAACGAGTGACCAGCGGAAGCACCGTCACCATCGAATCGATCACCGACAGCCTCCAGTCGCTGCGCAAGGCCGGAGCCCGGTTCGTATCGCTTTCGCACCTGTTCGAACTCGCGGCCCAGGGCAAAGAGCCGGAGCCAGGCTCGGTTGCCTTCACTATCGACGACGGATTCGCCGACCAGGGCGTGATCGCGCGCGAAGCCTTCGAGCGTAATGGCTGTCCGGTCACCATCTTTCTCATCGCCGGTTTCATCGACGGACGGCTCTGGCCCTGGGACGACCAGATCGCCCATGCCATCCGGCACAGCGGCACCCCCAGTGTCGTGCTGCCGCCCGACGGCCGCCGCTTCGATCTAACTACCCCCGAGGGACGCCGCGCGGCGGTCGGCACCATGCAGAATCACTGCAAGACCCTGCCATGGTCACTGGCCGCGAGCGCGCTCGACGAGCTGTACACCAATCTCAGGTTTCGCCCGCCGGCGGAACCGCCGGGCGAATACCAGCCGCTGAGCTGGGACGGCATCCGGGCGCTCGAGTCGAGATACGTGGAATTCGCGCCGCACTCGCTGAGCCACCGCATCACCTCGCGCCTTTCCGACGACGAAGCGCGCGAGGAAATCGAAGGTTCATGGCAACGCCTGCGCACGGAGTTGCGACGTCCCGCCTCGGTGTACGCATGGCCCACGGGCCGCGACGTCGACTTCTGCGAGCGCGACATGCGCATCGCGAAGTCCATCGGACTGAACGGCGCGGTCGCGACCAATGACGACTACGGTGATTTTCGCGCGCAGCCCGACAACCCGAATCGCCTGTACCGGGTGCGGCGTTTCTCCATGTCCGCGTACCCGGTCGACAACCTGCAGGTCGGAACGGGAATCGAGCGCCTGAAGCAAACGCTGCGCAGGAGCGCCTAGTGGGTCCGGTCCGCCTGCGCGCCGGATGTGACCGCGCGGCTCCATGAACCAGGTACTTCTTCTCGATGCCGAGCAGCGCAGCGCGCTCGCCGTCACGCGCAGCCTCGGCCGCCGCGGAGTTCAGGTGCACGCGGCCAGCGCGGTTCCGGAAACGCTCGCGGGATCGTCGCGTTATGCGGTATCGCGCCAGCAGTATCCGGATCCGCAGCTGCAACCCCGGCAGTTCGTGGAATGGGTGCATTCAACCTGTGCATCCCAGGGAATCGAGCGGGTGTTCCCGCTCACCGATGTCACGACCATGTTGCTCAGCCCGGAAGCGGGCGCTCCTCGCCCGCCGATCCTGCTCTGCGCTCCGCGCGATTCGTACGAGGCCGTCACCGACAAGGCCCGTCTCGCTGGCATCGCGCAGGAAGTCGGTGTGCGTATCCCGGCGACGCGAATTTGCCATTCGCGATCCGAGATCGAAGCGGTGCTGGCCGCAGCCGAGTTTCCCGTGGTCCTGAAGCCGGCGCGCTCACGCGTATTGCTGGACGATCGCATCGTGAGCACCAGCGTCGGTATCGTGAAATCGATGAGCGCGGCGCAGACCTATCTGGACCGGCAGCCGTGGCTCGCATCCATGCCCTGCCTCATCCAGGAATTCGTGCCGGGTCATGGCGCCGGAATCTTTGCCTTGTATGGTGCTGGCAAACCACTCGCGTGGTTCGCCCATCGCCGGATTCGCGAAAAGCCTCCGCAGGGAGGGGTCAGCGTATTGTCGGAAAGCGTCGGCATCGATCCGAAACTTCAGGAAGCCGCGGAACGATTGCTGACTCGCGCGCAGTGGGATGGTGCGGCAATGGTCGAGTTCCGCATCGGCACTGACGGCACGCCCTACCTGATGGAAATCAACGGACGGCTGTGGGGCTCCCTGCAGCTGGCGATCGACAGCGGTGTTGATTTTCCATGGCTCATGTTCTGCGCCTCACGCGGTGAACGGGTTCCGGTGCCGCAGGGCTACACCATCGGCCGACGTCTGCGCTGGTTCATGGGCGACGTCGACAATCTACTCCTGGAGTTGCGTGGTCACGGACTCGCGCGTTCGGCGGGCGCACGTGTCATGGCGGCGGCCCGGTTCCTCCTCTCGACGATGGATCCGCGCGAACACAGCGAGATCTTCCGGCTGCGCGACCTCGGCCCGGCGCATTTCGAATTGCGCCACTGGTTTGCCGCGCTCGGCGGCAAGTCATGAGTTCCATCCTGCATCTCATCGACACCGGCGGTCCGGGCGGCGCCGAGAGCGTCTTCCTCGACCTGGCCTCGGGTTTGCGGGTCGGCAACCTGACATCCATCGCGGCCGTCGGACGCGATGGATGGTTGGCCGGCCAGGTACGCGCACGCGGACTCACACCCTTGATCTTCCCGGCCCAGGGATCCGTCAACCTGGGTTACCTGAAGCGCATCGTTCGGACTTTGCGCGAGCACGACGTACAACTCGTGATCGCACATCTGTTCGGCGCCGCTATCTACGCAAGTCTCGCGGGACGGTTGACCGGAGTCCCCGTGATCAGCGTGTTGCACGGGCAATCCGACCTGGCGGATCGCGAGCGCTTCGCGGCGGCAAAACGTTTCATCGTCGCGCGCGGCTCCGCCCGCGTGGTGTTCGTGTCCGAGGGTCTCCGTCAGGATCTGCAATCGCGATTGAAGCTTGCGCCTGACAAGACGGCCGTGATCGAAAATGGAATCGACATGTCGAGGCTGCTGCCGGCTGACGAGGGCCGCCTGAAGCAGTCGCTCGGCCTTTCGCCCAACGCGTTTCTCGTCGGCGCGGTCGGCAACCTGCGCAAGCCCAAGGGTTACGACACCTTCCTGCGCGCGGCTCAACGCGTGCGCCAGCGTCACCCGGAGGCCCGATTCGTGATCGTGGGCGACACGAATGGCGGACTCCTGCCAGGACTCGAATCTTTGCGGGCCGAGTTCGGCCTCCAGGATTGTGTGCAATTCCTGGGGCTGCGCAGCGATGTTCCGCAGATCCTGGCGGGCATCGACGTGTTCGTATCGAGCTCCTACACCGAGGGATTCTCACTGGCGCTCGTCGAAGCGATGGCCTCCGGCAAGGCGGCCGTGGCGACGCGCAGCGGTGGCCCGGAGCGGATTCTCGAGCACGAGCGGACCGGCCTGCTGGTGCCGCCACGCGATGCCGATGCATTGGCCGAAGCCATCGGACGCATGAGCGATGCTTCATTACGCACGACCCTGGGACATGCCGCGCGTGCGGCAATGACCGAGCGCTATAGCAGCGCGCGAATGCTGCGCGACTACGAAGCGCTGGCCTCTTCGCTCGTCATAGCCAGCCGCTGACCCGGGCGATGAAGCCGCGACGATGTCGCGCGAGATCCTCGTGTACGCCGATACGGCGGATCAGAAAAGGGTCGGCCGAGGGCGAATGCCAGCCGCGCCGCGTCGTGACGGCGGCGATGTAGCGCCCGCGGACCGCGTCGACTGCGGCGGTCGTGAAATCGCCGTTCGGATAACAGAACAGGTCGGCCGCCCGCCCGGTGGTATCCGCGATCTCGGCTGCCGACAAGACCACTTCGTCCCGCAGCACTTCGGGCGCCACCTCGCCGCGCAAACGGAAATGCGTGCGCGTGTGAGATCCAAAGCGCACCAGGTCATCGGATGTCATTTCGCGGATCTCTTCGCGATTCAGAACGTCGCGCCGCGGTTCGGCGCCGGCGCCTGGAATTGCGTCGAGCTGCGCGACGATTTCTTCCTCGCCCAGATGCTTGGCAAGGCCGATGGCCTGGTCAATGTTTTCGCGCGACCAGCGGCCATTGGCACGGGCGCTTGCAACCGCTGGCGCAATCGCGGCCGCGAGCGCCGCGGGCAATACGAGGTCGAGCGACGAAGACGCCAGGATGCGCGTCAGGCGGTTCGGCCAGAATTCCTTTCCGGTGCCGATGAAGGTCGACACCAGGAATATCGTGGCTGGCGCCGCGTGACGCCGCAGCACCGGAAGCGCATGGTCGAAGTTGTCGCGCCAGCCATCGTCGAATGTGATTGCACAGGCGCGACGGGGCAGCGCTTCGCCGCGGGCGGCTCGCCGCACCCAGTCATCGAGATGCACCAGCTCGAATTCCTTCTTGAGGTACGCCAGGTGCATGTCGAGCGTGGCCGGCGACACGTACATTCCCGGTTGCTCGACGAGCGCATCCGGGTGTTCGGCCGGAAGCACACGGTGGTACATCATGACCAGCAAGCGCGGTGAGCTGCGCATGCGCCAGGCGATCGGAGCGATCGTCGCGACCACGCCTTCCGCCACGGTCTTGAGCAAGCGCTTCACGCTTTTCACCACGGAAGTCCCGGGCTGATGCGCGAGCCGATCATGTTGGCGACCGGCAGCGGCAATCGTTGCCACACCGCGGTCGCATAGGTGCGTAATCGTCCGTGCGGCGCATCTTCGGCGGGAGTTTCGCGGCGCGGCGAACGTTCCCAGCGGTACCAGTAGAGCTGCCGCGGCTTCGCGCCCCACTGCTGCTTGAACTTGTACGTCCCACTTCCCACGGTCGACCGGCCGAAGT
>Ga0070682_100000584_pt1 | contig 22311 bp, 20 predicted proteins | sample KBSC63LmetaG_FD_64668 | JGI IMG/M metagenome (GOLD analysis project Ga0070682, IMG submission 64668) | Corn rhizosphere microbial communities from Kellogg Biological Station, Michigan, USA - KBS C6-3L metaG | ecosystem: Host-associated > Plants > Roots > Rhizosphere | place: USA: Michigan...
TTGGAAGGGAAGATTTTGTTGTTAATGTTTTTACTTTCCCTTTAGATGAGGGAGAATACAGAATCAAATGCTGGGAGTATATTCTAAAAAAATCATATTCCAAAAGCTTGCTCCACTTCAAAAGGATTTCGCAGTCCAAACTTTGGGCTTCGTACATTTTTTCAATTTCTCCTGCCGAAAATTTGAAAAAGTTACAGATACGAGATATATCTATCTCATTTTCTATAACTTTTTCTTTAATCATTTTCCCTATGTATATCTTTTTAAAATTCATTATTTACAGTTATTTATTAACTAATAAAACATGCCTGACATCCACATTTCAATTAATTTTAATTGTGAGCATATCTAAATTTTCCCGTTTCTATCAAATAAATCTATCCTATGCTCTCATTTTACCTTTCATTCTAATTAAAATATGTTTGATTGAAACGATTTCATTAATCCACACTCTATTTCCAGGGCTAATGCAAATAATGAATGAATTTTAGGTCTGTTTACATATTATTTATGATTAATTTGTGTTTTTAAGATTCCAAAGGAAAATTGTAATGATTAAGATTATTTTAAAAATGTTTTCTTACAGTTATACTGGAAACAGTGGCTGTAGACAATGTACTTGAGTTATCTGCTCTCATTCTGTATTGGACCTGAATTTGGTCCCCGGCGGTTAAGTTACCCATCCAATACAATGGCATATCTCCTTGTGCACCTCCTGCCCCTGTTCCATAATATGAAATAGCCAATACTGTAGAGGTTGTACTGTTAAAAATCCGGGCCCCAAATGCCTTAGAGTTACCATTAGTACTTGATAATCGTAAAGAGACATCTCCAAAAAATGAGTACAGGCCCGTTGCTGGCACTGTAAATGTTCCACCACTATGAATATTTCCTATGTCCACATTTTCTGTTGTAAAATTCATTGTAGTCCAGGCTGAATAGTTAGGCATTGTATAGGTTGCAGCGACCACTGCCGGTTTTCCGGCAAATAAAACCTTGGTCAGATTATTATTGTTTATTTCTGTATGAACATCGGCGGTCTCTCCAATGCTTTCCCATTGGGTGCCTGTCCAAATATAAAATGTATCCTGGAATACATTATTGGGAGAGGTACCACTGTTCAAAAGATTATATACCAAAGTGCCTTGTTCCGGCGAGTTTGTTGAGGATGTTACAGAAATTGTAGTGATATCATCGGTTCCCAGTAATTGGACTCTTGGAATTAGTAATCCTTTATTGGTACTATATACATCCAGTATTGTACTGGTATCAGGATTGTTTAATCCTATGCCTACCTGAGACTTTATCGATATGCTGCAAGAAATAAACAGCAGGTATAATATATAGATAATTTGTTTTTTCATAATTACTGATATTTATAAATGTTGATTGTTCCGGATTCAATTCTGTAGTTATTGGCGGTATAGATATATTTAAAAGTCATAAGATCATTTAAAATTAAGTTCTGGGTGCTGATTATGGTAGTGTACATCCTGTTGTTGATTAAGTTATCCCTTCCAAATGCACTGACAAGTGAAGTAGTTCCTTTTAATATATCATGAGTAGTAGTTCCTCCATTATTTCCTATATTTGACATTTCGGTAATAAACTCAAGCATATATATTCCTGTAGAAGAGATTTTATACTGGCTTGTGCTACTGTTCCATCCGGCATACTTATCGAAAAGAATTTCCGAAGGAGTAAGGGTAAGAGTGGTATAGGCTCCTCCTCCGGAAGACCCTATAGGGACAGTGGCTTTTTGACCAACAGCAGCACTGAATATTAACAAAGGAATATTTGCAGTCGCAATAATATCATCAGTTGATGCAGTATTTGCCTGATGATGATATTTATTATCACTTCCCCAATAGGTTATTCCTTTAATGATATCGCTGGCAGTATTTGAATTGGAATTATAAAACATTACCCCTGTTGCCGGAGAAGCAATAGGACTTGCTGCATCAGCATTATCTGTCACGGATAAACTTGGAACCCTTAGGGCTTTATTATTTGAATCGAGTTTTAAAATGGCTGATTGTGAAACATTGGCTGATCCTATCACCATCTGGGCATTATTCATAATGGCCATTAATCCCAGAAATAAGATGAGAAGTTTTGATTTCATAAGATTGATTTAATTATTTGATATTTTGGAAATGGAAACATTAGGGTTTGTAATTTGATATGCGGCATTAGAAGACTGTACCCTGAATGTTATAAGGTCATTGGCTACCAGTTTTACACTGCAGGTACTTGATACACCTCCGAATTGATATCGTTTATCTGTTCCATAGCTGCATATATTGACTCCGTTTTTTTGTACATAAACCATTGCCCCTCCATTGGTGTCCCCGGAGACATTTCTTAGATCCACATTAAAGGAAATTACATATCCACCTGCAGTTTGTACCCTGTATCCTGTATAAGCCGGGCTACCCTGAGCACCAACCGGAAAATCCTTGTATAAAGTATTAAATGTGAGGTTTGTAATTGTACCGGCTGCAATACTCCCTGAGGCTGCTATATTACTTGCCGCAAAAACAGGGGTTATAAATGGAATTTTTGCAACTTCGGTTTTTACCTCCTGTTTCGACCACATTTTTTCCCATACCGTTCCATTATAGGCATATAGGCCTTTGGTAACAGAAGTATTCCCTGTCCCGGCTGCAACTGTGTTGTAAACAATAAATCCTGTTTTAGGATTGGCAACTGTTGTAATGTCTAGAGTAGAAGTGAGTGCAACGAGTGGAAGTTGAATCCCTTTATTGGCAGCAGTTATATCCAGAGCAGCGGATGGGTCCGGGTTTGTAGTCCCAATGCCAACTCCTCCTTGCTGTGCGCTAATACTGAGGCTATTAATAGCCAAGATTAAAATAAGTTTTTTTTTCATAATCCTATTTTTATAAAAGATTGATTTTGTTACATAATGTGCCATTCACATATAAAAATTAAGCCCCTTTCTTTCTCATCACCTGTGTAGTGTGATAGTGGCATATTTGAGGGAAACCAGAAGGGGCTTAAATATTATATTAAATCACTTTTTTGGGAAATTTTATAAATTGTATGTTATTAATACGTTTTTATTATTTCTAAAAATTGGCGGGCAAAAGCTGTAGAGCAACGCGCCCGCCACAGTAAAAACTTATAAATAATATTTATTAAGTGAATGAAGCGTGTTGGTAAGTGTATGTATTTAGCTAATACTGTCCCTGATAAGCTTATACTTTTTTTTTCATCCAAATAAGATTTGGAATGGAGACATTCATTTCAGTTTGAGAAGACTCTATCGGGCAGAGTCGGGGATTTAATAATAAAAATTTTTCCATTTTTTTAGGTTGTTGTGTTAATTTCATGTGTGTTTACATAAAGTAGTCCTGTTTAGACTTTTTTTTATGATATATATCTGCATATGAGTTTATTCATAAATGAGTAATTATTGTAATTGAATTATGTTAGTTATTTGTGATAATGTGTAATTTTTAACAAAAAACATTTTTAATCCAGTTAAAATATTAATAAGCAAAAAGTTAATTTTGTTTGCCTAGTAAAATATTTATTATATATTTGTAAGTGAAAGGTAGTCTAAACAGGACTACCTTTTGATTTATATTAGCTGGAAATTAACCTAATATTTCTAGCAATGACTTTTAAATTTTTCATTTCTGATCGTGGATTGGCAAAAGAATCTATTCATTTAAAAATTGAAAATCAATCGGGTCAGCCGCTCTTCAATTTCAAAACTCCGCTGAGAATCTGCCAGGAAGATTGGGACAGTAAAAAACAACGTCCCAATAATATTTACCTGAAGTGCTATAAAAAAATTAATACTAAGCTGGATGCTCTGAAAATACGGTTAGCAGAGTGTATTGAAGAAGATCGGTCTAAGGGAAAACTTTCTTCACAAAGATATCTGTTCAAAGAAATAAAAAATCTCTGCAGTAAAGAGAAAGAGGATTATCCAAAAGATTCACTGCTTTGTTTTATCAATATGTATATTTCCTCAAAACAAGAATACATTTGCCAGTCAACTTACAAAAGATACAAGGTATTTTTTAACCTTATTGAGAGGTTTGAAGGTTTTACAGCTAAGAGACTGTACGTAAATAGTATGGATGGAGATTTTATCAGAAGATTTATTTCTTTTGGAAAGGAAGAGGCTTACAGTGAGAACACTATATACAGAACTATTCATTTTATTAAAACAATTCTAAACTTCGCTGAAAGAAAGGGTATAAGAACTGCTGTCAGGGAATTGGATATAAGACGGGAGAGGCAAAACAGAATCGTCATAAATCTTACTGAAAAGGAAGTGATGAAAATAGGAAAGGTTAAAGTCCCAAGGGAGCTGCAGGCTGCCAAAGACTGGCTTCTTATAAGTTGCTATACCGGTCAGAGAGTCTCAGATTTTATGAAATTTAATTCAGATCAAATGAAGAAAGTGAATGACCGGGTGTGTATCTCCTTCATCCAGCAAAAAACAAAAAAAGAGATCCTGCTGCCCATACATCCTGTTGTTTTAGAAATTATTAAACGGTATAAAAATAATTTTCCTATAAAACTTTCCGCTACAAAATACAATAACCATATTAAACAAATTGGCCGGATTGCTCAGCTCAATGAGTCTGTAAATGCGGTAAAACGTGTAGGGCACAGGGTAAAAAAATTAATAGTTGAAAAATGGGAAGCACTCACCAGTCATATTGGGCGAAGAAGTTTTGCAACTAACTTTTATGGGAAAATTCCCACTCCTTTACTAATGCAGGCAACCGGACATACTACAGAGCAGATGTTTATGAAATATATTAATCCTGTAGATGAAAGCCATACTATCAGTTTGGGTAACTATTTTGACAAAACATATAAGGAAAGTTATTTTGGAGGCATGGCCGCCAGTTAACTCAATAATTGGAGGAAGCAATCTTCTTTAATTTAATATTTACAGCAATCTAATCAGCATTTTACTTGCAGACGGCTGAAAATGTCTTATTGATTACTGATTTTTCAATAGTATCATTCCTGATTCACAGGTGTATATAAATTGAGAAGAATAAAACTATAACCCCACATGAAATTTCATGCTGGGGACTGATAGGCTATCATATTTTTTTAACCACTCTTAAGTCTTTTTCAAAACCTTCTTTTTCTTGTCTATCCACGAGGCTTTCATTGTCATATAATTAGATTCTGGAAATAAATTTTAACATTAAAAAAACAAAATCTTTTCGTTACTACGAAAAACTAGTGATTTTATATGATTTCTCTTGTTCAATTTTACATCACCAATAATCATAAAAATCACCATTATGAATATCGAAAGAACAGAATTTATAGCCTGGATGGAGAGAATTATGGAAAGATTTGACCTACTGAAAGAACAGATGCTTAAGAACCAATCCAGATTTATAGAAGTAGACGGAGAGCAGCTTCTGGATAACCAGGATGTTTTACAGCTTTTAAAGATAAGTTCCCGATCATTACAGAGGTATAGGACTGATAAAAAGCTGCCTTACTATACTATCAGCGGAAAGCTGTACTATAAACTTTCGGATGTCCATCAATTGATCAGAGAATGTTTGAACTCTTGATAGTAACAAGACATCCACAGCCAAATCATTCACCACCATTCCAATCTTCAGGATTTTTTTAATTGACCTATAGGAGACTGAGCAATCTGCACTTGAAAATTTTCAAAATCAAGCAATTTACTCACATTTGCATAAACAAACAATAGAATAAAAAAGCAGGAAACAGTTTTGATAAAGATAGTTTGGATGTTTTTCATGGCATGTTATTATTAGGTTTAACAGACCTGAACCAATCTCCATTTGATTTTCCACCCGCAATATTCAGGCATCGGCTCCCCCTTGAAAAGAGTTATGGTAGTTTTGAAATTCCCCATACTTTCCCAGATGCCACTCTTTGGACATGGTAAGCCTGTAATAACTGATATGGAGGTATGAGGAATCATAGTTTTATATCTGGTTTTTAATCTTTCGTAAGCCGCCAATTATCGCCGTCTCTCACCGGAGGGTCTTTAGGGTTAGGATTTTCAATCAAATCAATAGATTTTGCAGAATCCTGTTTCATTGAAAAAACGTCCACTGAACGTTCTGAACTTTCAATCTGTTCGTTACTGGGGATCATATCTTCATCTCGATGGCTACAGTTTTGCATACAAACTGTTGCGATCATTATGCTCAAAAATGGGATAAACTTTTTCATGTTGATAATTTTAATTTGATTATCCCGGCCGGATTATATTAGAATTCTGATGTCAAAATTATCCGGCTTATGAGGTAAAAAAAACTGTTTGGTGGCTCTATTTTAAAATTAACACGTATCAATTTTAAAATTGGAACATTTAGAATTGTGACTTAAATGTTTGATTTTCAATATATTATGATTGCTTTGTTTTTATGGGTATTCAATTCCTTTAATTTTGATTTATTTAAAACATAAATGATTATTTTTGATATGGTGAGGTTCTAAATATCAGCATATGAAAAAGTTTTATTACTTTCTCGTCTTATTTTCTGCATTTTCACAATTTTTATTTTCACAACAGGAAAAGGAAAAAACTTTCAGTGAGATCAGAAAACCATATGAAAAAATGGTAATAGATGACATTCATGCAATGCCCTATGTAAAACTGTACATTGAGAAAGCAAAAAATGAGAGTAATTCTTCAAAGGTGATTCAAGGGTATAGAGACGGAAGACAGTTTGACTATCAAAACAAAATGAAGTATGCTGACAGTGCACTTGCTGTAAGCTTGCAGCATGGAACTCAAGATGATATCAGTAAAGACTACCTGAGCAAGGGAATTATCTACTATTTTTATCAAAAGAAATATAAGTTAGCTTTAAATGAGTACCTTAATGCTTATAAATATTCAAAAGGTTCAAAAGATCAGTACCATAGATATAAAGTCCTCTATCATTTAGGAATTGTAAAAAGTCATTTGGGCTACTATGATGAAGCAATGAATCATTTTCTGGACTGCGCTGCGTTTTACAGGTTAAGGTTAAATGAAAACCATCACGAAAATGAAAAGTTCAATTATGAGAAGGCATATCTAAACTGCTTACATCAATTGACCGTACTCAACAGATATCTTAATAATTTTTCCAAGAGCGACAGTCTAAGCATGTTGGGTTACCGTTTAACTGCCGATGATGGAGATTTTGCTTTGGAAAAAAGTTATTTCCTCAAATGCATAGGAATTTCCAGATATCACAAAAAAGACTATGCAGGTGCTCATACTTATTTACAAAAATCCTTATCCACTATCCTCAACAGAAACGATTTCGCCTGGGCTTCAGTTGTCTATTTTTATATGGGTAAAACTTATGAAGCGCAGAATAATATCGAAAGTACGGTGAGATGCTATGAAAAGATAGATTCTATTTTCAATAGGCATAATTTTATATTACCTGAAGTATATAAGAGCTATCATTATCTTATTGATCAATATAAAAATAAGGATGTCAATAAACAGCTTTACTATACCAATCAGCTTTTAAAGGCTGACAGTTTAATCAGCAAAGATTTTCCTTATTTATCTTCAAAACTTCATAAAGATTTTGATAGGCGAAAGTTAATTGATGCAAAAGAAGAGATAGAGAAGTCAAGCGGTAAAAAAATTGTAATCGCTCAGATCTTGATTATTTCAGGAGGTCTGCTCCTTGTATTTTTTGTTGTGCGACACAGAAAAGATCAAAAAATTAAAAAACAATATAATCTGCTACAAAAGAGAATGGCGGATGGAACCTATAATATCAAAGATATTTTAAAGGAAGACCTGACGGAATTTTCAATAATAAAAACTTCTCTTACTCCAGAAATGACCACAGAGATTAGAGAAAAGCTTCAGAAGTTTGAGCAGGAAGACCAGTTCAGAAAAAAAGGAATTACACAGAATAGCATTGCCTTAAAGTTAGGAACTAATGCCCATTATCTGTCTGTTTATATCAATGAGCAAAAAGGAATGAATTTTAATAAATATATGGCTGAACTGCGAATCAATTATATTACAAATTTACTCAACACCAATACAAAATATCTAAATTATACCATCGAAGCTTTGGCTGAAGAATGCGGTATCGCTGCACGGCAAAACTTTTCAAATTTGTTTTTCGATATCAACGGTATCCGGCCAACAGACTATATAAGAAATCGAAAAAAGGAGCTGGGTATTAGTTGATTAAGTCTTGCTTTATCGAATTTTTGTAAATTCCTGAAAAAAGGACATGGTAACAAAAACTATTTTTAAAAGAACTTCACAGTTATTGGAAGAGCTGGATGAAAAGATTAACGAAGTCTACGCAGATGGGAATGATATGATCAAAACTTCTGAAAAGGCTTTACTCATTATTGACGAGTCTATAAGGAAATTAAAACTTCTGGTTTCCGATCATCATTTTGATCATATTGCCGAAGAAGTACTTTTTTTTAAGAAGCTAAAACCACAGTTTATTTCAAAATTTATTTATTACTCTTCGGTACTTGATATTGAGGCCCATAAGCCTGCTGCAGGAAATAAAACATTAAAAAAATATTATGAGGCAGAGCAGGAAAAGTTAAAAAACTTCTATTTGGAACATTCCGAATTCTACAGCTATTATAAACGTGAGGCGACTTATCTCGACCATAAAATATTTGTCCGTAATTCATATGATTTGAAAATGAAGCTTTCATCAGGTTTTTATAACTATGATCCCAATTTTACAACATCACACGATCATATGATCGCCAGATTTATTTCCAATCAGCAATTTGATCAGTATGTAAAAAGGCAGCTTGAAGGTTCTAATGAAGATACAGCGTCAAAACTACTTTCTCCTCTTAGCTGGTCAGGATCAAAGGTAGGTCTTATAGAACTGATCTATGCCCTTTACCAAATGCGTTGTTTTAATGGGGGGAATATAGAATTAAGTGAAGTCATAAAATTTGTAGAAAAGTCATTGGATTGCGATCTTGGCAATTTCCATAAAACGGTGTTTGAAATCCGCACCAGAAAACAGGGACCTACCAAATTCCTTCAATTGGTTGGTGAAAATCTCAACCAGCATTTTATGACTCATGAAGCTGAATAACAAGATCAAATTAAACCTCAAATCATACGGTATTTGAGGTTTCTATTTTAATCATTTTTGATTAAATACTGCAAATCAGGATCATTCTTTATTCGATCCATCTCATTCGTGATGATGCTAAGAATATCAGCCTTAATTTCTTTGTAATTATCTTCGATCTGTTTGTTCATCGAATCATTGCCCTCCTGATCAATAAAGGATCGGATCAGCGGTATCTTCTTATTGTTTTGCATTTCTTGAGAAAGCTTAACATTATCCACAACAATCTCCGAATGAAAAATCTTCTGCTGAATCCTTTCGTCAAAGTTATCAGATACTGCACCAACAAAAAATCCCTGGGTCAAGGTAGAAATTTTCGAAGCTGGAATCAAACTATCCAATTGGGTAGAGATGGAGGTAGAGGTATCATTCTTATTGATAGATATACTTTGTCTTTTTTGCAGCACTTTTCCAAAGCGTTCAGATAAGGTTTTTGCTGTTTCACCCACTACCTGACCGCTGAAAATATTGCCGACCGTATTCTGAATCACTTTACTTTCCTTGTCTCCATAATCTCTTGTCAGCTGAGAGAAATCCTGAAACCCAAGACATACAGAAACTTTGTTACTTCTGGCAGTAGCAATTAAATTATCCAAGCCTCTGAAATAAATAGTGGGAAGTTCGTCAATAATGACAGAACTTTTTAATTGTCCTTTTTTATTGATTAACTTAACAATTCTTGAATTGTATAGTCCCAGAGCAGCAGAGTAGATGCTCTGACGATCAGGGTTATTTCCAACGCACAATATTTTAGGTTCATTGGGATTATTGATATCTAAAGAAAAATCGTCGCCGGTCATTACCCAGTACAATTGTGGTGAGATCATTCTAGACAAAGGAATCTTAGCCGATGCGATTTGTCCCTGTAGCTGGTCCTGGGCACCTCCTTGCCATGCATCCATAAAAGGAGAGAGGTAGTTCTCTAACTCAGAATAAGATGTTAATATTGTAAATACCTCTTCATATTTTTTGTTTAGCAGTTCAATAGCGTGTGGAAAAGTACAGTATTTGCCGTTTTCATAAATTTTAAGAAACCATATGATTGCCGCTAACAATATAATAGGACTTTCGACAAAAAAGTCACCCTGTTTCTGGATCCAACTTCTATTCAGGTTCAGCATAATAGTGTAAGCAGCTTCATATGCATCTGAAATATCCGTCATAAAATTAGGATTTAGGGGATTACATCGATGGCTTTTTCTGGGGTTGTCAAAATTGATGATATAGAATTTCGGTTTTACTGTATAAGCATCGGAATGATTTAAAAGATGATTGTACGCAATGGTTGATAAATCATCGAATTTAAAATCATAGATATACATTGAGAATCCTTTTTCAATGTGCTGCCTAATATAGTTGTTAACTACTGCGTAGGATTTTCCTGACCCTGGTGTTCCTAAAACAATGGTGGCACGAAAAGGGTTGACGACGTTGATCCATCCCTGATGCCAGTTTCTTTGATAATAAAACTTCGTTTGAAGATTGATTGAATATTCGTTATAAAGTAATTTTGTTTCCTGCCAAAAGCTTTCATTTTCGCTGTTAAAAACATCGGTCATTAAATTTGTTTTGAGTAGACGGCTCATCCATACTCCTGCCTGCATTAAAAGGATATATCCGGCTCCTGTAGAAATAATATAAAGCATTGCAGTAAAATTGTAAGCAAGCTGTAATAGAATAGAATTTAGAAAGAATAGGAAAAAACCTAAAGCAAAAGTGATAATTATATTTTTCCAAGTGATTTTTTCATTCTTAACACCCTTAGTTCCAAGGCAGCTCAAACCCAGTAGTACAACTGCAAACAGCTTAGAATAGATGCTATGAGAAAATAGTCCTGCAGTCTTATTAAAATTATGGAGTATCTTATTGATAAGTTCCAGTGTCCATTGATGTTCAGCAAAAAATCGATAACAAAACCAATAAAGATGCATTAGAACTAGAATGATGCTTACAGCTCTCATAAACGCCATAATTTTGACAAGTCCTCTTAAATCGTCTTCTCCCTGCATATGTTTTTAATAGCATAAATACAGGGTTGAAATTTTGCAAATATTAATTTGCAATTAGCAAGTATTGATTGACCGCCATTGACTTTGGAAATTTGTTAAAATGAATCTTATCTAAATTGAAAAAATTTAAAGTAGTCTTGGACGAATAAATGCTTATATGTAAAGATAATATTAGAGTCTAGTTTGTTTTAATTTTCAAATAGTATATTTGAATAAAACTAATGAACTTATGCCTACTCAGTCAGAACTTATAGGAAACCATCCTGTTTTTCCCAGTATTTTTTCAAAATGGCTAGCATATAATGATATTGCTGTAACCTTAACGAAGAATCATCGGTCGCTAACACCTTTACCTGCAAGTGATATTGATGAAATAATCGATTGGTTAGGCCGTGCTATATTTAAACATCATCACACTGATTATAGAATTGAAAAGTTAAAGGAAAATTACACGAATTTAGGTTTTTCAGAATATGGAAACTATATCAAAAACAGAAGAAAACTCCCTTTAGCAGATCGTGTAAAGAAAGGAAATGCGACAGAAATTATCTTAACAGAATATATTCAAGGATGCTTAAATAAAGAACTAATTAAAGTTTTTAAACTTAAATACAACCCAAATGTGGATCAAGCTATAAAAGGAGATGATACTCTTATGGTTGATATCGTCAATGATGGAAAAAAAGATAGAGTTAAATTATATTTAGGTGAGGCTAAATTTAGAACAAGTCCCAGTAAAACGGTAGTAAATACTTTATCTGACTCTCTTGCTAAAGATAAACTTCCTCTTTCTTACACTTTTTTAATAGACGAGCTTGGAAGAGATGCCGCTAATAAACATATAGCCGATTTATTGGATAAAACTATGATATCAGAAATAAAAGGGAATAACGATTTAATCTATACAGGAATGCTTTTAAGTGATTTGAAGACTTCTTCTGTTGTAGAAAAACATTTGAATTCGGATAATTCTCAAATGATTTTGATTTCCATTGGAATAGACGATCCTAAAGAACTTATTAAAAGAGCGTTTGAAAAAGCAAATTATTATGTACTTAACCCTAATCAAATATGAGTATAGAAAATAATCAAAATAGGTTAGATGCAGTTAATGAAGACAAAACAATTCAAAATTTAATTGCGCAAGCCAATGCTAGATATATTTTATTTAATACGGCAGAAGATAAAGACAATTTTCCAGTGTACACAATTAAAGATGAAAATTTGAATATTCTTGCTTTTTATTATCTAGATATTGGATGCGTATTCGGAGAAAATGAAAATCTTGAAAGTGCTCGCGAACCATTAGAGAAAGGGGCTGCTATTTTAGAAAATGTTCATGGGTCAGAAAATAATAAGAGTCGACTTAGTAATTATTACGGTCTTATTTCAGCACTGTCTTACTATGTTAGCTTTCAGTATTCAAAATCCTACATACTTATTAGTAAAATTGAGTCAGGAAGTCCCATTTCAAAAATGGTTTCTTTATTTCTTAAAAGAAATTTTACTGAACTTATTAGTACTGTTGAAAGAATAATTATAGATGAAGAGTATCAAGATCATTATATTGCTGAATACGATGATGAAGCAAGCGGATCTGATAAGATCTATATATCAATTATTGCTAAATCCCTAGATGGATTTGTTAAGTATTTTCAAACCGGCAATGAGGAAATACTTATAACTGCAAAAACCAATCTAAAGATTTTAAAAGAAATTGCTGAGTTAAAGAATGAGCCCAGCATCTGGTGGGTAATTCGTCTTTTAATTTTAATTTCAGAAGGCTTTAATCAAGCTTCTTTATGGAAGGCATTACATAGCTTTTTTGATATTCAATCTGATTTATTGCAAAAATATATAAAATCTCTTGTATATCTTTCTCCAAGAGGAATATATGAACTTTTCATTACCCAGAGAAAAGCACTTAATAAAGTTTTAGATGCGGATGATAACGGATGTGTTGTTGCGATTCCAACCAGCAGCGGAAAAACAAGAATTGCTGAATTAGCAATATTAGACAGTCTTATAAAAGAACCTGATGGGAAGATAATTTATATAGCACCTTTCCGTTCGTTAGCGTTTGAAATAGAAAATGATCTTGGAAAAGTTCTTGGAAATGTAGGAATTACAATTTCTCATTTATACGGAGGAAGTTTATTTAGCAAACTTGATGAAATGATGATTGATGAATCAAATGTTATCATTGCAACTCCAGAAAAAGCAAAAGCAATTATAAGAGGAAATAGGAATATAGCCAATGAGCTTCGTCTAGTTATAATTGATGAAGGACATCTATTAGGTGCTGATCAGCGTCTTATTATGAATGAAATTTTTTTTGAAGAACTAAGGTATTTCATCAAAAAGAATGAAGGACGTTTTTTACTTCTTTCAGCAGTATTACCTAATGCAGACGAGCTTGCATATTGGTTGACAGGTAATCAGAATGCATTGTATAAAGACTCATGGCGTTCAGCCGATGAACGTTTAGGAATATTAGAGTGGACAGGCAGTCAGGTAAACCTGCATTGGCTAGGAAGCAGTCATGAGCATTCATCTTTTAACAATCGATTTATTGTTCAGGAAGAATTACCATTAAAACCAAGACAGAGAAGTATCCATTATTTTCCTGATAACAAAAATGATGCTATTGCAGCTACTGCTTATAGATTAAGAGTCTTTGGAACAGTTTTGCTATTTGTAGGACAGAAACGTTCTGTTTTTACAATGGCTAAAGCATATTTAAAATGCCTTGAAGTAAACGCAGATGTTGACAATTATATGGACAGCAATTCTTTAGACTGGAAAACCTTTGAATTGGCTTGTGTCGAAACTTATGGAGAAAACAATTCTTGGCTGGAATATGCAAAAAAAGGAATACTATGTCACCACGGGTCTTTACATTCTGATGTGAGACTTCCTATGGAGAGATTAATGAGAAATGGTAAACCACGTGTAATTATTGCGACCTCTACTTTAGGTCAAGGAGTTAACTTAGGTGTATCAACCGTTATCTTTACTACATTATATCAAGCAGCAAGTCTTATTTCCAAAAGGGATTTCTGGAATATTGCTGGGAGAGCCGGAAGAGCTTTTATTGATCATGAAGCAAAAATTTTAGTAGCACATGATAAATCTGATACATCTACCCGAAAAGCCAGATGGAAAAATGAAGAAATGCAAAAGGAAATAATGAAGTATTTTAATAAAGATAATATTGATATTGCTGCAAGCGGAATATTAGCTCTAGTTAAGCTTCTCAAACAAGTTGCAGAAAATAACAACGTCAATTTTGAATTATTATTGGAACTAGTTTCTGAAAACCAACTTTATGACTTAAATGAAAAACAAAATGGAATAGATGAAGCTTTGGACTGGATCGACGACACTCTTCTCGCTTTACACTCGTTATATAATTATGATATTGATGAAAACAATCCCGATTACGAATGGATAGAATCTTTTTTCACAGATTCTCTTGCCTGTATTCAATTAAAGAACAAAGATGCCTTATCTGAAGAAGAATTTGTATCTTTTGTAAAGGCAAGGGTAAAAGGAATTGTTAATCGCGTGGGAACAGAGCATAATAAATGGTATTCCATTATTAACTCTGGAATTCCTTTGAACAGTGATTTATTTCTCGAGAATAAGTTATCAGAAATTATCGATATTCTTGAGGAATACAGGGAAGAGGAAAAAAGTACTGATAATAAAATAAAAATAGTACAAAAAATTGTAAAAGCCATACAAGGCATCCCTGTTTTAGAAGAAAATAAAAATGAAATTATAAATGAAAATTTTGATGATATAACATCCTTGTGGGTGAATGCAGAACCTATGTCTTCTTTGATGGAATTCGAGTTATCGGAAAAAACGATTAGCGACATTTTCTCATATAAATTACCTTGGCTTCTTAATGGAATTGCAAAAAAAATCAGAAATCTAGAACTAGAGGATGAAGCTGAATTAGTAGAAGAAATAGCATTGCTTATAGAAACTGGACTTCCCCATTTAAAAGCTATAAAAATATATCAAGCAGGGATAAGATCACGAATATGTGCCCATGAAATTTCAGATTTATTTCAAGATTTTGGTTGGGAAAAAAGTATAAAGGAGTATAGGGCAGAAATCTTATCAGATAAGGAATTTATTAAAGAAAATGTATCCGAGAAATGTGGGGAATGGATTGAATTATTATCTAATATTTCAAGTGCAAAATCTATCAAAGTGCCACAAATAACTGACTTCATACTTAATGATGCTCATAAAAGTACCAATACACTTATTGCAAAAGAAATTGATGGAAAACAATATTTAAGAAGTCCTGACCTTTCTTTTATTCATGATGATTCAAATGGTGAAATTGATTTTTCTGAAATTAATGATATTCCTGGAATAATATTCATATATAACGAAAGCGAAGAGGTTTGGAAAATGAAAATTGAGAATCCTTACATTATTATCAAAAATGATTAAATATTAAGTCATTTCCTATTAATTAAAAATTAATAAATCTTTGGGTTATAGATCTTCATCTTTATTATTTAAATTAAATAGTAACTCCTCACACAAAAGTAAGAGTCCTAACAAAGTTGATTAATATCTTCAAGGGGTATTTTGTAAAATTAAAAATGAAGAATAAAATTAAAGCGGATGTTCAAAATTGATTAATACAATTTCAATAAATATAGTAGTTGAAAAATTATCAAAATTTTGATTGAAATAAATTAATTTTTAAAGCTTATTTAGAGATCCAAAATAAGATTCGAAAGAAAATAATTATAGAAGAAAAGCTTTTAATTATATCGTTTTTTATTTTTTTCTTCTTTTTCGTTGTTTCTTTTTCATTTGAGATTCAAAAATTTGTTCCTCCTGATCACTATTTGCATCTGAAGATAACAAGCCGCTAAATAGTCCGTCAAATATTTCCAAGATGCTTTCAGCAATAAATTGCGCGGTAGTGTTTTCCTGAAGTAGGTTTTCTGGAAGATTATTGTTGAAGATTATTTCAGGTTTCATTTCTCTTTGATTCCAAATTCCATTGAAAACATTGGCGGAAAGCTCTTTACTAAGCTGTGACCCGTTCCACACTGATTTAGAAGTATGGTCTATGAATGTGATCCCATAAATTCTACCTTGCTCATTTCTTCTAATGACAGTCGCAATTCCTTGTTTTTCAAGTTGCATTTTAAACGAATCTACAGAATTACTGGTGCTGACTGCTGCTTCTATCGTTCTTTTAAGAATAGGTTTTGAAGGGTTGTTTTTCATTTCAACCCTTGATTTTTCAATTGTTGCTTGAATATTCTCTAGTCCTGCATGTTTGCCAAATAGGGATGATTTAAATGGATGGCTTGCTTTTTTTCCATTTTCATCAATGGCAAAGTAAACCATTCCTTTTTTCATTTTCCCGTGCAGCTCTCCACTGACTTCTTCAAGAGTGATATTAAATTGAGAGAGTAATGCATTATATGCACCGATACTTTGAAAGTTATAAGTCTTAGGAATATGTCTGAGTATCGATGACATCTGCATTTTTATATTCCCTTTAACGTAATCAACGCGTTTAAAAATTAAGTTTTGATTGGTGCTTTTTATTTCATTGGCAGCTTTTAAATTATATTGCTTTTCCAATTTCCTACAAGCATCCATAGATCGATGATGGTCATAATTATCAGGTATCTTCTTACCATCAAGCTGAACACAGGTGGTTACAATATGAATATGTGATCTGTCGATATCGGTGTGCTTAAAAACGACATAGGGTTGATTGGCGTACCCCATTTCCTGCATGTATTGCTGAGCCATTTCTCTGTAAGTTGAATCATCAACTTCATCATCTGGGTCTGGATTTAGAGAGATATGTCTTACTGATTTTTCAGTTTTATTGTTGGCAATTAAGTAGGGTTCAAAATACTTACGAAAAAAATTGACAGAATAGGGACGATCCCATAAATCCGGAATTTTATTTGTGAAGAGAACCGCTCCATTTTCATTGTCCACTTTCTGCTGATTGTAGGTAAGTGCGCCCCACATATTCTCGCCTTTTCCGATTTTAGCAATCATGTTTCAGTGTTTTTTTGAATATGTTTTAGCTCAAATTCTTTAGTCAATTCTATAATCTTTTTACAGATTAATGCCAGTTCTTTCGTATGATTTTCAAGTTTGAAGAGATAGAAGGACGCTTTTTTCTCCGTAAAATTTCTATAGAGCATTTTTACAATCTGATTATAATTGTTTCCAATCGACTGAAACTGATAGAAGAATTTAGTGAGTTGGGTATAATAATCCATTTTTGCAACATCCACTTTTACTACTTTCAATTCTTTCTCAAACAAAATGGTTGTAATAAATTTCGCTTTGTTAGTCATTCCTGAAGCTTCATATAATTGCAAGAAATTATTGTTTTCTGCATCCGTAAGACGGAATACATACCTGTTTTTACTTGGGTTAAGCTTTGGCTTACGTCCGCCTTTGTTTTTTTTATTGTTGTCCATGGCATTCAATTTAATACGATCAAAATCACGACTTTGGAGTGGTTTTTAAAGCCCCAGCCAGGGCAAGTTGTTTTGAGGCACGAAAAAAGTTATGAGGCACTCAAAACATAACTTGCTCCTTTCAGGTGAAAGGAAATATCTTGAATAGAATAGATTTATAACATTATACTATTCAGACACTACCATTTCAAAAAACTCCTCAATCTTCTGAAACAAAGTAAACCACTATCCATCAGATAGACATTGGAGTAGACAAAGCCAAAGACAGACCTCTGAAGCCAAAACCAACCATGAAAAAACATCCCAAAAGAAATAACTATTCATTTGCATCAGATTGAGCGCATGACTTCATAGCTGAGGATCTGACAGAAATATTGAACAGAGGAAATCCGGATTTCCAGCCTTCCTGAATTCAAGCCATCACCATATCATATGTGAGAGATATAAATCAGTAAATCATTCTCCCAGGGTGGCAAGATGGATGGTATTCAGTGAAGAGTGGTAGAAGTCGATAGAGATATCAGGAATCGCAGCCAACAATACCGGAAACAGTACGGAGAACCTGAAGTATTGACTGCTCGACGGCCTCTGCATTCAGTCATTCTTTCAAATTATGTTTAACACAAATTCAAGCAAAATGGAAACGAAAAAACAACCATCTATTATTACATTTTCCACTCAAAAAGGTGGAGTAGGGAAAAGTACGTTTACAGTACTTCTGGCAAGTATTCTTCATTATCGTTTAGGATATAATGTTGCTGTTTTCGACTGTGATTTTCCACAGTATAGTTTACTCCAGATGAGGGAACGGGATTTAAAGACAGTAATGCAAAATGAGATTCTTAAAAAATTAGCACACAGACAGTTTACCACCATTAACAAAAAAGCATATCCTATATTTCAAAGCAGCAGTGAAAGGGTAATGAATGAGGTTGAACGATACATCAATAATACAGATACCATCCCTGATGCCATATTTTTAGATTTGCCTGGCACGGTCAATACCGCAGGTATATTGAAAACATTAACCAGTGTCAATCATATTTTTTCTCCGATAACAGCAGATCGTATTGTATTGGAGAGTACTTTAAGTTTTACGGATGTACTGATTAATGTACTGATGAAAGAAAAACATACGAAAATAAAAACAGTCCGGCTTTTTTGGAATCAGTTTGATGGAAGAGAAAGGACCGTGCTGTATAAAAATTACAGCAAGGTGATTACAGACTTAGGATTTCAGCTTATGGAAACAACCATTGCGGACGGTAAAAGATTTCGGAAAGAAGGGGAGCCGGCAGCAAAGACGGTTTTCCGGTCTACACTACTGCCTGCAGATGCTAAGCTGTTAATGCAATGCAGGCTTGATCAGTTTGTAGAAGAATTTCTGAAAATTGTCAAATTATAGCAGTATGGAAAATGAAAAAAAGAACAGTAGGGAAAACGGTATCGATGAGCAGTATTTGATGTCTATTATGGCGGGAGGTCCAAAGAAAGAATTACCGATTCAAAATGCTGACCTTCCAAAGGAAAAAGAAGTACAAAAGAATAAGTTGAACAGGAAGAAGAGCAATGATATAACTTATATCGAGCAGTTTCTTACTCATCATACAATGACCAAGCGTGGTGATAAAAGTATCTATATCCGTCCTGAATATCATGAGCGGCTTTCCCGTATTATTCAGATCATTGCAGAGGATCAGATTCCATTGTATGCTTATCTGGATAATATTCTGGCATATCATTTTGAAGTGTTTGAAAAGGAAATTACTGATGATTTCAACAATAAATACCGTCCAATCTTTTAATTCTTACTCATATGGAACAACTCATCATCATCTTTTTGCTCATCATTATTATGCTGATTCTTTTAGACAGAAAGTTTTCGGTCAATATCCGAGAGAAAAACCGCAGTGATATCATTAAGAATTTGCCTTCCATTATGGGAACTACAAAGCAAAGAGAAGGACAGACTTTGCCAATCGGAGCCAGGGAAAGACAAGATGAATCCGCTTTAATGGCACAAAATAACTTTGAATCAGAAACCAAAGAAGATGAATTCGAGTCTATTGGTCAGTTTAAAAATCTCAATGATATTCTGGTCAAAAATGATGAAGTGGAGGAGAATGAAGATTGGATAGATGAAAACTCTAGTACGGAAAGCGGGTTCGCTACAGGGGTTACCTTTCAGGAATTGAGTACTGCAGGGCAGCTGCTTCAGCAGGACATGCTGGATCCTGACTTAGAACAACAAGCAGTAGAGATCATTCAAAAAATTCAGGGAACCGAGCTTTTTGATCTCTTAGAGAATTCATTAGGAGATGCTTCGAAAAGAATTGCCATTTTACTGACAGAAAGTATTCCGAATGGTGACAAGATCATTTCTTCTAAGCGGAGTAACTCTTCGGACAGTTTCGATATTGGGGAGTTTGTTTAGGCAGATTCCCCTTTATTATTTAACGAAACTTCAATCCGGTCTGTTATCAAACAATTCATGGAGTTTCTGCTGAAGAACTTTTTTATCAGGAAGCTGGGTCTTGTATTCGGAAACCATGGTGGGGGACAGGCTCCTGCTAAGAGCATATTCTACGACTTCACTGTCTTTATCCTTACAAAGCAGTACGCCGATGCTTGGGTTTTCATTTTGACGTTTAACATCCCTGTCCAGGGCTTCTAAGTAAAAGTTAAGCTGACCCAGATGTTCAGGTTTGAATTTATCTGATTTCAATTCAAAAGCGACCAGGCATTGTAGCCCTCTGTGAAAGAACAGAAGATCAATATAGAAATCCGAATTACCTACTTGTAATTTGTATTCTTCGCTGATAAAAAGAAAATCTCTCCCTAATTCCAGGATGAAATTTTTCATCTGCTGTATTAATCCTTTTTGGAGATCACTTTCATTAAAAGTTTCAGGTAAATTTAAAAAGTCAAATACATAGCTGTCCTTAAAAGTATTGGCAATGTCGGGATTTGTTTCTCTCAACACTGTTGAGAGTTTTGAATTTCCGATCATCGTCCTTTCAAACAGGCTGCTGGAAATCTGCCTTTCAAGCTCACGAAAGCTGTAGTTCTCACGTTTAGTCAGCTTAATATAGAATTCACGTTCCTCGATAGATTTACATCTTGAAAAAATGGACAAATTATGAGACCAGCTAATTTCTCTCAACAGTGTTGAGATTTTTGGAAATTCCTTATAGGATTCATAGAACTGCTTCATTCTCCAGAGATTCTTATCGGAAAAGCCTTTGATCTGAGGATCATGGGCATGGATGTATTGAGCCAGTTCTTTGACCACTGATTGTCCCCATTCACTCAGCTCTACCTTATTGCTGATATATTCCCCTATATTCCAGTATAAATCGATCAGTTCTTCATTGACTTTTCTTATCGCATTGTTTCGAGATCGGTTAATGAGTTCAATAATGTCGGTAAATCTTTTATCCATGATTTCTTTTTTGAAATTCCCTACAAATTTACAATTAATTGCAATCAAATGCCGAGAAGGATGGTGTTAGTTAAAGGCCAAAAGATTCCTGCAGCTACCATTCCTCTCAAATAGTTCCCGGTCCAGTACATCTTTGTCTTCAAGCCCGTAAAGTGCGGGTTTCATCATTAAAAATCTATTCATTATGAAAAAACAAAGAAAAAAATTGCTGTATGCAGTTATAGCATTGGCAACAATTAATTCAGTCTTCGGTCAAGGCAACGGTTCAGCCGGAATCAATGAGGCTACACAGATGGTCACCTCTTATTTCGAACCCGCTACCCAGCTCATCTATGCGATTGGTGCCGTGGTAGGACTCATTGGAGGCGTTAAGGTTTATAACAAGTTCAGCAGTGGTGATCCAGACACCAGTAAGACGGCTGCCAGCTGGTTCGGAGCATGTATCTTTCTGATTGTTGCCGCAACAATCCTTCGTTCATTCTTCCTTTAAAATCATGATGATGACTAGCTATCACATTAATAAGGGAATAGGGAGGACGGTAGAATTTAAGGGTCTTAAAGCACAATACCTTTTTATTTTTTCAGGCGGACTGTTAGGGATATTGGTATCCCTAATGATCATGTATATGGCTGGTGTTAATACGTATCTCTGCTTAATTCTTGGAGGAGCCACCAGTGGACTTCTGATCTGGCAGACTTTCGCACTGAATAGAAAATACGGTGAGTACGGTCTGATGAAAGCAAGTGCACGCAAGAAACATCCCAAATACATCATCAGCCGTAAGAGCATTTACCGATATCTGAAAACCAACCGTAAAAGAGCAGATGTATGAGAAATTCTTCCAAAGCAGCAACCTTGGAAAGTAAATTTCCATTGCTGGCGATTGAAAATGATTGTATCATTTCAAAGGACGCTGATGTTACGGTTTGCTTTAAAGCACAACTTCCAGAACTGTTTACCGTTGCTTCCGCTGAGTACGAAGTGATGCATTCCGCCTGGTTCAAGGCAATTAAAACACTGCCTGATTTTACGGTTGTTCATAAACAGGACTGGTTTATTAAGGAAAACTACAATCCTGATTTATCGGGAGAAGATCAGAGTTTTTTGTCAAAATCATTTGAAAGACATTTCAATGAGAGGCCTTTTTTAAACCATTACTGCTATCTGTTCATCACCAAAACCAGTAAGGAAAGAATGCGGATGCAGAGTAACTTTTCATCATTATGCAAAG
>Ga0070682_100000585_pt1 | contig 22211 bp, 16 predicted proteins | sample KBSC63LmetaG_FD_64668 | JGI IMG/M metagenome (GOLD analysis project Ga0070682, IMG submission 64668) | Corn rhizosphere microbial communities from Kellogg Biological Station, Michigan, USA - KBS C6-3L metaG | ecosystem: Host-associated > Plants > Roots > Rhizosphere | place: USA: Michigan...
CGCGCGCAATGCAGAGCTTCACCTGCGCACAAACCGTCGACTGCGCGCAGTCGCCTGACGACGCCGCAATGCACGCCCCGTCCTTCGCCGTGCAGTTGCCTTCCAGTTTGCACCGCGCCGACTTCTGACAGTCCGCGTTGCTCTGCGGCGCACACTTGCCGTTCGTCACGCCGCATTTCCCGTCGTGGGCGCAGCCGTTGCTCTTCTTGCAGTCGTCGACCGTCGCAACGCACCGCCCGTCCTTCGCCGCACACTCCGAGCCCTCTTTGCAAGCAGTAGACGCGGCGCACTCTTCGTTCGATCCGGCTACGCACTGGCCGTTTTCAGCCTTGCAGAGGCCTTGCTTCGCGCAGGGGCTGTCCTTCTCGGGCTTCGGGTCCATGGTGCCGGCGCAGTGGCGGCGGGAGAGGGCGACGCATTTGCCGTCCTTCATGACGCAGCGCCCTTCGCTCTCGCAGCTCGACGCGCACTCGGGCTGAGTCGTGACCTCGAGGTTCGTGCATGTGCCCGACAAGGCGCTGCACGTGCCGGTCTTTTTGCAGTCTTCGGAGGCTTGGCAGCCGGCGTCGGTGGCGGCCGTGCAGACGTGGTCCTTCGCGGTGCACTTGCCGTGGAGCTTGCAGGCTTCGGCGTTGGCGCAGTCGGCGTCGGAGGTGACGCGGCAGACGGAGTTTTCGCCGGCGGTGCAGCGGCCGTCGCGCTTGCACTCGCGGGAGGTTTTGCAGGTGTCGGCGGAATCGCAGCCGAGCGCGGTGAGTAAGGTGAGCGCGGCGAGCGCCGAGGCAGCGAGGACGTTTCCGAGCGGGGTCGTTCGCATGAGTGGCGACGATAGCCCGAATTGATCCCGATGCTAACCTCGGCCGGCATGAGCGGTTATGCGACGACAGGCTGGGAGAACTTTTTCGTTGCCGAGGTGGGGGCGAGCGCGGCGCTCACGGGGCTGTTGTTCGTGGCGGTGTCGATCAACTTGGGCAAGATCTTGGCGCACCCGCAGCTGCCGGGGCGCGCCGGCGAGACGCTGTTGATCTTGGTCGGGGCGCTGGCGGCCTCGACGCTCGGGCTCGTGCCGGGTCAGTCGCGCGTGGAGCTCGGTGCCGAGTTGCTCGTGGTGGGCTTCGTCGTCTGGGCGCTTCCCGCGCTCCGTCACTTGCGCACCCGGAGCGCGCCGGGCGAGCCCGCCTACTGGTTGCGCACGCGTGTGCTGACCCATGAGCTGGCGACGCTTCCGTTCGTGATCGCGGGCGGAAGCTTGCTCGCCGAGCGCGGTGGCGGGCTGTATTGGCTCGCTCCCGGCATGATCCTCGCGTTTGCGGCGGGCATCGTGAATGCGTGGGTGCTGCTGGTGGAGATTCAGCGCTAGCGGAATCGCCTTTCTTGGTCGGCGGCGCCGCGGCCAGCTACCGTTTTAAGCGTGAAGGTCGGCTCTCAGGCGGTGCTGCGCGCGCTCGCGGTGCTTTGCGCAAGCTGCGCGTCCGAGCGGCCCGCGCACGAAGGCGAGCACGCCGCGACGGCCGCCCGTCGGACGACGCCGCCTCAGGGCGCGCGGGAGGCTGCGTCGCCCACGCCCGTTCCGCCTGCGCTGGCGCCGGCCCCGCTGCACGCGAAGGCGCGCTTCGTGTGGATCCAGGCGAAGCCCGACGCGGGGTCGGATTGGATCGGCTACTTGTGGACGGGCGGGAGTGTGGCTCGAAAGAGCACGGATCCGTTCTACGGGCCGGGCTGCGACAGCCCTTGGTACGAGGTGGAACCGCGCGGCTTTGTGTGCAGCGACGATAAGCGCGTCAGCATCGATCCCGATGACGCGGAGGCGGCGGCGCTGCGGGCGTTCACGCCGAACACGGACTCGGCGTGGCCGTTCCGGTACGGCGAGTCGCTCGGGCTCGTGCGTTACCGCGAGCTCCCGACCCCGGAGATCCAGGCGCGCAATGAGTCGGATCTCGAGCGGCATTTGAAAGACCTCGAGCGGGCGCGCGCTGGGCAGAGCATCAAGAGGCTGCTCGGGGTCGATGTGTCGCTGCCCGACATCGCGCCGCCGAGTCTGCCGTTGCTCGCGCGGAGCGTGCATGAGGCGCGCGTGGATCTGAAGCTGCACTCGACGGTGGCGTACACGACCGAAGCGCGCTGGGGGAATCGCGGCTTTTTGCTGAGCGCCGATTACGGCTGGATCCCGAAGGATCGCGTGCGCGAGTACCCGCGAACCGCGTTCCATGGCGTGCATCTCGGCGCCGAGGCGCGGCTGCCGCTCGCGTTCTTTCGCAGCGAGGACCGGCCGAAGTACGCGCACCTGGGCGACCGGTTCACCCCGGCGGCGGGCATCTTTCGACGGCTCGATTGGGTCGAGCTCACGGGGGCGAGCCTGGTCGAGGACGGCGTGCGCTATCTCGAGACGCGCGAGCCCGGCATCTACGTGAAGGAGAGCGACGCCGTGCTGCCGAGCGTGCCCGAGCGAACGCCGTGGTCGACGGCAACCGCGGACGGCGCCGCGGGGCACGAGCACGACACGTGGATCGATGTGAGCATCCTCGGCGGCTGGCTGCTCGCGTTCGAAGGCGTGACGCCACGCTTTGCAACGCTGATCTCGCCCGGGCGCGGCGGGAAGCCGGTGCGCGGCCGACCGATCCTCGAAACGGCCTCGACTCCGCTCGGCTCGTACACGATCAACACGAAGATCGTGACGGCCACGATGGAGGCGCCGCACGAGTTCGTGCACTCCGATGTGCCGTGGGTCCAGAATTTCACGGGGCCCTATGCCCTCCACACCGCGTATTGGCACGACGACTGGGGCGACGGGGCGAGCGGCGGGTGCGTGAATCTGTCGCCGCTGGACGCACGTTTCCTGTTTGATTTCACCGATCCGAAGCTGCCGCCGGGGTGGCACGCCGTCCGGCGGGAGGCGGGAGGGCCCACGACCCGCGTCATCCTGCACCTTTAGGGGCTCATTCACGCGCGCCCGGCCGCCCACAATGGCCTGAGGCGAAGGGATCGATATACTGGCTCGTCCGTACTTAGGGTGAGTTTGGTGTCGATCGTCCCCCCCGTCCAAGCCGAGCACGGTCATCACGTGGCCGGTGTCGAGCCCGGGCAGATCTTGCTCGGGAAGTACCGCATCGAGCGGGTGCTCGGCATGGGTGGCATGGGGGTCGTGGTGGCGGCGACGCACGTCACGCTCGAGGAGCGCGTCGCGATCAAGTTTCTGCTGCCGCAGGCGCTCAACAACGCCGAAGCGGTCGCGCGGTTCTTGCGCGAGGCGCGCGCGGCGGTTCGCATCAAGAGCGAGCACATCGCGCGTGTGACGGACGTGGGGCAGCTCGAGACGGGCGCGCCCTACATGATCATGGAGTACCTCGACGGCGCCGATCTCGGCACCATCTCGCAGCGGCGTGGCGCGTTCTCGATCGACGACGCGCTCGAGTGCTTGCTCCAAGCGTGCGAAGCGATCGCGGAAGCGCATGCCCTCGGCATCGTTCATCGCGACTTGAAGCCGGCGAACTTGTTCCTGGTGACGCGCGCGGACGGGACGCCGTCGGTCAAGGTGCTGGATTTCGGCATCTCGAAGGTGACGGGCATGGCGTCGTCGGGCTCCGACCTGTCGATGACCAAGACGACGACGGTCATGGGGTCGCCGCTCTACATGTCGCCCGAGCAGATGGCGTCGTCGCGCGACGTGGACGCGCGCACGGACATCTGGGCGCTCGGCGCGATCCTCTACGAGCTCCTGACGGGTACGGTGCCGTTCCAGGCGGATACGATCACGCAGCTTTGCGTGATGATTCTGCAGCAGTCGCCGCCCTCGCTCCGTGCGCTCCGTCCCGATGCGCCCGAAGGGCTCGAGCGCGTGATCGTGCGCTGCCTCGACAAGGATCGGAACCGGCGCTTTGGGACGATCGCCGAGTTCGCGCATGCGCTCGCGCCGTTCGCGCCGCGCCGCGCACGCTTGTCGATCGAACGGGTGAGCCGCGTGATCGAAGGCGCGGGGCTCGGTGGCTCGCAGCCGAACCTCGACGAAGCGATGCCGCCGAGCTCGCACATCGGCGGCGGGACGGGTGCCGCGTGGGGTGCGTCGGGCGTCGAGCATCGCGGGCGGGGACGCACGGTTGGCGTCGTGATGGGGCTTTTGCTCTTGAGCGGGGTCGCGGCGGGCGCGGTGCTCTTCCTGCGCGGGCACGGCGCTGCGACGCCCGCGGCTCCGCCGGTCGCGACGAGCAAGCTCGACGAAAGCCCCGCTGCTGCGGCACCGCCGCCAGAAACGGCTGCCGCCGCGGTGCCGCCCGTCGTTCCGCTGCCAGCGGAGGCTCCGAGCGCGAGCCCGGCCGCGAGCAGCACCGCGGCTGCCCCGCCAGCGACCGCAAAAGTGGCCGGCAAGTCCGCGCCGTTCGTCACCAAGGGCAAGGCCGCCCCCGCATCAAAGGTCAGCGTCGCAGCGCCCTCGCCTGCCCCGCCGCCCGCACCCGCTCCAGCACCGGCGAAGGCCGCGAAAAAAGCGAACCTCTACGACGATCGCAAGTAGCGGCCGCGGAGGTATAAGGGGGGCTTCGATTCCTTCGGGAAGGAGCCGTGTCGTGAAGCGCGCCACCTGGATTTCGTCCTCACTCCTCGTCGCGGCGCTCGCCGCTGCGCCGCACGCGCGCGCCCAAAACGACAAGGCCGCCGCCGAGGCGCTCTTCGACGACGCGAAGAAGCTGATGGAGGCCAAGCGCTATCCGGAAGCCTGCAAGAAGTTTGCGGACAGCCAGAAGCTCGATCCCGGCGTCGGAACGCTCTTGAACCTCGGCCGTTGCTACAAAGAGAACGGGCAGACCGCGAGCGCGTGGTCCACCTATCGCGAGGCGGCGTCGCAGGCGCGCGCCGAACAGCAGAGCGATCGCGAGGACCTCGCGCGCGACGAAGCCGCCCAGCTCGAGCCGCGCCTCACCAAGCTCGTGATCGAGGTCAGCCCGCCCACCGCGGCGCTCCAAGGCCTCGAGATCAAGCGCGACGGTGCCTCCGTGCCGCAAGGGCTGTGGGGTGTCCCCGCGCCGGTCGACCCCGGCGTGCGCACCATCGACGTGACGGCGCCGGGCAAAAAGCCGATCCACCTCGAAGCGCGCACCGAAGGCTTCGGTGCCGTTTCGAAGATTGTGATCCCGCCGCTCGAGGATGGGCCGCCGGCACCCGTGGCGCCCGTTGCTGGCGCTGCTGGTGCGCCGCCCGCCGATCAGGGCCAACCGGCGCCTGCGGCGAACCCCGGCAAGACGCAGCGCATCGTCGGCTACGTGGTGGGCGGCACCGGCATCGTCGCGATCGGCGTCGGCACGTGGTTCGTGCTCTACGCGCGCGCCCAGGATCAGGTCGGCGACAATGCGGACGAGCAGTCGCGCCAGGATCGCTACCACGGCGACGCGAAGACGAGCCGGACCGTCGGGTTCGTGACGATCGGCAGCGGCGCCGCCCTGCTCGTCGGCGGCATCGTGCTCGTGGCGACGGCGCCGCACGCGGCGGAAAAAGCCTCACTCACTCTGGTGCCCGAGATCGCCGAGAACCGCGCCGGGCTGCACCTGTTCGGGCGCTTCTGAAGCGCTAGCTGCGCCGCACTTCGAGCACCTTGAGCACGGTCGAGAAGAGCTCGGCCAAGGTCTCGTAGAAGCTGCCCTCTTGAGCGGAAGCGGGGACGACGGCCATGCCGAGCGGCTGTGCGCCGCAGTGGAGCGGCATCACGAACGCCGAGCGGCCACGCAGACCGGCGAAATCGGGCGGCACCAGGTCGTGCCCGTCGAACGTCACCATCTGCGGCTGATGGGTCGATTGGTTGAAGCCGAACGCGAGCTTGAGTGATGCGAGCGGCGAGCCGCCGCGAGGCTTGCCCGCGATCTCGGAGACGACGCACTCGTCGATCTCGAAGGTCGGCAGGTACTCGGCGAGCGTGGCCGAGAGGTACGCCTGCGGACCGAACATCCGCGTGTGCAGGACGTGCCCCAGGTGCGCGAGGCGCTCGAAGACCACGTCGCCGCGCGCGTGGCGCATCCGCGAGCAAAACTCGTCGGCGAAGCGGCGGCCCACGTCGAGATCGGTCGTGCCGCCCGCGGCGATCTCGCGCAAAAACGGCTCGATCGCGGCCGCGAACGCGCCCGGCTCGCCGCGCAGCTCCGCCTGGAGCGCGAGGCGCAGCACGTCGCGGAATCGCACGTCGCCTTCCGCGCTGTCGACGACCTCGCGCGGGAGCACGTAGCGGCTCGTCGGCACGCAACCGCAGGAGTTCCGGAGGACGAGCTCCGTCGGGAGCCGGACGGCGCCGTCGGCCGGCTTACCCTCGAGGAGATCCATGAGGCGGAGCGCCCCTTGCCGCCCGAGCTCCTCGAGCGGCTGGCGCACGGTGGTGAGCGGTGGGCTGTGAACGCGCGCCGGCATGATGTCGTCGAAGCCGACGACGGCGACCTGCTCCGGCACCGAAAGCCGCCGCTTCACGAGCTCGTCGATTGCGCCGAAGGCCATGTAGTCGTTGCACGCGACGACGGCGTCGAGCTCCCCGACCGGCACCTGACGCGAATCGAACAGATCGGCCATCGCGCGTACGCCGGCCGCCGCCGTGAAGTCGCCGTCGAAAACCAGGCGCGGATCGTGCGGGAGCCCGTGATTGGCGAGCGCTTTGTAGTAGGCGGCGAGACGTCGCTGCGCTTCCTGGTTGCTCTCCGTTCCCTTGATGAACGCAATCCGGTGGTGATCGTGGTGCTCGATCAGATGCCCCATGAGCTGGGTGATCCCGCTCGCGTCGTCGACGGAAACGCTCGGCAGGCGCTCGGCGGGACCGATGCTGCACACCGGAATACCCTTGCTCGAGAGCCAAGCCTCCGTGCGCTCCACGCCAGCGTGCTGGCCGACCACGCTCGTGAGACACAGGATGCCGTCAACGTTCGACGAGTGGATCAGGTCGAATACGCCGTGTCGCGCCTGATGCTCGGCGTTGGGATCGTCGACGCCCGAGCCCGCGAAGCCGAGCACGATGCCGCCGCGCGCCTCCACCGCGGCGCGCGCCCCGCGCCACACGTCCCACTCGTACGCGTTGTTCATGTACGCAGCGAGGAAGGCGATGCGCGGCCCCCGCGGGGACGACCGCGGTGAAGACGGCGGAGCGATCGAGGGCATGGCCAGCGCAGCATGCCAGCGTGCCGATTGGCTGGCGAGCCGTCGCGTTTTGTCCCGTTAGGTCGCCTGGTCGGCAGCCTCGACGGGACGCAGCCGAACCGCACAATGCTTGTAGGACGGCTGGCGAGAGTGCGGATCGAACGCGGGGAACGTGAGCTGGTTCGCTTTCGCGTAGTGCATCGGCACGAAGACCTGCCCGGGGCGAACGACGTGCGTCGGGTGCGCGCGCGCTCGCAGCATCCCGCGCCGCGATTCGACGATCACCCAGGTGCCGGGCTCGATCGCGAGCCGCTCGGCGTCATCGGGGCTCACCTCGACGTAGGGCTCGCTCGGATAGAGGCGGCGGAGCACGGCCGATTTGGCGGTGCGCGTCTGCGTGTGCCACTGGCTCGAGGAGCCGCGCCCCGTGAGGAGCACGAACGGAAACTCCGCGCTCGTCGTCTCGGGCACGGGCCGCGGGTCGTCCGCGATGAGCTTCGCGCGACCGTCGGCGTGGAAGAAGGTGCCGTCGGCGAAGAGGCGCCGCTGACTTTGTGCCACCACGCGCTCGCCCTCGCGGAGTGGCCATTGGATGCCGCGTTTGTCGTCGAGCATCGCGTAGTCCTCGATGCCCGTGATGTCGCACGGCTGCCCGCGTGACAGCTCCTTCAAGAGCTGAAAGGTCGCCTCCGGATCGCTGAAGCGGCGGAAAAGATCCCCGACGCCCCAGGCTTCGGCCAAAAGCTTGATGATCGAGAAATCGGCGAGCGCTTCGCCGGGAGCGCGCGACACCTTCTTCAGGAGACCGATGCGCCGCTCGGAGTTGATGAAGGTCCCTTCCTTCTCGCCCCAGCCGGCCGCGGGCAGGACGAGGTGCGCAAGGCTCGCCGTCTCCGTGGTCGTGTACATATCCTGCACCACCAGGAAATCGAGGCGTTTCAGCACCTCGACGGCGTCAGCTTGATTGATCCAGGAGTGCGCCGTGTTGGTGGCGACGATCCAGAGGCCCTTGATCTTGCCGCGGAGGATGCCCTCCATGATCTGGTCGTAGGCGAGGCTCGGCCGGTCGGGGATGCGCTCGACGGGGATCCCGAGCGTCTTCGCAACCGTCGCGCGGTGCTCGGGGTTCGTGAAATCGCGACCGCCGAGCAGGTTCGTCGTGTTGCTGAACAGGCGCGAGCCCATCGCGTTGCACTGGCCCGTGATCGAGTTCGCGCCGGTGCCGGGGCGGCCGATGTTGCCGGTGATGAGCGCGAGATTGATGAGGGCTTGCGCCGTGCGTACGGCCTCGTGGCTCTGGTTCACGCCCATCGTCCACCAGATGCTCACGCGCTTACCGGTGCCGATGAGCTGCGCGAGGCGCGCGATCTGCTCGGTGGGGAGGCCCGTCGCCGCTGCGGCGTGGGCGAGCGAGAAGGAAGAGACCTGGCGCGCGAGGTCCTCGAAGCCGGTGGTGTGGGCGTCGATGAAGTCGCGATCGATCCAGCCGCGCGAGATCAGGTGGTGCGTGACGGCGTAAAACAGCGTCAGATCGGACTTCGGCGCGAGCGGCAGGTGCAGCGTAGCGTTCATCGCGGTTTCCGTGCGCCGCGGGTCGATCACGACGATCTCCGGGCTGTGCGGATTGCGACACACGTGCTCCCACAGGATGGGGTGCGCGATGCAGAGGTTCGAGCCGACGAGCACGATCACGTCCGACTGCTCGAAATCCTCGTACGTGTAGGGGGGAGCGTCGAAGCCGAAGGATTGCTTGTAGGCGACGACGGCGGTCGCCATGCACTGGCGCGTGTTGCCGTCGCCGTGCACAACGCCCATGCCGAACTTGGCGAACGCGCCGAGTAGGGCAAGCTCCTCGGTCGGGATCTGTCCGGTGCCGAGCCAGGCCACGGACTCGGGTCCGTGCTTCTCGATGATCGCTTTCATGCGGCGTGTGAACGCCTCGAGCGCGCGATCCCACGTCGCGGGGACGAGCACGCCGCGCTCGTTGCGGAGCAACGGCGTCGTGGCGCGGTCCTTTGCCCGGAGCGGCGCGAGGGCTTCCCAGCCCTTCGGGCACGCCATGCCGAAATTGACCGAGTAGTCGCGCGCGGGCGAGAGGCCGACCGCTTCGCCCGCCTGGAGATGCACCTCGAGCCCGCATCCCGTCGAGCAGAAGCCGCAGACGGCCGTCGTCGTCGCGTCCGGCTTCTTGCCCGCCGGAACCTGCCCGATCCCGAACCCGCCCGGCTCGCGCAGGAGCTCCCGCGTGAGCGGACCCTGGCGCTGGTGGAGAAGCTCGAGCGCGCCGGTGACGAGCTTGGGCGGCGCCTTCACGGACCCACCGCGCCCGGCATCTTCGGCGCGCTCTGAGCGCTGAAGAACAAGACGCGCTCGCAGATTTCGCCCGCCAAAAGCAGCGCCCACGCCGTCACCGAGCTCGCGAGCTGCGCCTCGGCTTCGATGCCCGGGGTCGCACCGACGAGCAGGAGCACGAGCACGCCGAGCGCCCCGGCGCCGAAGCGGAGCAGCGAGTACGGACGGAGCTCTCCGACGAGCAAGAGCGCCGTGCGCCGGAGCTCCCCGAGCCCACGGTCCTTTAGGTGCAGGAAGATCTCGCAGTCGAGCGCGAGCTTGAGGCACGCCAGTAAGGCGAGCGGATGGAGCAGCCCGAACGCCGTGGCTCGCACCGCGGAATCGCGGCCCTCGACGAGCGACGCAACGATGAGCGCGACATTGGTCGTGGACAAACCGAGCACGGCCGCGGTCAGGAAGAAACGCGAGCTCGTGCGGGCCGCGCTCCACCAGCGCCGCGCCGTGACCTTGTAGAGCATCATCGAGCAGAGCACGCCAAGCACGCCGCTGCCCGCGACGACGAGTCCGAGCGCGTTCCGAAGCGTCGCGAGCAGCGCAGCGGGCGGCACTGGCAAGCCGAAGCGCTGGGTGAGCGGCTCGACCCAAAAGAGCGAGGCGTAGGCGACGGCGCTGCCCGCGAAAAGCCCGAAGGCCAGGCACTCGCGGCTCATCCACGAGGTGCGGATGCCGAGCACCGCGCGAAACGCGTACTGAGGCCGGCCGAGGTGGAACACGCTCGCGCCGAGCGCCAAGAGGCCCATCACGAGGGCCAAGAGCGACTGATAGGGCCGGGCGACGCCGAGCGTCGCGTAACCGCCAAGCTTGCCCAGCACGAGATCGGCGACGAAAGCGCCGACCGACAGCTGCGTCAGCACCAGCAAGAAGACGAGCGGAGTGTGGCGGTGCGCGCTCCGCACCCGGTGAAAATCAGCCGGGAGCACGTTGCGCGGCAGCGGCCGCCGGCTCTTGTACGTGGTGGTCGGCACCGTGATGGTCGGGGACGGAGCGCCCGGCAGGAAGGCCTCGCCGGCGGCGTCCTCGAGCACCCGCTTCGTTTCGACGATGCGAATCGAGATCGCTTCGTTCGGGCAGGCTTGAACGCAGGCGGGCGCTTCGCCCTCGGCGAGCCGGTCGCTGCACATGTCGCACTTGCGCACGATGCCGCGCTTTTTGCTGTACTGCGGCACTTCGTAGGGACAGGTGAGCGTGCAGTACTGGCAACCGATGCACTGGTCGTCGAGGTGCTTGACGATGCCGGTGACGGGATCCTTCTCGTAGGCGCCCACGGGGCAGCCCTTCATGCAGGCCGGATCGACGCAGTGATGGCAGGCGGTCGTCACCGTCTGCTGCACGGGCGCTTCCGGCGTGCCGCCGTGCAAGAGGCCGACGCTGCGCCACGTCTCACCCTCCTCGTCGTCGAGGCCGTTCAGGAGGTGGCAAGCCGTGACGCACGCCTTGCACCCGCTGCACGCATCGAGATCGACCTGGAAGGCGAGCTGCTGGCCGGGTCCCGGCTTCTCGAGCGGCAGGAGGTCGCGGTAGTAACGCGCGTCGGGGGCAAGCGCGTCGGCCTCGTGCCGTTGCGAGAAGCGTTCGACGGCCGTCAGGCGCTGCTGCTCGCGCAGGTAGTGCTGCACGAGCGGCAAGCGTACGGGCTCGCGTTTCTTCGACGCGGGCTTGGGGAGAACGAGCGAAGCGTCAACCATCGGATCATTCAGCGGCAGTGGGAGACGAACCGAGCGCAGCGGCGGCCTCGGCCGGCGTGAGCTCGGCGCGAACGAGCATCTCTTCTTCGCTCCTGAAGCGGACCGTGAAGACGAGGGCGGACGCTACGAGCACCGCGCAGCCGAGCACGAGGAACGCGGACTCCGGCGGAAACCCGTCCGAACGGAACAGGAACCCGGCGAGCACGGCGCCGACGTTGCCGCCCGCGCCGACGATGCCCGCCACCGCACCGATCGCGTCACGCTTGACGAACGGCGTGACCGCGTACGTGGCACCCGCCGACATGTGCACGAAGAGACCGAACAGCACGAGCGTAGCGACCGCGAGCGGCAGGTAGCTCATCCGTGAGAACAGGACGAGCAAGAGACCCTCCGCGCCGAGCACCGTCGCGAGGGTGAGCACGCGACCGCGCAGACCGAAGCGCAAGCCCACGCGGTCGCCCGTGATCCCGCCGAGCGCGCGCGCGAAGATGGCGAGCAAGCCGAAGGAGCCCGCGACCATGCCGGCAGCGCCGAGGCCCAGGCCGAACTTGTCGTGGAAGTAGAGCGCCGCGACGTTGTGCACGGTGAGCTCGACGCCGAAGCACGCGCCGTACGCGAGCCCGAGCACCCAGGTGCGCGGATCCGCGAACGCCTTGAAAAACGCCCCCGACGCCTGCTTCGCCGGAACGGCGCCCGAACGGTTGCCGTCGGGACCGTCCACCGTGAGCGTGAGGTAGGCGACGGCCGCCAGCACCATCAAGACACCCGGGACGACCATCGCCGCGCGCCACGCGCTCGACTGCGGCAGCCCGAGCGACACGAAGCCCGCGAAGATGAGCGGCATCACCATCTGCGTGACGCCACCACCGAGGTTTCCCCAGCCTGCGGCCGTCGCGTTCGCGGTGCCGACCACGTTCGGCGCGAACATCGCGCACGTGTGATACTGCGTGACGACGAACGAAGCGCCCACGGCTCCGATCGCGAGGCGGAAGATCAGGAACGACGTGTAGTCGTGAGCCAGGCCGATCCCCATCACCGGCAGCGCGCCGAGCACGAGCAGTCCGGCGTAGACGCGCCGCGGACCGAGCCGGTCGCATAGCCAGCCGACGAACAGCCGGGCCAGCACCGTCACGGCCACGGACGCGATCACGATGTTGCCAATCTGGGCTTTCGTGAGGTGGAACTCGCTGCGGATCACGGGCATCAGCGGCGCGACGCCGAACCAGCCGAAAAAGCACAGGAAGAACGCGACCCACGAGACGTGGAACGCGCGCATGGCGGGCGTGTTGAAACTGAACAGCTTGATGCGATCGGCCTTCATGTCACTCGGCTCCAGGTTGGCAGGTGAGCTCGCTAATCTTGATCGGGACGAGCTTGTCGACGTCGCGCGGGCTCGGTAGCTCGACGAGCACGTAGCCGTCCTCGATGCGCACCGGGAAGGTACGAATCTTGAGCGGGTCTCCGCTCAGGCACTCGCCGCTCTTGAGCGAGAACGTCTTCTTGTGTTGCGGGCAGGCGACCTTCGGCGTGCCCTTCTGATCGCCGAGCAGACCGCGCGCCAGCACCATCTCGCGCATGTGCGGGCACATGTTCTGGGTCGCGTACCACTCGCCGCGTGAGCTGAAGTTGTAGACCGCGATCTGCGCGTTGCCGTGGCGTACGGCCATGCCACTGTCGAGCGGGAAGTCCTCGACGCGCCCGACGTTCACCCAGCTCGTCTGGATCAGCGGCAGGTGCTTGCGGTCGCGGACGTTCTCGGGGCGATCCTTCACCCAATCGCGCGGGCGCGTCTGGCCGCGCTCGGCCATCCACTCGACGCTGTCGTCGGCCTCGGGCGTGTTGGCGAAATGGCGGAATTTATCGCGTTTCTTCGGGTCTTTCACGACCTCCGCCCACTCGCACTTGTAGCTGTCGACCAGGAACTGCATCTGCTTCTCGAGCTCCGCGCAGATGCCGAGGCGGTCGTCGATGATCACCTCGCGCAGGTAGTCGATGCCGCCGTCGAGCTTCTCGAGCCACGTGGCCGTGCGCGTCAGGCGGTCGGCCGTCGTGATGTAGTACATGAGAAAGCGGTCGATGTATTTGACCGCCGTCTCCTTGTCGAGATCGGAGGCGAGCAAGAGGGCATGCTTCGGCTTCATGCCGCCGTTGCCGCACACGTAGAGGTTCCAGCCCTTCTCCGTGGCAATGAGGCCGAAGTCCTTGCCCTGTGCTTCGGCGCACTCGCGGACGCAGCCGCTCACGGCGCTCTTCAGCTTGTGCGGGGCGCGCAGGCCCTTGTAGCGATTCTCGACCTCGATCGCGAACTTCACCGAGTCCTGCACGCCGAAGCGGCACCACGTCGTCCCGACGCAGCTCTTCACGGTGCGGAGCGCCTTGCCGTACGCGTGGCCGCTCTCGAAGCCGCCTTCCACGAGCTCCTGCCAAATCTCCGGCAGCTGCTCGACGCGCGCACCGAAGAGGTCGATGCGCTGGCCGCCCGTGATCTTGGTGTAAAGGCCGTATTTTTTGGCGATCTGTCCCAGAAGGATCAGCTTCTCGGGCACGATCTCGCCGCCCGGAATGCGCGGCACGACCGAGTAGAGCCCGCCGCGCTGGAGGTTCGCGAGGAAGCGGTCATTCGAGTCCTGCAGGCTCGCGTGCTCGCCCGCGAGGATCATGTCGTTGTGCAGGCTCGCCAGGATCGAGGCGACCGTCGGCTTGCAGATCTCGCAGCCGTAGCCCGATCCATGCGAGGCGATGAGCTCGCCGAAGGTGCGGAAACCCTTCACCTTGACGATCTGGAACAGCTCCTGCCGCGAGAACGCGAAGTGCTCGCAGAGCTGCTCGCGGACGACTTGGCCGGCGGCGCGCTGCTCGGCCTTGAGGATGTCGGTGACGAGCGGCACGCAGCCACCGCAGCCCGTGCCGGCCTTGGTCTTGGCCTTGATCTCGCCGAGCGTCGAGCATTCACCGCGCCGGATGGCGTGGCAGATGTCGCGCTTGGTCACGTTGTTGCAGGAGCAGACCTGAGCGGACTCACCGAGCCCGGCCGCCGCCGACTGGCCACCCTCGCGGGCGCCGAAAATCAGCTCTTCCGGAGCGTCCGGCAGCTGCGACCCGCTGCGCATGATCTGCGTGAGCTTCGCGTAGTCGGAGGCGTCGCCGACGAGGATGCCGCCGAGAAGCCGCGTGCGATCCTCGGAGATGACGAGCTTCTTGTAGACACCCTTGACGAGGTCTTCGTAGAGGATGCTCGCGGCGCCCGTGGTGTCGGCGAACGGGTCGCCGAAGCTTGCCACGTCGACACCGAGCAGCTTGAGCTTCGCGGAGAGGTCGGCACCCTCGAAGCGCGCACTGCTGTCGCCCGTGAGGATGCGGGCGAGGACGCTCGCCATCTCGTAGCCCGGCGCGACGAGCCCGTAGAGGAGGTTATTGTGCAGGGCACATTCGCCGATCGCGCGCACGGAGGCGTCGCTCGTCCGAAGCTGGTCGTCGATCACGACGCCGCCGCGGTCGCCCACGATGATGCCGGCCTCGCGCGCCAGCTCGTCGCGGGGCCGGATGCCGGCCGCGACGATCAGCATGTCGGCTTCCATCGGGTCGCCCTCGCTGAACTCGAGGCCTTCGACGCGGTCGCCGCCGAGGACGCGCTGCGCGGCAACGTTCAGGTGCACCTCCACGCCGAGGGCCCGAATGCTGCGCAAAAGCAGGCGCGAGCCCGCGCCGTCGAGCTGGCGCGGCATGAGACGCGGCGCGAACTCCACGACGTGCGTCTGGAGCCCCATCTCGTGGACCGCCTTCGCGGCTTCGAGACCGAGCAAGCCGCCGCCCATCACGATCGCGCGCTTGCAGCGCTTCGCGTAGTCGCGAATGCCGATCAGATCCTCGATCGTGCGGTAGACGAACACACCCGCCTTGTCGACGCCCGGGATCGGCGGGACGAAGGCGTTCGAGCCGGTGCAGAGCACAGCCACGTCGTACGGCACGCGCTCGCCGCTCGACGACGTGATCACCTTGCGGCGGCGGTCGATGACCGTCGCGCGCTCGCCGAGCAGGAGGCGCACGCCGCGCTGGCGGTACCAGTCGTGACCGACGAGCAGCATCTCGTCGGCGCTCGCCTTCTCGAAGAAGCTCGTGAGCGCGACGCGATCGTAGGCGGGACGCGGCTCCTCGCAGAACGCGACGACCTGGTAGCGCCCTTCGGTGTCGAGCTCGCTGATGCGCTCGCAGAGCTTCCAGCCCACCATGCCGTTGCCGATGATGACGAGCTTTTGCTTGGTGCCCGACGCGGCGAGCCGCGCGGGCGCGCCGTTGGTTTCCGGCGCGGGCGTGCCGTTCGTGTGCGGGACTTCCCCCACGCCGAAAACGCGACCGAGCTCGGAGGCCTGCGGCCGCACGAACGTCGAACGCGGGGGCACGTCGTCGACGCGAATGCCGTGCTGGCGCAGCGCGAGCTCGACGGCGTTGCCGAGCGCGACGAGCCGAAGCTTGGCGAGCTCGGAGCGAAGCTCGTGCGTCGTGCCGTGAACGCACGCGACCTCCCACAGTGCCTCGACCTGAGCGGGCGAGCTCAACACGATGGCGCGCAGCGCACCGCTGCGCACCGTCTCGTACAGGGACAGCGCGCCGGCGTCGGACCCCGGCGAGCTCGAGAGCAACCGCGCCGTCGCTCCCTTGCGCTCGAGCAAGTCGAGCAGGCGCGGATCGGGGCGCAGCGACGCGATGCCGACGACGCGACCCTGCAGGTCGAGGGTGTCGAGGACGCCGCTCAGGCTCTCGAAGGATGGCAGGGGCGCGGCCGCATCGGCCCGCAGCCCGCTTTCACGCAGCGCCGAGGCCGGCTTCGGGCCCAGGGCGATTTTCCGGGCGGAACGCAGGGCCTGCGCCACCTCTTCCTCGCGATCGAGCTGGCGGGCAAACTCGATGATCAGCCGCACGCCCTGCGCGGTGAAGAAGACGACATCGTCGAATTCCCCGCGGGTAAGCTCCATGATCCAACCCTCGAGCGGGCGAGAGCCCGACTCGACGGGGGTCACGTCGAAGCGACTGAGCTCGGCACCTTCCTGCCGGATCAAACGCGCTGCCGCGTCCAGGTCGGAAACGTTCGGAAGGGCTACGTGCCAGTTAAAAAATAGTCCTGTATCAGCCATCGACGCGTACCTCGCCGTCATGGGTCAACCACCCGGAACCCACCGTCGTGCTCCTGACTCCCGAGCGCGCTCAGTGGGTGATTGAATTCTCAAGTTTCAGTCTACGCACAGCGATCATTCCGTCAACGCACAATGTGAGACGATCACAGCGGTTTTCACGCGTCTCGGAACGTCAGAGAAACGATCACGAAACCCCGAAACCGCGACGAAAAAGTCAGTCGCCGTCCAGAAACAAAACGCCGACGGTTCACGCGACGGAAACTTAGCGATTGTGAACGGACCAAACCCAAAAGGTGATTTGGAGCGGGTTTCTCAGAATGAGCGGCGCGCGCTCGGATTCCGGTGCGCGCAACCGTACACACCACGCCCGAACGCAACCCCGCGTCACCGAGCCCACGCCCGAAATCACCCGCCCGATACGGGCGGTATCAAGCCAATCACTTCCCCACCCTCGAGCGTCCGATCCAAATCCACGAACTCGTCCCCCACCGCGAACCTCACGCTGCCGAGCACTCCGGTGAGCGCGGGCCGAGACGCTTCGAGGAACCGCGCGAGCGCGCGCACGTCGCGCACGCCGGCGGGCAAGGCGAGCTCCTCGGACGCGAGGCCCATTCGCTCGCGAAGCGCGGCAAAATAGAGCAGCTGAATCGGCCGGCCGGGGGTCAAGGTATAAGGTCCTTAGCATCCGATGCCTCGCCCGACCAAACGCGATCCAGGAAACGTAGCGGGCCTCCGGCGCGCCATCCGCGTGCTCACCGTGACGGTGAGCGACTCACGGACGCCCGGCACCGACGAGTCGGGGATCCGTTTACGCATGATGCTCGAGGCGGCCGGCTACTCGCTCGTGCCGCACCAAATCGTTCCTGACGAGCCGGCGGCGATCCAGGCGCTCGTGCGCGAGCTCATCGACTACAACCTGGGCGACGCCATGGTCACGACCGGCGGAACCGGGATCGCTCCCCGCGATCGAACGTACGAGGCGATCGAACCGCTGCTCGAGACCAAGCTCGACGGTTTCGGCGAGGCGTTTCGCCGGCTCTCCTGGGACGACGTGGGCGCGCGCGCGGTGCTGTCGCGCGCCATGGCCGGCGTCGTGGGCGGGCGTTTCATCGCGTGCTTGCCCGGTAGCCCGCGCGCAGTCGCACTCGCCACGGACCAGCTCCTCATCCCGCTCCTGGAGCACGCCGTGGCTCTCTGCCGGGGCGATACGCGCCATCCGAGCGAGCACCAGGGCCTCAAACACAAATGATGAGCTTCGAAGCGGCGCGCACGCGCCTGCTAGCGGACGTCCCACGCCTGCCGTCGGAGCGCGTGGCACTCGAGGCGGCGCTCGGTCGCGTGCTCGCCGAAGCGCTCGTGGCCGGCGCGCCGATCCCTCCGTTTGCGTACAGCGCCATGGACGGCTACGCGCTCGCGACGCGAGACCTCGCGGGGCCGGCGCCCTGGTTGCTTCCGGTTCGCGGGGAGAGTCGCACCGGCAGGCCGAGCTCGGCGCTGGAAGCCGGGGCAGCTTGTGCCATCTCCACTGGAGCCGAGGTACCGGCGGGAGCGGACGCCGTTCTTCCGCGCGAGGTCGTCGAGCTGACGCCGGACGGTATTCGCTTCGACGGCAACCTGCGGCCAGGGCAGCACATTCGTCAGGCGGGCGAGGATCTCGCGGTGGGCGCGGTCGCGCTCGCGGAGGGATCGCGGCTCGGCCCCCCGGCGCTCGGGCTTGCGGCGTCGTTGGACGCCACCGAGCTCGTGGTGGCCCGTCGCCCGCGCGTGACGATCCTGTGCACCGGCGACGAGCTCCGTGCCCCGGGCAGCGCTAAAACCCCGGGGAAAATCCCCGATTCGATCTCGCAGCCGCTCGCGGCGCTGGCGAGCATGGCGGGCGCGCGCGTGCGAAAGCAGCCGCCGGTAGGCGATGAGCAAGACGCGACGGAGCAGGCGATCAGCGAGGCGCTCGCCGAGACGGATCTCTTGCTCACGGTGGGCGGCGTGAGCGTGGGCGACCACGACTGGGTGCGCCCGGCCCTCGCGTCACGCGGCGTCGTCTTGGATTTCTGGAAGGTGTCGATCAAGCCGGGCAAGCCGCTCGCGTTCGGCCGGCATCGGGACGGTACGGCGGTCGTGCTCGGCCTGCCGGGCAATCCGGCGAGCGCGCTCATCACGTTCTCGCTGTTCGGGATGCCGCTGCTGCGAGCCATGCAAGGCGACCGCGCGCCGGTGGCGAGCTTCGTCACCCTGCCGCTCGCGGAGCGACTCACGCACAAGCCGGGCCGACTCGAGTTCGTGCGCGTCGCGCTCGAGCTGCGCGATGGACGCCTGAGCGTCGTTCCGTTCGAGAATCAGGCGTCGGGCGCGCTCACGAGCCTCGCGTGGGCGGCCGGCCTCGCGCTCGTGCCGGGCGAGGTCGAAACGCTCGAGCCCGGCGCGCTCGTCGAAGTGCTGAGACTTCAGGATCTGTGAGCCAGAGGCCCGTGAGCGTGACCGGGCGCGTGGTCGTGACCGGGCTCGCAGCGCGCGTCTTCCCAGCCGACCCAGTAGGGGCCGTCCGGGCCGTGCTCGCGCTTCCAGATCGGAACGCGCGCCTTGACCCGATCGATGACGCGACGGCAGGCGTCGAACGCTTCCGCGCGATGCGGGGCACTCGCTGCGCAAACGACCGCCGCATCCCCCACGTCGAGCGAGCCCGTGCGGTGATGCACGGCGACGCGCACGCCGGGGAGCTCGGTGCTGAGCTCGGCGAGGATGCGCCCCATCTCCGCGGTGGCGAGCGACGCGTACGCTTCGTACTCGAGGCGGGTCACGGCGTGCCCCGCGTTGGTGTTCCGCACGGCGCCGACGAAGGTCACGACGGCGCCTGCGCCCGGGTGCGACACCGCGGCGATCACTCGATCGAGCGAGAGCGGCTCGGCCGACAAGAGCACGTCTGGTGCCGGCTCGCTCACGCGGGCTCCTTGCGCACGAAGTCGCCCGAACGGCCGCCGGACTTCGCGACGACCTCGAGGTCCGTGATGCTCATCCCGCGATCGATGGCCTTGAGCATGTCGTAGAGCGTGAGAGCCGCCGCACCCGCCGCGACGAGCGCTTCCATCTCGACGCCGGTCCGGTCGAAGGCGCGCGCCGTCGCAAGGATGGCGACGCCGGGCGGGTCCTCGCGCGGCTCGAGCGCGACCTCGACGCCGGTGAGGTGGACGGCGTGGCAGAGGGGGATGAGGTCCGGAGTGCGTTTCGCGGCCTGAATGCCGGCCACGCGCGCGACGGCGAGCACGTCGCCCTTCGGCGTTCGGCCGCCCATGAGCGCCGCCAGGGTCTCTGCCTTCATGCGCACGAACGCTCGCGCCACGCCGCGCCGAGCCGTGGCCGGCTTCTGCGACACGTCGACCATGTGAGCGTCACCGGTCGGCGTGAGATGCGTGAGATGGCCGAGGCGCGTCGTGAGGATCTCGTCGCAGGCGCGGGTCAGCCGGGCCGCGCGCGCCTCCGGATCGGCCTTCTTGCTGCGGGCGAGCTTGGCGAGCGCGTAGCGTTCGAACGGCGTCAACGCAGGCCAAGCTAGCGTCAGGTCTCCCACGCGCTGCCCGACTGCCTGAGCGAGCTCGGCCGGCAGCTCCTCCGGATCGCGACGCGGGCCGATCCGATCGGGTGCCGGTCGCGCGCGCAGCGCCAGTCGCTCCACGGTCTCCACGGTCACGACCGCCGCAGCACCGGCTTCGGCGATCAGGCGCCGCTCGTCGAACGACAGTCCCTGCCAAGCGTCGAGCGACAAGGCGATTCCCGCCGCGTCGAGCGCGCGCCGCGCCGCGAGGGGAAGCAGGATGAGCCCGGGGTTCGGCTCCTCGAAGGAGAATTCGAAGGACAGAGGCTGAGCATTCACGCGCGGCGTTTCGCGAGTGTTTCACGCGCCCCAGGGAGCGCAAGGGGGCTTCCGAGGGTGGAAGTTTGCGCCGAGCTTGACTCGACCAGCGCTGGAAAACATCTTCACGGTCGAGCCGTGAGTCGCTTCCTCCCCATCCTCGGCGCCGTCGAGCGCGCTGCCGGCGCCACGATCACCCCGACCGCGCCGGCGAGCGTCCGCATCTCGCTCACCGATCGCTGCGATCTCGCCTGCGTCTACTGCCGTCCCTCACGCACGGACGGCTACCTTCCCGACCGGCTCGACGAGCCCGCGCTTCACACGCTCATCGAAGGGCTCTTGCTCGCGGGCGTCCGCCGCATCCGGTTCACGGGCGGTGAGCCGCTCCTCTCACCGCACGTCGTCGGCGCGATCGCGCGCGCCAAAGCGCTCGGCGCCGAAGACATCGCGCTCACGACGAACGGCACGCGGCTCGTGAAGCTCGCCGCTCCGCTGCGCGACGCCGGGCTCGAGCGGCTCACGCTGTCGCTCGACTCGCTCGACGCCGCGCGCTTCGAGCGCATCACGCGCGGCGGCAAGCTCGCGCGCGTGCTCGAAGGTCTCGCCGAGGCCCGGCGCGTGGGCTTCGACGAAATCAAGCTCAACACGGTGGTCCTCCGCGGTGAGAACGACGACGAGCTCGAACGCATCACGCTCTTCGCGTGGAAGCACGGGCTCGTGCCGCGCTTCATCGAGATCATGCCGATCGCCGAGGGCGCTCAACTGGTCGAGAAGCATCTCGTGCCCGCGCGCGAGATCCTCGAGCGGCTTTCGCCCCTCCTGACGACCGAAATGCCGGCCGTCGATCCGGAGCGTGGCCCGGCCAAATACGTCCACTCTCGCCACGACCCGTCGCTCCGCGTCGGAGTCATCAGCGGGACGACCGACACCTACTGCGCCGGCTGCGACCGGCTGCGGGTCTCCGCGACCGGCGTCCTCCGCCCTTGCCTCGCGACCGAGCGCGGCGTGAGCGCGAGCGCAGCGGCGCGCGACGGAAGCGCCGAAAGCATCGCGCGCGCCGTGGCGGAGGCGTGGACCATGAAGCCGGACGGCGAGACCTGGCGCGGTTGCACCGAGGACACGGCCAAGAGCGTGTCGATGCGCGCCATCGGCGGCTAGCGACGGCGCGCTCACGGCTTCTGGGCGTTGCTGCTCGCGATGTCGTCGGGCGTGTCCCAGTCGCGGAGCTCGGCGCGCTCGCTCGCGTTCACGGCGAGCTCGACGGCACGCCCGCCAAGTCGCTGGACGACGCGCTGGAGCGCTCGCTCACCGGCGGCGATCGTTTCTTCGACGACCGGCAGCGTACCCGTCCCGTAGCGCGCGACGAGCGTGTGCCAGAGCGTCCCATCGCGCGGCGCGAGGAAATCGGCGCCGGGCGACTCGCTCGCCAAGCGCCCGACGAGCGCCGACCCGAGGTGCGGAAGATCGCAAGCGAGCGCCAACACCGCGTTTTCGCCGAGCGCTTCGGCGTGGAGCAGGAGGGCGCGCAGGCCCCCGAGCGGTCCAATGCCGGCGGGCTCATCCGGCAGCGCGCGGAGCCCGTGCTCGGCATACGGCTCCGCCGGCCCGACGAGCACGACGGGCGAGCTCGGCAGCGCTTCGTGACAAGCAGCGAGCAGCCGCGCGAGGAGCTTCGCCCCGTCGAACGTCAGGTTGCCCTTCGGCGTCCCGCCGAGCCGCTTGCCCTGGCCACCCACGAACAGGCCAATCAAAGGTGAGCCGTCCGTTGCGTGGGCCACGGCTCATGAATACGCCGATTCCGCGCTCGAAGCACGCGGCATCCCGAGGTAGTAGTTCCCGAGCATGCTCCGCCGCCACGCGCTCGTCCTCGTCGCCGTCGCCCTGCTGGCGAGCTGCAAACGCGAGCCCCCGCGCAAAGGGCAGGTACCCCAACAAGACCTGACCGTGTTCGCTGCCGCATCGCTTCGGGAGTCATTCACCGAGCTCAGTCACACCTTCGAGAGCACCCACCCGAACACGCACGTCGTCCTGAGCTTCGCCGGCAGCCAGACGCTGCGCGCCCAGATCGAGCAGGGCGCGCCGGCGGACGTCTTCGCCTCG
>Ga0070682_100000586_pt1 | contig 22209 bp, 18 predicted proteins | sample KBSC63LmetaG_FD_64668 | JGI IMG/M metagenome (GOLD analysis project Ga0070682, IMG submission 64668) | Corn rhizosphere microbial communities from Kellogg Biological Station, Michigan, USA - KBS C6-3L metaG | ecosystem: Host-associated > Plants > Roots > Rhizosphere | place: USA: Michigan...
AGTAACACCAAACCCCCCGCTCGGGCATCGGGGCGGTTGTTAACAGCGGGCCGCATCGCCGTCTTCAACGGGCCCCTAGCCCCGATGCCGAGCACCGCGCCGCCCACCCAATCTCATCAGCCGTCATCGCGCTCGTGCGGCGTGGCGCGCCATAACCTCGTCCCCACGCCGTTCGACAGCGCCGCCCATAGTGGACTGTCCGACTCCTACGGCATTTCGTGCACCGCGACCCCGACCACTCAGCACGTCATCGCCCGACCGCGCGTCACCACTTGCCCATGCCCACCGTCACCACCTGCGCGCCACCGCCGAGCGCCCGCCCGTCAATGCCCAGCGCAGCCCGTCACCGCCCGATGCCGTCGTGCCCCCGTGCTGGCGACGCCAGCACTTGGGGGCACCCGCGCGCGCAGGTCGGAGGCCGAGCACGCGGGCCGTACCACGCCGCACCCTCGCGGGGGCATCAACTCCCCACGGCGTCGTCGGCTCGCGTCGACGGAATTCGCGTTTCGCGTCCCACGAAACTCGGGACAACCCGTGGAGAACATCAGCACATCTCGAAATGCGCGACCGCTTTTCGGAGGCGTGGCTTCGCCGCGCCTGCATTGCGTCGCCGCGCCGCGCGCGCTCCATGGGGGGGCGTTCCCGCCCCTCGCGTCGGGCGCGAGGCGGATCGCCCTGCGGCAGTCCCCGTCTCGGCGCCGTCGCATGCTAAGCATTGCAGCGTGCGGCGGTTCGTTGGGCTGGCTCTTCTCTCTCTGCTCGGTGCGAGTGGCTGCGAGCGCGGCTCCGCCGAGGCACGCCCGAGCGGCAACGCGCCGCGCACGGTACCGCCCCTGCTCGCGAGCGTTGCCCAAGTCGCGACGCACCCGACGCCCCCGCCGCCGCCCGAGGGTACGTGGGTCGAGGCGCTGCGCGCGGGTCGCTATGCGGAGGCGGCGAAGGCGCTCGACGGCGAGCCCGCGCTCGCGCGGCGTCCCGAGCTCCGTCTGGCGCGCGCCAAGGCCGCGGTCGAGCTCGGTGACGCAGCGCGCGCCGTCGAACTGCTCGAGAAGCTCGAGGTCGAGCTGCCCGCGCTCTCGCCCCGCATCGCTCGCCTGCGCGCCGAGGCGCAGCTCTCCGCCGGCCCGTACGCGGAAGCCGCCGATTTCTTCGGCCAGCGCAGCGATCCCGACTCGATCGCCCGCGCCGCGCTGGCTCGCGAGCGCAACGCCGAGTACGCCGTCGCTCGCGCGCTCGCCGACCGCGTCGTGAAGGAGCTCAAGGGCAAAAAGCAGCACTCCGTGGAGGCGCTCGCACGCAGCGTTCGCGCGCGCTCGGAGGCGAAGCTCGGCGCGAAGTCGCAAGCCGCGACCGACCTGCGCTGGCTCGCGCTCGAGGACGCGCTCGCTTCTGCCGACGCCGACGTGCACCTCGCGACGCTGGCTCCCGACCGGGCCCTCACGAAGGAGGAGCGTCTTGGCCGCGCGCTGACCTTCGGTCGCGCCGGAGCGGTGGAGCGCACCGAGCTCGAGCTCGACCGCCTCGCCAAGGCGCCCGGGGCCCCGATCGCGCCCGCGCGGCTCGAGCGCGCGCGCGGTTTTGCCTACTACTACGCGCGCCGCGACTACCAGAAGGCGAGCGAGCTCTTCACGCGCGCCGCGCGCGGCCCGGGCGTCGACGCCGTGGAGAGCACCTTTTACGCCGCCCGGTCGCTCGCCCGCGCTCAGGACGACGAGCGCGCCGTGCGTGGCTACCGCGACCTTCGAAGCCGCTACCCGCGCTCGTCGTTCGCCGAGCAGGCGAGCTATCTCGTCGCGCGCACGCACTACGCGGGCGGGCGCTTTGCGGACGCGGCGCGCGCCTACGACGCGTACCTCGCTGACTTCGCACGCGGCAAATCACGCGAGGACGCACTTTACGAGCGCGCCGTGTGCTGGCTCGCGCTCGGCAAGCACGGTCCCGCCGCCGCCGCGTTCGAGCTGCTCGGTCGCACGGAGCACGATCCGCGCCGCTCCGCCCGCCTCCACCACCTCGAAGGCATCGCGCGCGCCGCGTCGGGCGACACCGCGCGCGCCAAGGCGCTGTTCGCCGACGTCGCGCACGCGCAACCGCTCGGGTTTTCGGCGCTCGCTAGCGCCGAGCGCTTGGCGGCGCTCGAAGGCGTGGCGCCGGAGCTCATCCCCGCCGGCAAACCCGTGACGGGCGAAAAGGAGCTCGGGGTCGTGCTGCCGGATCCCGTCGCGGTCCTGCACGGGCTCGGTCTCGAGCGCGACGCGGAGCTCGAGCTCGCGCGCAGCGAGGGGGCTCTCAAGCAGCGCTTCGGCGCGCGCTCCGGTGAAGGGCTCTGCACGACGTACGGCCTGCTCGACGTCGCGGCGCGCCGCTACCAAATCGCTCAGACGGAGGTGACGGCGCGCACACTCCTCACGGCGCCTTCGGCGACCACCCGCTGGCAATGGGACTGCGTCTACCCGCGGCCGTACGCCGGCGCCGTCCCGAACGCGGCGCGCGAGGCCGACATTCCGGCAGCGTTGCTCTATGCGGTGATGCGTCAAGAGAGCGCGTTTCGTCCCGACGTGGTCTCGGGCGCCGGCGCGCGCGGCCTGATGCAGCTCATGCCGGGCACGGCCGAGAAGCTCGCGCAGGAGCTCGGCGAGCCGTTCGACGCCGAGGCGCTCGCGCATCCCGCGCCGAGCCTGCGCCTCTCGGCGCGCTACTTGAAGAAGCTGCTCGACGCGTTCGGCGGCAGCGTCCCGCTCGCCGCCGCGGCCTACAACGCGGGTCCCGAAGCGGTGCGCCGCTGGCTCGCGGGCGGCAAGGGTCTCGCCCTCGACGTGTTCGTGGCGCGCATTCCCTACGGTGAGACTCTCGAGTACGTCGAGCGCGTCGTCGGCAATTTCGCTCGCTACCGCTACCTCGAAGGCGGCTCGAGTGCAGTGCCGCGCCTCACGCTCGACCTCCCGAGCGTGAGCCCGCCGTCAGGCCCCGAGTACTGAACATTCAAAACACTCCCGGCAGCTCCGCCGCGTCGCGGAACAGGCTCTCGCCGGTGGGCCACGGCGGATCGGCGGCCCAACGCGCGTGGAACGCGTCGCGCAAGACGAGCTCCGCGAGCTTGCCGCGCGGGGAGAACCCCCATTCGGCTTCCTGCGAGAGATCGTCCGGATCTGCGTAGAGCCGCCACACGAAGGCTCCCGCGAGCCACGGCTTCTCCATCAGTGGCGCGAGCAACCCGACGTACGCGTCGGCCTGCGCGGCTTGATCGACCGTGACGTGCGTCATCCCGTCGGGCCACTCCCACGGCTTGAGTGCCGGATCCTTGCGCGTCGTGTAGCCGAACTCGGTGAGCAGGATCGGTTTGCCCCAGCGCGTCGCGACCGCTTCGAGCCGCTCGGCCACGCGCGCGCCGCCTTGCATCAGGTCGGAGACGCTCGCGCCCTCCTTGTCGGTCAGCGGGAAGAAGGCGTTCACGCCGATGAGATCGAGCTCGCCGGTGAGCACGCTGTCGTCGACGTCGTCCCAATTCGAAGCGTACGTGAGTAGCCCGGGATAGAGCGTGCGCACCTCGCGTGCGAGCGCCACGAAGCTCGGCGCGTGCGCCGTCGTCACCCAGGTGCGAAGCTCGACGCCGAGCGCGAGCATTTCCGCGTGGTGGTCGCGCGCGACACGCGCCCAGGCGAGCAAGAACTCGCGGTAGCCTTTCGCCCAGCGCTCCCAGTCGTCGTCGCTACCGGGGTCGAGCTCGCCGCGCCACCCGCCGCTCTCCACCCACAAGTGGGGCACGAGCAGCACGGAGAGTCCCGCTGCGTGCGCCTGGTCGATCGCGCGCCCCACGGCCACGCGGTTCTCCTCGAACGGCTGCTCGAAGGTGAGGGATACCCCAGTGGGTGAAAGATCCGCCACTCGGCCGAACGGCGTCAGGCTCACCCAGCTTCCGCCGAGCGCGCGTACCTCCCCGAGCGTGCGTTGGTAGGCGCCGCCGCCATAGCCTTTCCCGGGGTGAAGCCCGCTTTCAATCGGGCCGATCGTGACGCCGCGGATGGCGCCGAGTCCCGCATCGGCCCAGGCGCCGGCTCCGGAACCGAGGCAAAGCGGCCCAGCGGCGGCGCGCGTCGCTGGAAAAAGCAGCAAGAGACAAGCGAGGAGAACGCTGTTTCGGCGGCGCGCGGCTTGCCCGGCCCGCAGGGATATGTATTCTTCCGCCGGCAATTCGTATGCCTCTCGTAAGGTTCAGCGTTTAACACATGAGCAAGGGCGATCTGCTCGAAATGGAAGGCGTCATCCAAGACGCCCTCGGCGGCGGCCAGTACAACATCAAGGTCGACCAGGGCGGCGCCATCGTGCGTGCTCAGCTCTCGGGACGCATGCGCCGCCACCACATTCGAGTGCTTCCGGGCGACCGAGTGCGGGTGGCCGTGTCACCGTACGATCTCAGCCACGGACTCATCGTCTACCGCGGCAAGTGAAGCGACGCGCCCGCGTTGCGGCGCTCTTCTTCGGCAGCCTATCGGCGCTCGCCTGTCGCGAGCGGAGCGAAAGCGATCGCAACGCCGGGAGCGAGCTTCTGTCCGCCGCGCCGCTGCCCGCGCCGGCTCCGCCCGCGCTCCTCTACTTGCCGGACGGCGGCGACCACGCGCTCGAAGGCGAACGCCCGCCCGTCGTGCTTCCACAGCCTTCCTCCGGACGCTGCCCGTCCGACATGGTCGACGTGTCGGGTCGCTTCTGCATCGATCGCTACGAAGCGTCACTCGTCGATGCCCGCCTGGGCCGCCCACTCTCTCCCTACTTTTCGCCGCGGAAGGGCGACGCGAAGCGCGCCTTCGAAGCGTTCACGGGAACCGCGCCACGCGCGTCGGCGCCCGAGCTGCCGCGACCTCCGGTCTGGGAGCTCGAGGAGAGCTTCGAGCCCAAGGCGGTCGCGCTGCCCGCCGCCATTCCGAACGGGTACGTGAGCGGTCTCTTGGCGCGAGCGGCGTGCGAGCAAGCGGGCAAGCGCCTGTGCTCGGCCGCGGAGTGGGTCACGGCCTGCCGCGGCGAGCAGAACCGGCGCTTTCCCTACGGTGAGCAATACGAAGCCGGCGCCTGCAACGTGTACCGCGACACGCATCCCGCCGGCGTCCTCTGGGGTGACGCGTCCAAGAATCACTTGGATCCGCGCCTCAACCTCGTCGCCGACGCGAGCGGCCCGCTCCTGCGCCGCACGGGAGAGACGGCGCGGTGCCGGAGCCCGTGGGGGGCGGACGCCGCGTTCGACATGGTCGGCAACCTCGACGAATGGGTCGACGAGCCGGGCGGCGCGTTCCTCGGCGGCTTCTACTCCCGCGCCACGACCAACGGTTGCGAGGCTCGCGTGACCGAGCACCCGCCCGAGTACTTTGATTACAGTACAGGCGTAAGGTGCTGTCGCTGAACCCGGCAGCCTGCACAAATGTGGTTAAGTGTAGGTATCTATCTTACCATTCGATCCATGGCGTTTTCCTCGAGAAATCACCTCGGCCTCAGCGTTGCGCTGCTTTCCCTTCCCGGTCTCGTTGCCTGCGGGAACCCGGTCCAGCGCCAGCTCGAGGGGCGGTGGCTCGGCGATTCGGTGGAGAGCTTCGAGCAGCGTGAGCTCTCACGCGCGACCGGCTGGGCGCGCGGCGTGTCGTTCGAGTTCACGGGGGCCAAAGTCACGGTGACGATTCCCGCGGAGGAGCCGCGCAGCGCGCCTTACAAGGTCACCGGCGTGCACGCGAGCGACGTGCGGCTCGCCGTGCAGCGGCCCGACGGCAAGTCCGATCCGCTGCACCTTCGCATCGACGACGAGCGGAGCGTGCGCTGGATGCTCGACGACTCGCACGCCGTCGTCCTGCGACGCGACGAATAGCCGCGCCGCGCACGGACGTGCCGCGCGCAGCGTCCGTGCAAACGCTTCAGCGCTCGACGTTGACGGTGCGCGAGACCTGAAAGCCGTAGCGCGTCGACTCGGTGTGGATCCCGCCCATGCCGATCTTGACGCACGCCTGCACCCAGGGCGAGAGCGGCGGCTCGAAGTCGATGCTCCTCACGCCGCCGTCGGCGAGCGTGCGGAACGTGATGGTCGTTTGGGCCATGACGCGCACGCCGTCGCTGGTTGCCGTGCGCTGCTTGAAGCAGGTGGCGGCGAGCTTGACGACGTCGGCCGTTGCGCTCTCGATGCCGGCGGCGGTCGGGTGCTCCGGTCCGGTGGGCTCGTTGCTCGCCGCGGTCGTGGGCTCGGCCGCTGAGGCGGCTTCCGCGCCCGCCTTGGCCTTGGGTCCGCCCACGGAGGCGATGCTGCCGGAGCCCGGCGTCGTTCCTGGCGTCGGGGCGCCCGCGCCCGCTTTGTCCGAAGGAGACTCGGGGATCGGCGCCGCGCCGGTGCGCGGGCGTCCGGGCCGGAGCGCGTCGAGCCCGGCGCTCTCGTCCGCTTCGACGGGGGTGCCGCCGAGCGTGAACTGCTTCGCCGCGGGGCTCAAGAGCAGCTGACCGACGCCCGGTTGATCGCGCGGGCCCACGAGCACCGAGCCTTCGGTGACCTTCACCGAAACACCGTCGGGAGCGAGCGTGACCACGAACTCGGTACCGTGCGCCGCGACGCGCACGTCCGCCGCCTCGACGGCGAACGTCTCCACGCTCGAGCTCTTCACGACGCGCGACGTGACGCTGCCGACTTCGAGGCGAATGACGAGCACGTCGCCCTGAGCGACCAGCACGCCCGTGCTTCTCGGTGCGAGCGTCCAAGTGGCATGGCCGCGGTGCACGACGCTCTGCGCCATGTCGCCCGCGGTGATGCGAGTGCCGGGCGCGAGCTTGCTGCCGTCGATCTCCGTGCTCAACGCTGCGCGCGCGGCAGGCAGCGCCGCCGTCGCTCCGCCCAGGCTCCCGCTGGCGGCCGGATCGCGCGGCAACCCGACGAAGAGCGCCACCGCTGCGCAGCAGAGCGCCGCGGCGAGCAACAGCGGGCGATAGCTCCGCGCGTGCGGCGGCAGCGTCCTTACGCGCGTCATCGGTAGCCGCTCCTCGATCGCCTCCCAGTCGATCTCGGGTGCGGGTTCCAGGCGTGCTTCGCGCGTGACCTCGAGGAGGGCGCGCTGGATCCGTTCGGGGCTCATGCCGGCTCCTTGTGTGGCTCGGCCGCCGGTGCTGGATCCGAGAGCGGCCCCAAGCTCTCGACCAATGTAGCGAGCGCCGGCTCCGCCGTCAGCTCCGCCAAGAGGGTGCGTCGCGCGTAAAAGAGCCGCGTGCGCACCGTGAGCACCGGCGCGCCGACGACCTTGGCAATCTCCGTGGGCGTCATGCCCTCGAGCTCGTGAAGTACGTACACGGTTCGCTTCTTCTCGCTCATGTGCTCGAGCAGTCGATACAGCGCGGCGACGCGGCGGTTTCGCGCGAGCTGCTCGTCCGGCAGCTCGCCGTCGTCGGCAACGTTGCCGTCGGGCAAGGACGGCATCGAGTAAGGGCGGCTCTTCTGAGCACGCCGGTGCATCAGCACGACGTTGACCGCGATCCGATAGATCCAGGTGCTGAGCTGCGCCTCGCGTCTGAACCCGCCGAGGCTCTTGTGCACCTGAACGAAGACCTCCTGCACGAGATCCTCGAGGTCGGGGCTGCCGCCCGTCATGCGCTGGACGAGGCGGGCGACCGCGACCCGATGCTCCCGGAAGAGCTGGCGGAACGCCGCAGCGTCCCCCGCCCGACACCGCGCCACCAAATCCGAGGCGTCGCTCACCACGGACAAGATACCTCCTGTCCGGGCGACGCGCCCGGAGATCGGCTCGGGCGGAACCCCCGAGTCGCGGATCGGCGGTGTCCCGTGCACCCACTCGGGTCGAGCGGCACTATGGAGATCGGGAGCGGCCATCAGCTTCACCCAACACCCCTTGGGTGCGGGGTGGCCCCGGAGCATTCATGCCCCGGGGACGCTTTTCAAAAAACCGTGCGCAGGTCGACGGCCGGCTTCTTCTTCTGCTCGAGAATGCGATTCACGGCACGAAGGAGCCTGGTTTTTGCGGGACCGGCTACGGTCTTCCCCTCCGTGGCGGCTGCCACGAGGCGGGGCGTCACTGGACGTCCGGACCGGGGTTTGGCGGGGGCCTTTTTCTCGCCGTCGGCTGCGGCAGCCGGTGCGTCCCCCTTCTTGGCGCGGGACTTTTCGAACTTCAGCTTCCGATCCTCCGGCTTCAGGCGCTCGATGCGCTTGGAGACGTCGGTGAGTCGCCGCGGGTCGATCTTGTTATCCGTGAGGAACTGCGCGAACTTGCTTGCCATGAGGGCTCCAAAAGCCCTCGATTCACGAGGGCCGGCCAAAGGGGAGGCGTCTATAGCATGAGGCCCGACCTCGGCGCAGCCGCCCCCGGGTGAGGCGCCCGGGCGGGGACCCCGCGTAGCGTTTCTACGCGGTTCCGGCCGATTTCCGAGCATTGCTCCGGTGCTGCGATCACGTCAATCTGAGTAGAGGAGCCCGCTCGGGGCCGAGCGTGCCACGCAATTTCCCGACCATGACAGAGGCCTACGATCCCCGCCTCCACGAGGAGGTCGCGCTTGGCTGAGCTCGATGCGGGCGCCCAGCGTTTGATCGAAGCGGCGCGCGCCGTGCGCGAACGTGCGTACGCCCCGTACTCGGGCTTCCGCGTGGGCGCCGCGATCGAGACGGCGAGCGGCAACGTGTATCAGGGCGCCAACGTCGAGAACGCTTCCTACGGCGCGACGGTTTGTGCGGAGCGCGTCGCCGTGTTCGGGATGATCGCCGCTGGCGATCGCGGCATCACGCGCGTCGCGGTCTACGCCGAGGGCCCCGAGCTCAGCATGCCGTGCGGCATGTGCCGGCAGGTGCTCGTCGAGCACGGACCGAAGGCGGAGGTCTTCGTCGCCGGACCGAGCGGCTCGCGCGCGACGACGCTGCTCGCCCTGTTGCCGGAGCCGTTCGTCTTCGAGGGACCGCGATGACGCGCTCCACGCCGGTGGTTCCGCCACGCATCATTCCGGGCACGCCGCCCGAAATCGTCGTCTACGACGAGCCGCACGATTGTCCGTACGTGTCGGGCCGCGTCGCGGTGCTGCCGTTGCGCGTGCCGTCGCGCCGGCTCACCGGGTCCGAGCTCGACGAGCGGCTTGCCGCCGGCGACCGTCGACAGGGCATGTTCCTCTACCGCACGGCGTGCCCCTCCTGCCGCGCGTGCGAGCCGATCCGGCTCGACGTCACGACCTACCGTCCCAATCGCTCGCAGCGCCGCACGCTCGCGCGGGGCGACGCGCGGATCCGCTACGAGATCGGGCCGCCCGCGCTCGACGAGCAGCGCGTCGAGCTTTACAACCGCCACAAGCGCTTGCGCGGCCTCGGCGACGGGGAAATCGACCTCGCCGGCTATCGCCAGTTCTTGGTGATGACGTGCTGCGACAGCTTCGAGATCCGCTACGAGGTCGACGGGCGTCTGGTCGCCGTCGCGCTCGCCGACCGCAGCGTGAACGCGCTCTCGGCCGTGTACTGCTTCTACGATCCCGAGCACGAGGCGCTCGGTCTCGGCACGTACTCGATCCTGAAGCAGGTCGAGCTCTGTCGCAGCTGGGGGCTCCAATACCTCTACCTCGGTCTCTACATCGATGACTGCGAGCGCATGCGCTACAAGGCGCGCTTCACCCCGCACGAGCGCTTGCTCGACGGACACTGGGTGAGGGTGGACGCGGTCACCGACGAGCCCGAGCGTCCCTGACGACGGACGTCGTGGGGACGCGCCTCCGATGATTTCCTGGCTCAACGATGCGGGCGGCTTGCGCTACCACCTGCGCGGCTACCGCTACGCCGAGTCGCTCTGGCAGCCGTTCCGTTTCTCGCTCGCGGAGTGGCTCTACGGCTGGGAGCCGCCCGAGAAGAAGCTCATCGTCGTCGGACCGAGTGGCGGCTGGTGCACCCAGCCCTTGTTCTTCGAACGCTTCACCGAGGTGATCGGGCTCGAGCCCGATCCGGTCGCTCACCTCGTTTTCCGACGCCGCCTCGCGCGGGCGCCGCTCGAGGCGCGCCCAGCGCTCAGGTTTCTGACGGAAGACCACCTGCTCGCCGAGCCCGAGCGCCTGGTTCGCCTGGTCGAGCGGGAAGGGGACGTGGCAATTTTGTTCTCAAATGTGCTCGGCCAGCTCCGCGTGCTCACGGGTGCCGAGACGGGTCGCGATCCGCGGTTGGCGCGGATTCGTTCTGCCGTGACGCGCGCGATCGCGGGTCGCTCTTGGGCCAGTTTTCACGATCGTTTGTCGGGGTTGGTCGCGCCCGAAGTGGATCCAGCGGTGCTAACGGAGGCGCGCCTCGACGATGCCGCGATTATCCGGCGCTTCTACCCTTCGTTGCTGGACACGTCGCAGCCGATCGGCGATGCCCACGAGCTGCTCGACCACCTGACTGATGGGTTCTTCCCCCCCGAGCGGCCGCACGCTTACTTCTCATGGCCGCTCATGCCTGGGGTGTTTCACCTCATCGAGGGGACATGGGGCATTCGGGACCAAAGAAAATACTAAAAATACGCTCGCCAATATGGGGGAATATCCGACCATGGCACACGGTGTGGTTGGGTTTCATGGGTCTTGGGTATTGGCGCTGAGCGCGGCGCTCGGGCTTGCGTCTGCGTGCGGAGGTGACGACGACGATTCGACGGGCACTCCACACAAAGGTGGAAGCTCGGGCAAGTCAGGCGCGAGCGGTCACGCAGGGACTTCGGCGGGGAAGTCCGGCAACGGTGGCAGCGGCGGCACCGGCGGCAGCAGCACAGGTGGTCAAGGTGACGAAGGCGGCGCAGGCGCGACCGTCGGCGGCACTGGTGGCACGAGCGGCAAGGGCGGCACCGGCGGCACGAGCGGCAAAGGCGGCAGCGCCGGCAAGGGCGGCACTGCTGGCAAGGGCGGCACCGGCACCGGCGGGACCAACGCAGGCGGTGAAGGCGCGAGCATCACGGGTGGCCAAGCCGGCGAAGGTAACCCGGCGATGGGCGGCACTGGCGGCACCGTCATCATCATCGGCGGCGCCGGTGAGAGCGGCATGGCGGGTATCGGTGGTGAAGGCTCGGGCGTCGGCGGCACCGGCGGTACGGGCGGCACCGGCGGCACGGGTGGTACCGGTGGCACCGGGCAAGGCGGTCAGGCTGGCGAAGGCACGGGTCCGGGTGGCGCGGGCGCCGGCGGCGCAGGCCCGACTCCTCCGCCGAACCTGTATTTCAGCGAGTATGTGGAGGGTTCGACCACCGCGATCCGCGCGCTCGAGATCATCAACAAGGACGGCGGCAGCGTGAGCCTCGCGGACTGCGTCGTCGAAATCTACACGACCACCTCCACGACCCCCACGGGCAGCATCGCGCTCACGGGTTCTCTCGCCGACGGTGGCGTGTACGTCTTGTGCGCGGGAGCAATCACCGGCGTCACCTGTACGCAGACGACGGCATCGCTCAACTTCACGGGCAACGACGCGGTCGATCTCCGCTGCGGAGCCGACACGCTCGACGTGATCGGTCGCATCGGCGTCAACTCGATCCCGTGGGGCAACGGCACCAGCACGAGCACGCAGGATCACACGCTCCGGCGCCTCTGCTCGGTGACGACGGGCGACCCGATCGGCAACGACACGTTCACGCCGTCGGTGCAGTGGGCGGGCTTCGCGGTCGATACGGTGGACGGCCTCGGCAGCGCCACCTGCGCTACGCCGTAACGCGGCGAGGACCGAAGCTCAGCTTCGGTTCTGCTGCGCTTCTTCGATGCGCGCCAGGGTCGCCGCCAAGGCGTCCTTGGCGCGCTCGAGCGCTTGATCGCTCGCGCGGCTCGCGCCCGTGAGCTGCTCGACACGCTGTTTTTCTGCGTTGAGCGCCCCCTCGGCGTTCGCCGCGGCTTGCCGCGCTCGCTCGAGCTCCTGCTCGAGGCTCGCGATGGCCTTGGCGCGCTGATCGGCGGTGTCTCGGAACGACTCGAGCTCGTTCGAGGCGGCGGAAAACTCGTTGCGCGTTCGCTCGAGCTCGCTCTCGGCGGTGGAGAGCTTGCTGCGCGCGTCGGCGAGCGCGCTCTGGTCGACGGCCAGGTCCGCTTCGAGCGCGCCGATGCGCTGAGCCCGCTGCTCCGACTCCGCGCGGGCGGCCTCGAGCTCGCTCGACTTCGTCTCGATCTGACGCGCCGCTGACGCCTCGATCTCGGAGAGCGCCTGCCCGTGCTCGGCGCGCACCTTCGCGAGCGCTTCGTCCTGAGCGCGGCTCAAGGACATCACCTTCGCCTCGTGCTCCTGCTCGGCTGCGGCGCGTGCTTGCGCGGCGGCCGCGTCGGCGGCGTTCTGTCGCTCGAGCGCGGCCTCGGCCCGCGCCTGCGCGAGGGCATCCTCGAGCTGCTTCTTGCCCTGCTCCTCGGTCGTGGCGACGGCGGCTTCGAGCTCGGACTCGCCCTTGCGCTTGGCTTCCTCGATGTCGGAGCGCAGCGCCGTTTCGCGCGCGTCCCGCTCGGCGAGCTCGGCGTCGCGCCCGGCGCGATCGCTGGCGATTTCCGCGGTCAAGAGCTCGACGTCGCTCTTCAGCTTCTCGGCCTTGCGGCGGAAGTCCTCGGCGCGCTTGGCGGCCTGCTCCTTGTCGTTCTTCGCCGCCTCTTCGCGCTTCTGCGCGTCGGCGAGCTTCTGCTCCATCTCGGCGACGCGATCGGCGTAGTCCGCCTTCTCGCGCTCGAGCACGAGTCCGCCGTCCTTGAGAGCGAGCAGCTCCTTGTCGCGATGGGTGACCTGGTCGCGCAGCTCGAGCAGCTCCTTGTCCTTCTTGTTGAGCTGCTCGCGCAGATCCAAAAACTCACGCGCCGAGCCTTGGGCTTTGCCCGACGCGAGCTTCGACTTCACCTCGTCGAGCTCGCGCTGCAGGCGCTGGACTTCGGAGTCGCGTGCGGACCCGCGCCGAACCGCTTCGTCGAGCTCGTCGGCGCGCGCGAGAGCGGCGCGTTCGCTTTCTTCGACGTCACGCAGACGCGCCTTGAGCCGATCGATCTCCTCGTGCAAGCGCGCGGCGTCCGGACTCACCGACGGGCGGCGCGCCGACGAAGGCACGACCGACGGAGACGGCCGCGGCGGCGGCGGGCTCATCGGCTCGAGCGGAACCGCGACGCGCACGCCCGCGGTGGTCGGCTCGTCCAAGAGGTCCGGCGGCAGGCTCTGGATCTCGAGCCCGCCCGAGAGGCTTTGGGGCGCCTGGGGCACCGGGACGCTCTCGATCTCGAGGCCGCCCGAGAGGCTGTCCGGCCCTGCGGAGACCGGGACGCTCTCGATCTCGAGCGGCGGCTCCGAATAGGCCGCGCCGTCGCCGACGGTCGCTTCGCCGCCGCTCGGGGGCGCGATGCTCGCGGCAGCAATCAGAACCTCGTCTTCGGCGGCCACCTCGCTCGACGCGGCGGGCGCAATCGAGGCCGGCGCCACGACGTCGAGATCGTCGATCAAGAGGTCGTCGTCGCCGACCACCGTCGCGGACGCGGCCTCGGCGGGAGCGAAGCCTTCCGTCGCGACACCGTTCAGTCCCGCGAGCGCGCCGGTGCGCGCGAGGAGCGCCTCGAAGCTGATGGGCTTGTGAATGTAGTCCTCGGCTCGGCCGCGGAGGCGCCGGTGCTGCTCGAAGGTTTCGTCGGTCGAGTCCTGGCTCAGGATCACGACCGGCACCGCCGAAAGCCCACCGTCGCGTTTGAGCTTGTTGCAGACGGAGAAGCCGTTGCTCCGCGGTAGCTCGACGGCCAGGTAGATGAGGTCGGGCTTTTCCTTGGCGGCGGTCTGGAGACCCTGCGTGGCGTCGTCCACGACCGCGACCTCGCAGCCGAGCCGCGCAAAGCCTGATCGGAGCTCGTCTGCGAACGTGGCGTCGCTCTCGAAGATCAGGATTTTCTTAGACATCCTGGGCCGGGCTCACCACGATACTCGCCCTCGGCGAGAAGGGTCAAACCGTGTGGGTAGGGCCGCGACTCACGCCTTCTTCGACACTTCGATAACGACATTTCGGCCCGCCTTCTCGGCATGGCCCGACTGCGCCGTGCGCGCGAGGAGCTTCTCGACTACGGCGCGCAGGGGAACGCCCCTGAGCCTCAGCCCGACGAGCGCGTGGTAGAGCACGTCCGCCGCCTCGCTCGCGACTCGCTCGTCGCTCTCGGCTTCGATGGCCCGGCGGAGCTCGTCGGCTTCCTCCGTGAGCTTCGCGCCGATCTTCTGCGCGCCGCCGTCCAGGAGCGAGCGCGTGTAGCTCTTCTCGGCCGTGGACGCCGCGCGCGCGGCGATCGTCGCCTCGAGCTCGAAGAGGTACGGCAGCGCGGCGCCGGTCGGTTCTCCGATGCCCTCGGCGCTCACACGGCGGAAAAAGCAGGTCGGCCGCCCCGTGTGGCACGACACACCCTCCGGATCCACGAGGAGCAGCAGCGTGTCGGCGTCGCAGTCCGCCACCACCTCCGCGACGCGCAAGCGATGGCCGCTCGTCTCGCCCTTCACCCACAGCTTGCCGCGCGAGCGGCTGAAGAAGGTCGCGAGCCCCGTCGCGAGCGTCTGCTCGAGCGCCGCTTCGTTCATCCAGGCGACCATGCGCACCTCGCCGGTGGCGCGGTCCTGCGCGACGGCCGTAACGAGGCCCTGCGAATCGAAGGTGATGCCGGGGACGGGCAAGGGACGCGGAGTCTACCTAGCCAACGGAGGAACGCTCGGGGGTGGTTCCCCCCGTTGGGGCCGGGAATGAGGGCCCACGGACCCCAGACGGAATCCGCAACTATTCGAAATCATATGGAACTTCTGCTGGTCCGCAAGCTGCATAGTGAATGCCTGCGCCCTCGGCTGCCCAGGCGCCCCAAGGAGTCCTCCTCATGGTCCAGAAGCTTCGTAGCTCACTGCCCCTCCTCTCGTTGCTCGGCCTCGTCAATTGCTCGGGCACGACGCTGACCCCCGACCAGGACAAGAGCGACGTATCGAGGATCGTCTACGCGGTGCGCGTCCACACGCTGACCGACGCGGACGGCAACGCGACGAAGATCGACGTCGCGGGCGGCATGGGCCAGGTCATGGACTACGGCCGCTACGAGCCGGGCGGCAAGCTCGAGATCCTCGACCTTCGCACCGGCGGCTACCAGAACATGATCGCCGATCTGGATCAGGCCGACATCTCGAGCGTCGACGTGAGCCACGACGCGACGCGGGTGCTCTTCACGATGAAGATGAACCCGACCGACCACTACCACGTCTACTGGACGGCGGTGGAGCCGGGCAGCGACGGCAGCTACGAGCGGCACCAACTCACGTTCGGCGATTACGACGACATCAACGCCGTGTGGGCGGATTCGAGCCGTATCGTGTTCGTGACGAACGAGGCGTACACGCCGATGGGTACGCGCGCCGACGAGTACAACCACTCGCGCGTCGTGACGCAGCTCGGCACGGTCACGACCGACGGCGGCGACGCCGACCGCAAGCTTTGCTCGCAGAATCTCTCGCACATCGTCAACCTGTTCAGCATGTCCGACGGGCGCGTCGGCTTCTCGCGCTGGGAGCACCTCGAGAACGTCAACGACGTGAAGCTCTTCGCGATGAACCCGGACTGCACGCAGATGGTCGCCGTCGGCGGCCAGCACGACAAGCCGGGCAACTCGCTCGTGCAGGTGACGGAGACGCAGACGCCGAACGTGTTCGTGGGCGTCGTCACGACGCGCGAAGCCACGATTCAGGCGGGCTCGGTCTTCCAGTACGACGGCCGCTCGGCGGCGGACCCCGGTCGCATCGACGAGGAGAAGACCGGCGCGTTCAAGCTGCTCACGCCCGAGGTGCCGACGGGCGACGCGGACTCGCCGGTGGGTCGCTACCGCGCGCCGACGGTGCTGCCCGACGGGCGCATCCTCGTGTCGTGGTCGAACGGCCGCGTGAACGACACCAACGAGTTCGACCTCACGCCGCCCGACTACGGCATCTACGTCTTGAACCTCGACCCGTCCAAGCCGCGGAACAGCCTGGTGGTGAACCACGAGGGCACGTGGGAGCTCTACGCGAAGGCGATCGTCGCCCGCACGGAGCCGAAGCTCGTCCCCTCGCGTCAGGACACCGCCGACGGCACGGTCCCTGCGCAGATCGGCTCGGTCAACGTGCGCCAGACCTCGCTCACCTCGCGTCACGGCGAGCGCGTGAGCGGCGCGCAGTTCGACAACACCACGATGGACGACGCGCTCGCCGAAGCCACGCGCGTGCGCATCATCGAAGGCTTCTCGACGGAAGCGGCGCCCGACGCGACGATGTTCGGCCTCACGATGGCCGAGGGCGCCGCCATCTTGGGCGAGGCGAAGGTGAACAAGGACGGCTCGTGGCTCGCCGAGGTGCCGCCTTACATTCCGATGCACCTTCAGCCGATCGACCGCTACGACATGGCGATCCGCAGCCAGACGACGTGGATCCAGGGCATGCCGGGCGAGAGCCGCGTGTGCGGCGGCTGCCACGAGGACCGCAACGGTTCGGTGAAGCCGTCGGAGCAGCAGCTGACGACGGCGGCCGGCAACGGTCCGCAGAAGTTCAACATCGCGATTGCGGAGCGTACCGAGTACCCGTGGGCGTACGCGAACGACGCGCAGAACGTCAACGAGATCCAGTCGCTGCTCAACGCCAAGTGCAAGAGCTGCCACAACAGCGAGACGAACGGCAGCGGCCCGCAGGAGTACTACACGATCACGATGACCGACATGGCGTCGGGTGAGATGACCGCGTACAGGATCCCGCGCCTCGACCTCAGCGATACGCCGATCACCGTCAAGTACGACCGCCGCGTGGCGACGTACCCGGCGTCGTACGTCTCGCTCTTCTACCCGGCGGCGCTCTCGATGGAGATGGGCCAGGACGGGGCGATGATCGAAGGCTCGGTGCCGCCGCGCTGGGCGATCCCGAGCGACGCGCGCCACAGCAAGATGATCGAGAAGCTCAACGTCACGGCTGAGTCGGATGCGACCGACTACGCGTGGGAGCTCGGCACGCCGATCGAGGCCGACGAGAACGGCGGCACGGTGGCCGGCGGCACGCACGTCGATCACGCGGCGGTAGCGGGGCTCACGCGCGCCGAGCTCGTGAAGCTGATTCGCACCATCGACATGGGCGGGCAGTTCTACTCGCGCCAGAACACCGCGTTCGTCCCGTTTAGCAACGATCCCGTGGGCGGCGGGACCCAGTACTGAGCAGGTCGCCTTAGAGGAGCACGGAGCTAGTCATGACCAAGATGATTCGACGTTTTCTCGTGAGCACGGCGGCACTCGGCCTCGCGGCGGTGACCTCTTCCGCAAGCGCGGACAACAACGCGGCGGCGACCCACGCGGGTCGGGCGTCCGTGTACAAGAGCGGGGCCTTCGACAACAACAACTCGCTCGAGTCGGTGAGCACGACGACGGCCATCCGTTCGATGTTCGACAAGAACGGCAACCCGACCGTCGCTTCCACGCGCATCTGGCAGGTGCTCGAGCACGGCGAGAAGCTCGAATGCCTCTCGTGCATTCCGCTCGTCGCGGGCCTGCTTTACGATGCGCAGCCGAAGACGCGCGAGATCGCCGCGTGGTGGCTCCGGCGCCGCATTTTCGGCGTGTTCGACGACGGCAAGGTGTACTCGCAGGTGATCGACACGCTCGGCGACTCGAGCCAGCCGGAGACGCGGCGCGCCTACGCGGCGAGCGCTCTCGGCGAGTTCTTGCTGTTCGCAGGGCGTGCGCCGCTCGCCGCGGCGATTCGCAACGACGGCTCGGCCCTGGTGCGGCAGTCGGCGGTGGCGGCGCTCGAGCGCATGAACACCGACGGTCCGAAGCACGAGCTCTCGGTCGCGATGGGCGACGGCGACGTGTCGGTGCGGCTCGCCGCGGTGCACGCGGCGACGCGCATCAACGTGTTCACGGACGTGGCGGCCATTGCCGGGCTCGTGGGTGACGAGCAGGCCTCGGTGCGCCAAGCGGCCGCCGCGGCGCTCGGGACGATGCGCGTGAGCGATTCCGTGGATTCGCTCGTGATGCTCTCGTCGCCGGAGAACGAGCCGGACGCGAACGTTCGCAAAGCCGCCGTCTGGTCGCTCGGCCTGATCGGCGACGCGGGCGGCGCCGACGCCATCATCGCCGCGCAAAAGGATCCGAACGCCTTCGTGCGTGATGCGGCGCGGGCCGCCTCGCTGCGCCTCGCGCTGTAACACCTCCGCACACATCGCGAGCCGGTCTCGCGGTCGGTCGTGCTCCCGTCGGAAGCGCGGCCGGGCGCGCTCGGAAGTGCGGCTCCGTGTCGCAGAACTCGGGTTCCGTGCCGGCCGGCCACGGGCTAGGATGAAACTGTGATCTCGCCACGCGCGATATGGGTGGTCGCCTTGGTCGCCGGCACGGCCGGCTGCACGCGGGACGACGCCGACTACGAGCGGACGACGTTTTACGACCGCAAGATTGCGCCGGCGATCGAAACGGCCGGCTGCACGCCGAGCGGCGCCGGCTCGAGCTGCCACGTCTCGGACGTGCTCGGCAACGCCGACGGCAACCTGTCGTTCGAGTCGTACGAGACACTCACGCTGCGCCGCGATCTCTTGGCGGACTACGGCCCGTACGGCGTGCCCGGGCTCTTGCTCAAGGTGCTGCCGCCCTTCCAGGTGGCGCTCACGGATTGGCGAACGAAGAGCACCACGGACGACGGGTCCGGTGCTGACGCGCCCCCGCCGCTCCTCATCACGACGAGCATCACGCACGACGCGCGCAGTCAGATCGACTTCACGAGCGCGCAGTTCGTCACCCTTCAGACTTGGATCCGCAACGGCGCTTCGGAGAACAACGCGCCGCCGCGGCCGGCGACCCACGTGCTCGACCCGTGCACGGACGAGCTCGGCAAGGATCCACTCTTCGACCCGAACGCGGATCCGGCGACGTCCGACTACGGCACGTTCAAGTTCAGCGTGGCGCCCGTCGTCGCCAAGAGCTGCGCGGCGGGCAACTGCCACGGCGCGACCTCGAACGCGCTGCACCTCACCTGCGGCTCGACCGAGCAGGAAGTGCGCTGGAACTACTTCGCGCTGAGCGACTACGTGGCGCTCGATACGTCAGCGAGCGAGATCCTCCGGCGCGCCCTTTCGCCCGAAGCGGGCGGCACCTTCCACGAAGGCGGCACGGTGTTCGAGTCGCGCGACGACCCGGGCTACGTCTCGATCGAAACCTGGGCCAAGCAGAAGCAGGGGCCGACCAACCTCCCGACCGACGCCGACTTTCCGTTCTTCGCCGATCGCGTGCAGCCCATGCTCGTGCGCCGCGGCTGCATGATGCTCGGCTGCCACTCGGCGACGATGTTCCACGACTACCGGCTGCGCGGGGGGAGCGGCGGGCAGTTCAGCTTGGCGACGACGCGCCGCAACTATTACCTGTCGCTCGAGCAACTCGCGCTCGAGTCGCCCGATCCGAACGCGAGCCGGCTCATCCGCAAGAACCTGTCGCTCGAGAACGGCGGCATCCGCCACCGCGGCGGCAACCTGTTCGGCGACGGGGAGACGACGGAGCCGTGCGATACGGCGTTCGCCGAAAGCGGCCCGATCGACGACGTGAATCAGCGCCCGTACTGCGTGATCGCGGCCTGGTTCCGGCACGAGCGCGCCGACCGCGGGCTCGCTGCTTCGCCGCTCACGGGGGTCGCGTTCGTGCGCCGCACCGCGGCGGGCGGTAGCGATACACCGCAGGATTTCGGCACGTACCAGCCGGGCGCGGACGTCGTGCTGGCCGATGCGACGCTCGCCGCCGACGGCACGTTGAGCCCGGGCGGCGAGCGCAGCTTGAGCTCCCAGTGCGGTCTCAATCCCGCGAGCAGCGACGCGCGGCGGCCGGCCGTGTCGTGGGACGGCAAGCGCATCGCGTTCGCGGCGCGGAGCAGCGAGAGCGATCCCTTCCACGTCTACGTCGTCGACGGCACGAGCTGCACGGTCGACGCCGCGATCGACGCCGCGGCGGTCGACGAGGACAAGAACCCCGTGGGCGACAACGGGGAGCTCGTGCACAACTTCGATCCGGCGTTCGCGCCCGACGGACGCATCGTGTTCGTCTCCACGCGCGGCAACATCAAGAACGTCGACGCCTTCGGCTACCAGGGTCCGCAGCGCACCCCGGCCGATCCCTCGCGCCTGAACGCGAACATCTACGTTCGCGAGAACGACGGGACGATCCGACAGCTCACGTTCCTCACGAACCAGGAGCTTTTGCCCTCGTTCATGCGCGACGGCCGGCTCATCTTCAGCACGGAGAAGCGCGCGCCGGACTTCTACCAGCTCGCCGGGCGGCGCATGAACCTCGACGGCGGCGACTACCACCCGCTCTTCGGGCAACGCAGCACCATCGACTTCACGCAGTTCACCGATGTCGTCGAGCTCGCCGACAAGAACCTCGCCTTCATTTTGAGCGACAAGGGCGCGATGCGCGGCGCCGGGGCGCTCGGGGTCGTGAACCGCAGCGTCGGCATCGATCAGGCGAGCCAGGATCCCGACGATTACCTCGTCGATCCGGCGGCGATCGCCGCGCCGAACAAGTCCTTCTATCAGCACTCGCTCCGCATCGTCGACCCAGCGGCCACGGGGAAGCTCTCGGGCACGATGGGCGCGTATCGCAACCCGTCGCCGCTACCGAACGGGAACCTGCTCGTGAGCTACGCACCCGGGGTCACGGCGCTCGACAACTTCAGCGGGAAGTTCGACATCGTCGTCGTCAATCCCGAAACCGGGACGCGCACGACCGTGCTCACGGACGCCTCGCGCGATTGCGTCTGGCCGGTCGCCGTCTACGCGAAGCCGAACTTCGGGGTCTTCCAATCCCGGCAGGACGAGGCGAATGCCGCCACGCACATCGAGTCCGGGAGCAACGCGAAGGTCACCGTGCTCGACACGGGGGTGCTAGAGAGCCTCCTCTTCCAGAACACGCGCTCGGGGCGGCGCATCGGACCGACGACGTCGTTCCGCGTCTACGAGAGTCTGCCGCCCGAGCCCGGGGTGAAGGACTTCGCGGCGGGCGGGAACTTCGTGACGAGCGACAAGTACGGGCAGGTTTACGCGCGCCGGCAGCTTTTGGGCAGCGTGCCGGTCGAGTCGGACAGCTCGGCGGGGATGATTCTGCCCGGGGGTGTGCCCGTGACGCTCGACGTGCGAACCCAGCTCGCCGGAGACTCGGCGCCCACGGATCACTTCCAGCGCGAAGAGATGCAGTTTTACCCGGGCGAGGTCGCGAAGCAGAGCTTCAAGCGCAAGCAGTTCAACGGGCTCTGCGGCGGGTGCCACGGCTCCGTGACGGGCCGCGAGATGGAGCTCGCGGCGAATCCGGACATCTTGACGTCGGCGTCGCAGGTGATTGCGCGGGATCGGGCGCACACGGATTTGTCGGGAGTGTCGCCGGGGGCACCGCAGGGACCGCCGTTTAACTGAGAGAGAGAGGGAGGGGAGCGGGAGCGGGATCGGGAGCGGAGGGGATCGGGAGCGGAGGGGATCGGGAGCGGAGGGGGATCGGGAGCGGAGGGGATCGGAGGATCGGGAGCCGGTTCGGAGCGGGGCGGCAGGGGTTGAGGGACTCATGCCGGGAGCGCGCACGCAGCCCGCCGGCGCCGGGGGAGTAAGGCGAACAAAGGAGGGGCGCCGTCATGCTGCCTGCGCTGAGGGGGGGCATGAGTCCCTCAACCCCTGCCGCCCCGAACGCATTTCCTCATCACAATCTGGTCGCTTGTCAGCTCGCGCTTTCCCTGGTGAAGCTGGTGGCTGATACGCGCATTGCCGACGCTCACCTTCGGCAGCAGGCAAGAAAAAGCGCCGCTTCGGCAGCGCTCAACACCGCCGAAGGCGCGGCTCGGCAAACCCTTGCCGACAAGAGCCGCGCCTACGCGATCGCTCTCGCAGAGTGCTGCGAGTGTTGCGCGGCGATCGAGATCGCTGCGGCACTCGGAGCCTGCTCACCGATCAACGAGCAGGCCGTGCTCACCCTTGGCCTCCGCCTCAAGAACGTGCTCAGCCGCCTGGTACGCTAACGGCGGAGCACACACGCCACCGCCACGTCTCCGCAGTGCGCGAGCACCGCTCGTTCCGCGCCCATCCCGCCCCAAAACCCCCGATCCGATCCCTACCGATCCCCCCGAACCCGAACCCGAACCCGATCCCGATCCCGATCCCGATCCTCCGACGTGCTCTACCCGGCCCCCCCGATCACTCAGTCGTGCGTCGGCTCCGGTGCGCCGTCGAGGATCCACTGCTGGAGGAACCCGAGCTCCTC
>Ga0070682_100000587_pt1 | contig 22186 bp, 19 predicted proteins | sample KBSC63LmetaG_FD_64668 | JGI IMG/M metagenome (GOLD analysis project Ga0070682, IMG submission 64668) | Corn rhizosphere microbial communities from Kellogg Biological Station, Michigan, USA - KBS C6-3L metaG | ecosystem: Host-associated > Plants > Roots > Rhizosphere | place: USA: Michigan...
TCACAGAGCCGGGCGAAGGAGAAGTGTGAGAGCGAGCCGCCGACAGCGAACGGTGAGTTCGGCAGCGCTTGGGGGCACCCGCGCGCACAGGGCGAAGGCCGAGGACACGGGCCGCTTGGCGACGCACCCTTACGGGCATCAACTCGGGCCGGTCAACAGCGGGGGTCGATGGACTTCCGCGAGCCCTCGGCGTGGCGAAGAGCGTGAGGCCGCACGCGCCTCGTTGATCATAGGATCTCGTACCGAGTTCGATTCGGCCGGCGCCATCGCTCCACACCGTCGCTCGCCAGTTGCCGGAAATGATCCGATTCTCGCGACGCGAAACTCCGGGCACGCCTACGGCTGAACGGCCGGCTCAGCGCAGCGTGACGAGCTCTTCAGCGGCCGTCGGATGGATGGCCACCGTGCGATCGAAATCCGCCTTGGTCGCGCCGGCCTTGAGAGCCACGGCGAAGCCTTGGAGCAGCTCGTCGGCGCCGTGGCCGATGACGTGAATGCCGACGACCCGCTCCTCCGGTCCGCGCACGACGAGCTTCATGCGCGAGCGCGTCTTGCGGGTCGTGACACCATGATAGAGGCTCGTGAAGGCGGTCGTGTAGACGCGCACGTCGGCGTCGCCGAACCGCTCGCGCGCCAAGGGCTCGCTCAACCCGACCGTGCCGATCGGCGGGTGGCTGAACACGACGCTCGGGACGTCCCTGTAGTCGAGGCGCGCCGCCGGATCGCCGCCGAACAACCGATCGGCGAGACGACGCCCGGCAGCGATCGCCACGGGCGTCAGCATGCGATCGCCGCCGATCACGTCGCCGAGCGCGTAGACGCCGGGGACGTTCGTATTCTGGTAGTCGTCGACCAACACGTAACCCTCGGCGTCGAGCGTCACGCCGGCCGTCTCGAGTCCCATGCCGTTCGTCGCGGGGTCGCGTCCAATCGCCCAGAGCAGGCAATCGCCGCGGAGAACCCGGCCGTCGACCGCCCAAAGCGCGAAGCCGTCGCCCTCCTTTTCGGCTCGCTCCGACACGAACCGGTGGATGACGCTCGCCCCGGCGTGCTCGAGCTCCTCGGCGAGGGCCGTACGCAGCATCGGGTCGAAATGACGGAGCAGCTCGTCGCCACGCGCCACGAGCGTGACCTTCGAGCCGAGCGCCTGGAAGATGCCGCCGAGCTCGACCGCGATGTAGCCCGAGCCCACGATGAGCGGTCGCTCGGGCAGCCGCTCGAGCTCGAAGAAACCGTCCGACGTGATACCGAGCTCGCCGCCGGGGATCGGCGGGCGGTGCGGTCGGCCACCCGTGGCGACGAGAACGTGCGGCGCCCGAAAGCGCTCACCCTGCACGTCGATGGTCTGCGCGTCGACCAGCGTCGCCCAACCGGAGAGACGCTCGGCGCCGTCACGCTCGAGGTTTTGGGCGTAGATACCGCGCAAGCGCTCGACGTAAGCGTCGCGCGCGCGGCGCAGCCGTCCGAGGTCGAACCCGGTGGGCTCGAGGTCGAAGCCATAGTCGGGCGCGTCACGCAGCGAGTCGGCGAGCGTTGCGGCATGCCAGCTGAGCTTCTTCGGCACGCACCCGACGTTCACGCACGTCCCGCCGAGCGCGCCTGCCTCCACGACCAGCGCGCGCGCCCCGTAGCGAGCCGCCCGGCGGGCCGCGGCGAGCCCACCGCTCCCCCCGCCGATCACGATGAAGTCGAGCTCTCGCATGCCGCGGCCAGCATAGCCAAAGCCCCCCGCCCGGCGCGGGCTACCGGCAAATTTGGCCGGATTCTTGGCTCCTCGTAGCCTCGGTGCCGGGCCGGCCGGCAAAAGTCCGCCGATTCGGCCCGAATCGTCTAAGTTCAGGCTGAAACCAGGCCCATGAAGCGCATCGACTTCTTCAGCCTCGCGCGGCCCGTCCAGGAACGCTTCGTCGAGTCGACGCGTGGACGGGGCGCACCGGCACCGCTGCTCGTGGCTTCACTGCCGCTTCCCGTCGCCGCGATCGGCTGGGCGCTCGCCTCCGCGCTGTCGGTCGCGGGGTTCGTCTACGCGGTCAAGCTCGGGTTCGGCAAGCTCGAAAGCCCGGTCTCGATTCAGCCGCGCTGGCTCTTCGGGCTCGAAGCGCTCGCGCTGATCCTCGCCGTGCTGCTCGCGCTCATGAGCCGCCGCAGCCTGCGCAAGCGCCAGCGGCTGCCGTTCGTCCCGACCGTATACCTCTTTCCGATCGGCGCGATCGACGCGCGCTCGCAGAACGTCGTCGTGCACGGTTGGGAAGAGCTCACCAACATCGACGTAGGTCCGCGAAGCGCGAAGCTCAGCTTCGCCCACGGCAGCTTTCACTTCCCGCTCGCGGACGCGAGCCAGGCCCCCGAGCTCAGCGCGCGCGCCGAGGAATTCCGACAAAAGCTCGCGGGCGGCGGGCCCCCCGAGAAAGAGCTCGTGACGATGGATCCGTTGCGCGACAACGGCTTCAAAAACCCGTTTTCGCCGGTGGACTCGATGCGTCCGCCCCGCCCCAAGCGCCTGCCGATCCTCGAGCTCGGGTTGCTCGCGGGCGCGGTGCTGCTCGCCTTCGGCGTGCACCGCCTCAGAAACCACATGGGCGAGCGCGCGATCTACGAGCGGGCCGTCGCGAGCAACACGATCGAGAGCTACCGCGCCTATCTCGCGCGCGGCGGCCATCGCACCGACGTGAGCGACCTGCTCCTGCCGCGCGCCGAGCTCCGCGCCGCCATCGCCGAGAACACGGTGGAAGCGATCGAGAGCTACATCGAGAAGCACCCGGGCTCGAAGATCGACAACGAGATCCAGACTGCGCTGCGCGCCGCGCTCCTCCGCTCGCTCGAGGAAGCCAAGCAAAAGGGAACGATCACGGCGCTCCGCGAGTACGAGGACAAGTACAAGCGCCACCTCAAGCTCGTTCCGGAGCTGCCGGGCGCGCGCGTCGCCTACCTCGCCGGCGTCCTCGATCGCTTTCACAAGACTGCCAAGCCGAGCAAGGAGCTCTGGCTGATGGCGCGCCGGCTCATCGTGTACGCGGACCAGCACGGCCCGAAGGTCGCGATCCGCTTCTCGCGCCAGGAATCGCGCACCGTCGAGAAGAACGAGCACATGCTCACGGCGAGCGCCTTCTACGGCGGCGACAAGACGCTGCCCTCGAGAGTCATCACGGGAACCCCGGCCCGGAGCGCCGGGGAAAAGGCGGCCGAGGACCTCGCGGCCTCGCTCGGCAAGGCCTTCCCACCGGACCTCGTTCACTTCGAGCCCGGGCCCGCCGTGGACGCGAGCGCACCCGCGCCCCACTTCACGGAGCCGACCCTCTTCGTGAGCTACCGGCTCGAAATCTCGAACCCGCTCTCGGCCAAGAAGCCGCGCGGGATCTGGTCGACGGTGGGCGTGATCGCCACGACGTCGTTCAGTATCCCCGACAAGGAGCCACCCGCGGAGACCAAATACACGTCGTGGCACGCGCCCGACATCCGCCGCGTCGAAGCGGGCGAGCTCGCACCGGACAACGTCTATAACGACCTGCTCGCGAAGGCGTGGACGCGGTTCACCACGAAGTACGCGGCGCCCTGGATCGGCCCCTAGCCTAGAGAACGGCTGTCGTTCGGGCCCGCCGGAAGTGCTGGCGCTGGCGCCCGAGGCCCGCGATCTCGAGCTCGCACACGTCGCCGGGCACGAGGTAAGCGGGTGGCTTCATCCCCATCGCGACGCCGGCGGGAGTCCCCGTACTGATGACGTCGCCGCCCTCGAGGGCCATGAACTGCGACACGTACCAGACCAGGCGCTCCACGCCCCACGCCATCTCGCGCGTGTTGCCCCATTGGCGCACCGCGCCGTTGACGGTCAACGTGAGGTCGAGCGCCTGCGGGTCGGCGATCTCGTCGGCGGTAGCGACGAACGGGCCGAGCGGGTTGAACGTGTCGCACGACTTGCCTTTGGTCCATTGCCCGCCGCGTTCGAGCTGGAGCTGCCGCTCGGAGACGTCGTGCGAAATGCAGTAGCCGGCGATGCTCGCGCGCGCCGCATCGGGTGACGGCAGGTAGCGCGCGGGGCGGCCGATCACCACGCCGAGCTCCACCTCCCAGTCCGTCTTGGTCGAGCCGTGGGGGATCTCGACGTCGTCGTAAGGGCCCACGACGGCATTCGGCGCCTTGAGGAACAGCACCGGCTCCTTCGGCAGCTCGACGCCGGACTCGCGGGCGTGATCGCGGTAGTTCAAGCCGACGCCCACGACCTTGCCGGGCCGCGCGACGGGCGATGCCCAGCGCTCCGACTCGGCAACGACGGGCAGCTCGCGACTCGCGCGCGCAAGCTCCTCGAGTCCGCCGCCCTCGAAGAACGCGCGATCCCAGTCGCGAAACAATCCCGAAGCATCCCGCCGGGCACCGCCCTGGATCACGCCGGGGCGTTCCCGACCGGCCGGGCCGAAGCGAATCAGCTTCACGCGCTCTACATGCCGCGCATCAGCGCCAGCCACAAGAGGACGACGAGCACGACGGCGATCGCCAGCATCAGGACCACGCTCGAGACGAAATACGGGAAAATGAGCAGGACGATGCCGACGCCGAGCTGGGGCATGCGGCGCATGCGCCGCCCGTACTCGAACAGCACGAAGCCGACCGACGACACGAGCAGACTTGCAATCAGCGAGCCTGGGTCGAGGCTCACGCTAGCGTCGCTTCCGCGAGAAAATAGGCTTCCGCGTCGCCGCCGCCGTCGAGTCGCACGAGTGCGCGACGGTAGCCCGGCCCCTCGAACGCGTCCAGCGCGGGGAGGTCAGCCTCCTCCACCTCGTAGAGCTCCCCGGCAACGGACGTGCTTCCAGACACGAGTGCGGGATACGCGCCGAGACGAGCGATGCCGTAGCTCGGCATCGTCTTGACTACGCCGCGAAACACGGCGCCGGCGAGCTCGTGGTGATTTTCTGCGCCGCGCCGGAGCGAGCCGTAAACGAAAAGGCGAATGCGCGGCACGGCGATGACTTCATCACGTCCAAGTTCGAGACTCGAGTCGAGCGCCCCGCGGCCTCTGGACGGATCCGTCCGTGACCTGCCCGGATCCGGGCAGGCATCACCCCGCAGGTTTTTGGCCACTCGAGGAATTTCGCGGCATTAGGTCGACATGCTGAGTGCGCACGTTCCTTGCACCGAGGGGGGGTCTGTACTGCGACCTGAGGTCGCCGGAGGATAGAAATGAGCGCACTCGCTTCACAGACCATCAATGATCCGCACGTTCAGCTTCGCCGTCTTTACACGTCTTTGCTCGAGGAACAGAACCGCTTCGACGAGTTCAAGCAACTCTTGGCTCTCTACCCGGTGACTGATTCCGACGAGGAGAGCGAAGAGGCGCAGAGCATCCGCGCCAAGCTGAACGCCCGGATCAACGACTGGCTTTGTGGGCATTTCGATGGTCTGAGCGCCGCGCAAGTGACGCTCTGGCGCAGCATCGTGGTGGAGGAGCGCATCAACGTCGCGCTCTCCCCGTGGAAAGAATCGAACGTCTACTGAGCTCGGCCAGACCGAGAGCCCCGAGGGGGCGTGCGCTGGGGAGACGCGCGCCCCACCTTGCTTTGTCTGCCCTCCCCTATGAATAGCATCGACGCGTTGTATGCCGGCTTCGTGAGCACGCTCCCCGAGGCGTTGCTGCCGCTGGCTCGGTCGCTTCCGCACACCCTGGGCCTCGCCCCCACCGAGCAGGCCACCTGGAGCGACGTCTTCTCTCACCCCGTCACGCTCGAGGCGCCCCACCTGTTCGCTGCGGCGTTTCCGGGAGCTGGACCGGAGCAGGTGCGTTCGGCGGTCCTTGCCCACGCCCTCTCCGTGATCGAGGCGTTCGGCACCGACCGCATCGCGGACGGTCAGGTTCGCGCGACGACCGAGCTCACCTCGCTGCTCGTGGAGCTCCGGCGCGGCCGCGACGCCATCCTCGAGGATCTGTCCCCGGGGCTCGGCGACGTGGCGCGCGCGGCGGATCGCGAAACCAACGAGGCCATCCTCGAGGAGAACGCGCTCTTGCGGCGGCTCGGCGCGGCGACGTTCGAGGAGTACCGGCGCATCTCGCTCGCCAAGCAGGCCGTCGGGTTTCCGGCGAGTGTCGCGCTGGCACGGTCGGCCGGGGCGACCGAGGTCGAGCAAGAGCTCGTGCGCCGGACGCTCGCCGGCGTCTGGCTGGGCCTCCAATTCGAAGACGACGCGACCGATTGGGAAGACGACTGGCGCCGCGGTGGCGGTGCCTGGGCCGTATCGCTGGCGCGGCGCAGGCTGGAATCGGTGAGCGATCAGCCCGCTGACGAACGCCCGACGGAGCCCGACCTCGTGCGGCGCCGCGTCCACCGGATGCGCGTGCTCCACTCCATGCTGCGGGGCGCGCGGCACCAGTACCGCACGGCGTGGCGCTATGCCCGCGTGCTCGGCGCGGTCCCGATCCTGCGCTGGGCTGAGCAGCGCATGAAACACCTCGACGTGGTAATCCCGCTCGAAGGCCGGCATGCCGGCTACGTCGTTCGAGCCATGAAGCTTGCACCCTGGGCACGGGAGATTCTGACGTGAACGAGCGCCGCACCCGCCAACCTTGGTTTTTCGACTACACGCCGCTCACGGTCGGGCGGAGCGAGCAGCTGGAGTCGGATACGGATCTCGTGATCGCCACGGTCGAGGACATCGACCCGGCCCGCGTCGCCGAGCTCATCGGCGCCGGCATCGCCGGTCTCTCCGTGACGCCGCTCATCAGCAGCCACCCGGTCTTTTGGACGCGCGTGGAGTCGACGGAGGAGCTCGACTTCGCGCGCATCTCGCGAGCCCTGACCGCGGGGGGCATCGGCGTGCGCTTCATCACGTCCGCTCGGCAGGGCAACCAGGCGCTCCCGCCGCCGCTCGACTTCAACGACGCGCGACTTCGCGTCGCGCGCGCTTGGCCGGCCCGTGCCAAGAAGCCGCTCGACGACAAGGACTCGCCGTGGCGCTGGTTCTTGCGCGGCGAAGGCATCGACTCGAATCGCGCGCATTGCGGAACGGGAGCGGGGACGCGTTTCGCCCTCATCGACGACGACGGCCTCGACCTCGACAAGGTGGACCTCGACGCCGAGGTGCTGGTCGGCGTCGGAGCAATCCCTCGCGCGCAGTCGCACGCAGCCATGCTCGTCGGCTGGGCCGTCGGCGCCCGCCGGTCCGACGGGAGCATGTTCACGGGGGTCGCGCCGGACGCGTCGCCGCGCGTGTACTGTATCCCGAAGCCGGGACGTGACGTCTGGTCGCTCCCGCTCGCGATTCTCCGGGCTGTCGACGACGGCGCGGACGTCATCGTGTGCGCCACCTACGTAGAAGGCACGACGAGCCCGCTCCTCGATGACGCGCTCGAGGTCGCGGCGCGCCTGGGGCGCGGGGGTCGCGGAGTGCTGATCGCCATGCCGACGGGCCGCGAAATGTCGAGCTCCGAAGGCTCCGTGCACTCGAGCCTGAGCCTCAGCGCCGCCGACCCGGCGAGCGATCCTCGCGTGTTCTGTGTCGGCCCGAGCGCGCGCGACGGCCGCTGGTTCTTGTGGCGGGATCGACGCGGCCGGCTGCGACCGTTCGCGAACCGGGGTCCCGCGGTGCGGTTCATGACGCCCGGCGACGACATGGCGTCACCCTTCGCGTTGGACGACCGCCCGTCGCACGCCGAATCGAGCGGAGCCTCTGCGATCGCCGGCGCGGCGATTCTCCTCGTGCTCGAGGCCAACCCCACGCTGTCCGCGACCGACGTGGACGCTGCGCTGCGTCTCGCCTCGGTCGCCGTCGACCCCACGCGCCAGTACGAGGACCCGGGGCTCGCCGATCGCCGCGACCTGGAGCCCCTGGGGATCGACCCCGACGGGCACAACGCCAAGCACGGCTACGGTCGCCTCAGCGCGAGCCGCGCGTGTCTGATCGCGACCGACCCGTTCGCCCAGGCGCTCGTGCGGATCGGAGAGCTGGAAGCGGCTGAACGGTACGCCACGCTGCGTGGCGGCGCGCTCCAGCCCCTATTCGGCGACCGCGTGGCACGTTTCGCCGCCCGCGCCTCACTCCGTGAAGCAGGCGTCTGTCACGCGCTTTCTGCCTTCATGCGTACGCTGCGGCTCACCGCGGCCACGCGCTTGTCCGCCTCGGAGCCGGGCGGACAGTACCTGCGCCAACTCGGCGTCATTCTGCGAATGCTCGCTCGCGAAAGCGACGATGCCGACATCGGGCTCGAGATCCGAGCGCGAGCGGAGCACCTTCGCACGCTCGATGCGGTCTCGATTCGGAACATCGAAACGGAGCTGTTGTCGCTGTTCGATGTCACGAACAAGGACTCACAGACACCGTCCTGCGTCGTCGAATTCCGCGACCCGGCCCGTCAAGAAAGCGCAAAGACACCGGGTCGGGGCGCACCGGGCTCACGCTCCTAATCGCACAAAACGCCCGCGTTGCGCGAGCAGCGAAACGGAGCGGACTTCACGGCGCTCGAGCCCGCCGTAGCGTCACTCTACTAGGAGGCGTACTATGCGGGCTGTGCTGCCGGAGGCAACCTCCCGTGGGACCAAGCGACCTTCGGTCGCGCCCGTTTGGATCCTGACGCTCTTCATCAGCGCGGTCGCGTGCATCGCGATTCGGAACGCGCTGACGTGGTACGGGCGACCGCTGCCGGGGGTTCTCGTGGATCAGGGCGGCACCGTCTCCGCGGCGGGATTGCCGAACTGGGAGGGCAAACGCCGCGGCCTCAAATTCCCCGACCGACTCGAGCCCGCCGACGCGTCGCCCGTTGCCGGTGGAAGCCGCGCGCGCGCGGCCGCCTGGGACCGGGCCGTCGCGGCAGCACAGAAGCGCGGCTACGTCGACGCGATCGCCATCGGCAACGGCCGCCGAGAGCGCATGCGTTTGGCGCTCCGCCCGCTCGAGCCGCTCGCGTGGTGGACGTACGCGGGCAGCATGATCTTCGCTGGAATCGTGTACGCGGGCGCGGGGCTCGTGGCGTTGTGGTCGAGCCCCAATGGGAGGCTCGCTCGAGCGTTCGCCGGCTTCGCGCTGTGCTGCGGGCTCTTCATGCTCGCGTTTTTCGACGCGTACACGGAGCGGACGCTCACGCCCATCATGTTCATGTCCTTCGCGTACGGACCGGCGTCGCTGGTCCTGCTCATGCTTCACCTGCCGACACCTGCCCCCGTGCTGAATCGGTTTCCGAAGCTCGAGCGGTGGATAAGCCTGGCAGCGCTCACGTTCGGCGGGGTGACGGTCGCAACGCACGTGGGCGGCGGCGACACGCGGTCCTTCCAGGTCACGCTCACCGTCGCCCTCGGTGTCGGATTTTCCGTGTTCGTGAGCGGCTTTCTCGTTCGGTACTTCCTTGCTCGCGGCGACCAACGGCGCACCCTCAACGCCCTGCTTTTATCGATGGTGCCGCCGTATGCGGCGCTCGCGTTGTTCCTGATCCTGCTGTCGGCAGGCGTCAGATTCCCGGATTTCCTGCTCTACCCCGCGTTGATCTTCGCCCCCTGCGCGAGCCTCTACGCCTTCGTGCGGCATGACCTTTGGGGCAGTCGCGCGCTGCTCTCGCGCATCGGGACGAACCTGTTCCTCGCTGCGCTGGCGTGTGCGGTGGCGATCGGGACGGGCGCCGCTTTGGCTGCTTGGCTCGGCGCGAGCTTCCGCGACGCGCTCGCGGGCGCGACGGGCGGCGGCATAGCGGCGGCAATCCTGGTCGTGGTCGCGCTGCGCATCAGCGAGTTCACGCTCTTTCGCTCGCGCGCAGAGTACAAGCCGACGATCGATCGCCTGAGTGAAGAGCTCATCACGCTGAGCTCACCGAACGACGTGGCGCGCGCGATCGAGCGCACCGTGACGCGCTGGCTGCGCTGCGATTTCATCGAGCTCACGCTCGCGCCGCCCGAGCCCTCGCCGCCACCGGCAGGCATCCTCCCCGACGGCACCGTGGCGCGCGCCGCCGAGCCGAGCGAGCCGGCACGCGAGCCGGCCGTCTCGTCCAAGGCGGATCTCCGGCTGCACGTCGCTTTCGGCGGCAAGCCGTTCGGCTGGCTCGACGTGGGCGCCAAACGGGGAGGCGCGCTGTTCACGAGCGACGACATCGACCTCTTGCGAACGATCGCCAACCACGGCGCGCTCGCGCTCGCGCACGCGCACGCCTACCAAGAGCTCGAGGATCGGCGCCGGCGCCAGGCCCAAGCGTGGCGCGGCGAGCGCGAGGCGCTCGTCGAGACGGTCGCCGCCGAGATCGCGCACGAGATCCGCTACCCGCTGAACTACTTCCGCAGCTTGTTCGAACGCGGCGCGAAGAGCGGCCGCCTCACGCCGGACGACGTCGACGTGGGTCGCGAGGAAGTCGACCGGCTCGAGCGGCTCGTTGCCGGACTCAAGCGCATGGTCGCGCACCGCCTCGAGCGGAGCCCCACGTCGGTGTCGGAGCTCTGCGGCCGCGTCGAGACGCTGCTTCGCGACTCGCTCGGCAAGTTGAAGATCGAGCTACAAATCGGCCCGGACGCGACATTGCGTTGTGATCCCGATAAACTGACGCAAGTGCTCGTGAACCTGCTCTCGAACGCGCTCGACGCATGCGGCCCGAATGGACGGGCGGGCATCAGCTGGCGCTCCACGCCGCAGGGCGGGGAGCTCGGCGTGTGGGACGACGGCCCCGGCTTCGTGGGCGAGGCCTCGCGCCTGTTCGCGCCCTGGTACACGACCAAGCCGCGCGGCACCGGCCTCGGCCTCGCGATCACGCATCGGCTCGTGCGCGCACACGGCTGGAGCATTTCCGCCGCGCGCCGCGACACTCGCACCGTGTTCGCCGTCAGCGTGCGGGTCGAGGACATCGTGCGCGACACCGGACCCGAAGCGTTGCGACGCGACGCGGCGAACGAAGCGAGAGTGGCGTGAAAATCCTCCTCATCGACGACCAGCGCAGCGCGCGGCGCGTGTTGCGCCACCTGCTCTCCGAAATGCAGGACGTGGAGATCCTGGAGGCCGGCAGCCTCGAGGAGGCGAAAGAGCGGGTCGAGACCCAGAATCCGGATGCCCTGCTCGTCGACATCCGTCTCACGCAAGAGCCCACCAATCGCGGCGGGCTCGAGTTCTTGCGCTGGCTCCGCGAGAGCGGGCGGGCGACGCCGGCCGTGATGGTGACGGCGTCGACCGAGCTCGCCGAGATCCGCGAGGCCATGCGCCAGGGCGCCCAGGACTACGTGCTCAAGGACGAGCTCGGTCCGGAGATGCTCTTGCCGATCGTCGAGGGCATTCGCGAGCGGCTCGACCTTCGAGTCGAAGTCCGCAAGCTCCGCCAGCACATCGACGACACCTGGGGCCCCTCGGCGTTCGTCGGCTCGTCGCCGGCGATGGAGCGCGTGAAGCGCCTCGTGATGCGGGTCGCCGACGCCGATGCGCCCGTCCTGCTCGTGGGCGAGACCGGCAGCGGCAAGGAGATGGTCGCGCGCGCGATCCACCACAACGGCCGGCGCGCGTCGCATCCGTTTCTCGCAGTCAACTGCTCGGCGCTACCCGGCTCGCTCATCGAGTCGCTGATCTTCGGCCATCACCGCGGCGCGTTCACGGGCGCCGTGCAGCGGATTCGCGGCCAGCTCGAGCTCGCCGGCGAGGGCACGCTGCTCTTGGACGAGATTGCCGAGATGCCCGTCGAGCTCCAGGCGAAGCTCCTGCGCGTGCTCGAGGATCGGCGCTTCCGGCCGCTCGGGAGCGAGGAAGAGATGCCGCTCCGGGCGCGCGTCATCGCCGCCACCCACGTCGATCTCGAGCACGCCATCGCCGAAGGGCGCTTTCGCGAGGATCTGTTCTACCGGCTCAACGTCGTCTCGATCCAGGTTCCGCGGCTCAAGGATCGCGGCGACGACATCGTCGAGCTTTTGCATTCGTTTTGCGCGCAGTTCCAGCGCAAGCTCCGTTTCACGGACGAGGCGGTCGCGTGGCTCTGCCGGCGACGCTGGCCGGGCAACGTGCGCGAGCTGCGCAACGCCGTCGAACGCCTCGCGCTGCTCGCGGACAACGACCTCATCGACGTCGACGCGCTCGAAGAGCTGATCGGGGCGCAGCTCGGGGACGGGGCGCGCGAGGTCGATCGCATGGCGCGCGCCATTCTCGCGCTGCCGTCGCGCATCGGCTCGAAGCTCGACTTGATCGAGCGGGCCGTGCTGCACCACGCCGTCGAGATGTGCAGCGGCAACAAGAGCGCTGCCGCGCGCCTGCTCGGCGTGAACCGGAAGTCCCTCGAGCGGAAGCTCGACCGCCTCTCCGATCCGCCCGAGCTCGAAGAGCGCTCGGCGGACGAAAAGGCCGTGCTCGAGCGCGTGCAGAACGAAAAGCCGCCCGTGCAGTAGCGGCACCGGCACGAAACACGCAGAATACGTGCGTTTCGTGCTCCGAAAGGGAGCGCGTAGGCCCTTCCGCCGTGCCGGTTCGGTGGTAAACCCGGGGCCCCCATGTCCAAAGCGCCGACCATCATCTACACGCAGACCGACGAAGCGCCCGCGCTCGCCACGTACTCACTCCTGCCGATCGTGCAGGCTTTCGCGAAGCACGCGGGGATCAACGTGGAAACGCGCGACATCTCGCTCGCGGGGCGCATCCTGGCGGTGTTCGCGGCGAAGCTCCCGAGCGAGCAGCGCACCTCGGACGCGCTCGCCGAGCTCGGGGGCCTGTGCGTGACGCCCGAGGCCAACATCATCAAGCTCCCGAACATCAGCGCCTCGGTGCCCCAGCTCAAGGAAGCGATCGCGGAGCTCGTCGCGCACGGCTACGGCGTTCCGCCCTACCCCGACGCGCCTGCCACCGACGCGGAGAAGGACGCGCGCAAGCTCTACGATCGGGTCAAGGGCTCGGCCGTGAATCCCGTGCTGCGCGAGGGCAACTCCGATCGCCGCGCGCCGAAGGCGGTGAAGGACTACGCGCGCAAGCACCCGCATTCGATGGGGGCCTTCAGCCGCGACTCGAGGACCCAGGTCGCCACCATGGGACAAGGCGACTTCTTCTCGAACGAGAAGTCGGTCACCGTGCCAGCCGCGACGTCGGTGAAGATCGAGCACGTCGGCAGCGATGGCAAGACGACCGTGCTCAAGGAAAAGCTCGCGCTCGAGGCCGGCGAAATCCTCGACGCGACGCTGATGAGGAAGCGCGCCCTCGTCGCGTTCTACGAAGAGCAGATCGCGCGCGCCAAGCGCGAGGGCCTGCTTCTTTCGCTGCACCTCAAAGCGACGATGATGAAGGTCTCCGACCCCATCATCTTCGGCCACGCCGTGCGCGTGTTCTTCAAGGAGCTGCTCGCCAAGCACGCGGACACGTTCGCGAAGCTCGGCGTCGATCTGAACAACGGGTTCGGCGACCTGGTCGAGAAGATCAAGACGCTGCCGGCCGATCAAAGGACGGCAATCGAGGCGGACATCCGCGCTGCCTTGGCCGCCGGGCCCGGTCTCTCCTACGTGAACTCCGATCAGGGCATCACGAACCTGCACGTCCCGAGCGACGTGATCGTCGACGCCTCGATGCCGGCGCTGATCCGCGCGGGCGGCAAGGTCTACGACTCCCAAGGCAAGCTCGCCGACACGCTCGCGCTGATCCCCGACAGCTGCTACGCGAGCGTCTACCAGACCGTCCTCGACTACTGCCGCGAGCACGGCGCGCTCGATCCGCGCACGATGGGCTCGGTGCCGAACGTCGGGCTGATGGCGCGCGCGGCCGAGGAGTACGGCTCGCACGACAAGACGTTCCAGCTCGGGAGCGCCGGCAAAGTGCGCGTCACCGACGCTTCCGGCGCGGTGCTGCTCGAGCACGACGCGGAGGCGGGCGACATCTGGCGTGCCTGCCAGACCAAGGACGCGCCCGTTGCGGACTGGGTGAAGCTCGCCGTGAATCGCGCGCGCCTGAGCGCCACGCCCGCCGTGTTCTGGCTCGACGAAAAGCGCGCCCACGATCGTGAGCTGCTCGCGAAGGTGAAGGTGCTCTTGCCGAGCCACGACACGAGCGGGCTCGACATCCGCATCCTGCCGCCCGCCGCTGCCTGCCGCTTCTCGCTCGAGCGCATCGTGAAGGGGCTCGACACGATTTCGGTCACGGGCAACGTGCTCCGCGACTACCTCACCGACCTCTTCCCGATCCTCGAGGTCGGCACGAGTGCCAAGATGCTCTCGATCGTGCCGCTGATGAACGGCGGCGGTTTGTTCGAGACGGGCGCGGGCGGCTCGGCGCCGAAGCACGTCGAGCAGTTCTTGCAGGAGAATTACCTGCGCTGGGACTCGCTCGGCGAGTTCTTCGCGCTCGCGGCTTCCTTCGAGCATCTCGCGGTCACGTTCCACGACGAGCGCGCCAAGGTCCTGAGCGAGACGCTCGACGCCGCGAACGGCAAGTTCCTCGAGAACGACAAGTCTCCCTCGCGCAAAGTCGGCGGCATCGACAACCGCGGCAGCCACTTCTACCTCGCCCTCTACTGGGCCGCCGAGCTCGCCGCTCAGAAGAAGGACGCCGAGCTCAGCCGGATCTTCCAGCCGATCGCGGCGGAGCTCGCCACGCAAGAAGCGACGATCGCGCGCGAGCTCATCGCCGTGCAGGGCAAGCCCGTCGACGTCGGCGGCTACTACCAGCCCGACGCGAAAAAGGCCGCGGCCGCGATGCGCCCGAGCGCGACGTTCAACGCGATTCTCGCGAAGCTCTGAGCGTCGGCACGAGCGCGATCACGGCGCCGAGCGCGAGCGCGCCGAGCACCGGAAACAAGGCCGTCCAGCCGAAACGGGCGGCGAGGGGCGGCACGACGAGGCCCTGCACCAGCGCGCCGAACGAGCCCAAGCCGTTGACGAAGCCCGTCGCGGTCGCCGCAGCGGCAGGCCCACCCGCGTCCTGGGCGGCGACACCCGTGAGCAGCGATTCGGGACCGACGAGCAGCGCACCCGCCAGGGCGAGCATCAGCACCTCACCGAGCTCGCCCGCGCCCCCGAGCGCGCGATGCCCCGCGAGCACCGGCACGAGCAGCGCGATCGACACCATCGACAGAGCGGCGTGACTCAAGCGCCGGCGATCTGCGAGCCACCCGATGACGACGACCCCGACGATTCCGCCGGCGTCGAACGCAACCGAAACGTTGGCGGCCTTACCCGTCGAATAGCCCCGCGTCGTCGCGAGATAGTACGGCAGCCAGAAGAGCAGCGCGTAGCGCACGAGCTTGATGAAAAAGTAGCTCGCGCCGAACGACCACAACGTGCGGCTCCTGAGCACGTCGAGCTGTGCGCGAAAGGCTCCGGGCCGAACCGCGGGAGTCGCAGCGCTCGCCGCGGTGGCGCTCGGCGCGAGCACGACCTCGGGCGGCCGAGGAAGAAACACGAGCACCACGAGTCCGACCGCGAGAATCGCCGCTGCGGGCACGAACATCGCGGAGCGCCAGCCGAACCGCGCGGCGAGCTGCCCGGCGAGCACCGTCGCGGCGAGCCCGCCGAGCTGGTAGCAGGTCGACCAGAGGCCCATCACGGTGCCGCGGTTCTCGCGCGTGGTCCACTCGGCCACGATGCGCGTCGACCCGGGCCAGCCCGTCGACTGAGCGAGCCCGTTCAAGAGGAACCAAGCCCCGAGCGCCAGCGCGCCGCCCGACAGACCGAACCCCAAGCACGCCACGGCCGACACGAGCATCCCGTACCCGACGAGCCGCCGCGCGCCGAAACGATCGCCCGCAAAGCCGCTCGCGAACTGGCCCACCGTGTAGGCGGCGAGGAAGGCCGTGTCGATCGCGCCGAGCGCGCCAGGCACGATCCCGAGCTCGTGCTCGAGCGGTTTTTTGACCGCGCTGAACGCTTTGCGACCGAGGTAGTACGTCGCGTAGGCGAGCCAGCTCAGGCCGAGCGCGAGCCGGCGTTTCCCGCGCTGGAACGGCTCAGCGTTCGCCATCCTGCGCGCCTTCCACTCCGCTCGGCGCGCTCGTCGGAGAGGCGGGGGCGACGCTCGCGGGCGGCACGGCCAAAGGCGGCGCCGAAAGCGGCGGGAGGTGCTCGGTGAAGATCACGTGGGGGTCGAAGCCCGGATCGCCGAGCCTCCGCACGTGGCACGTCGCGCAATACAGGGGTCCGCCCGCCGCCGCGTCGAAGCGCTCGACGAGCCGCACCGTCATCCATTCGACGGCGCGCTGGCGGTTGCGCGGCGAGCCCAGGATCTTCGCCTTGCCCTTGCCGTCGTCGGCGTGACAATCGGCGCACGTCGTGTCGCCCCCGCTGCGCTTCGCGAGGCGCGGCATGAGCTCGCGGGCCATCCAGTTCGCGACCTCTTTCTTGGGCGTGCTCTGCGTGTAGTCGGCCTCGTCGTGGCAGTACTCGCAGCCGACACCGAGCGCCTTCGCGACGCCGTTCATGATGGCGAGCACCTCCGCCTGGCAGCGCGCGCGCTTCAGCACACCCGAGTATTGCTTGTCGAGCGGGACGGGCGGCTTGCCCTGAAGCTCGATGCAAGGGTCGGTCGGCGGGGGCTCCGGCGCCGCGACCTTTGCGGCGGGCGGTCGGTCGCGCGGCGGTGGGGCGGTGCCGCACGCAGCGAGAAAAAGGAGCGCTGCGAGGCGACCGCCCGCTTTCAAAGTGGGCCGACGATACCATTGGCCTTCGGGCGCGTGTGGGGGTACGCATCCGGCCCCATGGCACGGCGAAAAATCGGTCTCATTGGTGCAGGCAACATCGGCGGTGAGCTCGCGAACCTCGCGCTCACACGCGAGCTCGGCGACGTAGTCTTGTTCGACATCCCCGCGAAGGAGAACTTCGCCAAGGGGAAGGCGCTCGACCTCGAGCAATCGAGCGCGCTCTCGGGTGCCGACGGCAAGGTGACCGGCACCTCGAACTGGGAGGATCTCGCGGGCGCCGACGTGCTGATCATCACGGCGGGCATTCCGCGCAAACCGGGGCAATCGCGTGACGACCTCGTGGAGACGAATCTCCCGATCATCCGCAATGTCGCCGACAACGCGAAGAAGCACTGTCCGGACGCGTTCGTGATCGTGATCTCGAACCCGCTCGACGCGATGGTCTACGAGTACAAACGCCGCGTGGGGGCGCCGCGCGCGAAGGTCGTCGGCATGGCGGGCGTGCTCGATAGCGCGCGGTTTGCGCTGTTCCTCGCGCGCGAGGCCAAGGTGAGCGTGAAGGACGTGCGCGCCATGGTGCTCGGCGGCCACGGCGACGACATGGTGCCCGTGCTGTCGCACACGACGATCGAGGGCATTCCCGTGCAGAAGCTCGTCGCCAAGGAAGCGCTCGACAAGCTCATCGACCGCACCCGCAAGGGCGGTGGCGAAATCGTCACGTTGATGGGCACGAGCGCCTACTACGCGCCCGCCATCAGCGCGATCGAGATGGCTGAGGCCTATCTCGGCGATCAGAAGCGCATCCTTCCGTGCGCCGCGCTCCTCGAGGGCGAGTACGGCTACAACGACCTCTACATGGGCGTGCCGGTCGTGATCGGCGCCGGCGGCGTCGAGCGCATCGTCTCGATCGACCTCACGGCCGAAGAGAAGGGCATGCTCGCCAAGAGCGCCGAGAGCGTGCAGAAGGTGCGCGACCTCGTGAAGTCGAAGGCTTGACGCGGCCCGCTCGGGCACGAAGTAACACCCACGACCCGCGGCTAAACGCGGGCATGGGTGCGAGGTGAACCGATGGCGAGCGGTACGAAGCTTCTGAACGACGACGGCAGCGCGTCGATGGCGACGCTCTTGATGATGTCCCACCACGCGCTGCGGCGCGATCTCGGGCGCTTCCAAACGGCGCTCGCCCGCGTGAAGGCGGGCGACGCCACGCGCGTCGAGGCCCTCCAGAACGAATGGAAGGGCTACCACATGGCGCTCCATGGCCATCACGCTCAGGAGGACGGCGGCATCTTCCCGGATCTGCGCGAAAAGCAGCCGGCGCTGCGCGACGTCATCGACCGACTCGCGAGCGATCACCGCCGCATCGATCCGTTGCTCGAAAAGGGCGATGCGGCGTTCGCGGCCCTTCCGAATGCCACCGAAGCGGAAGCGGTCATCTCCGAGCTCACGGCCCTACTCGACGAGCACCTCACGCTCGAGGAAGCGAACGTCGTGCCGCACCTGCGCGGCTTCGCGTCGTTCCCCGCGCCCCCGAACGAGGAGATGCTCGGCATGTACGCGCAGGGTTTCTCGTGGAGCATGCAGGGCATCGCGCCCGAGGTGAGCGCCGAGGTCTCGAAGATGCTCCCCGCGGCGCTGATCGCACGCTTGCCCGCCGCGCAGGTCGCGTTTGCCGAGCGTTGCGAAAAGGTCTGGGGCTCGGCCAAGGTCGGCATCTCGACGACCTCCGTCCCGGCACCCCTACCCTGAACCACGCCTTCACCGCCGCGATTCTGCTCTGTTAGAATTCGTGGCGTGCGGCTCGAATCGGGAAGCGCAGCGGGATCGGACGAAGACGCGCGCTTCGTACCGCCGCCGCGCCCGGTGCCGCGCGACGACAGCTGGGTGCTCGACTACCAGCGCTGGACGCTCGGGCTCGCCGCCGTGCTCATGTTCATGTCCGGCCTGTCGCAAGCGTTCGAGGGCCCGCGACTGATCGCGCTCGTGGCGCTCACGGGTGCTTCTACGTGCGCCCTGTATGCCGCCCTCGATGCTCGCGCGTTCGGCAAGCCGTACCCGCGCACGTTCCAGTGGGCGATGTTTTGGACTTGGCCCGTGGGCATGCTGGTCCACCTCTTTTGGACCCGACGCTGGCGCGGGGTTGGGCTCTATCTCTTGATGTATCTGCTGGCGCTCGTGGCGGCGGGCGCCGGCTACGCCCTCGGCAGGCTGCTCGCCACGCTCTGATCGACGCCCGCGGGGGCTTGGGCTATGAGGCCTTTCCGCTTCCGAAGGCCACCCCATGAAGATTCACGAATACCAGGGCAAGGAGATCTTCGCCCGCTACGGCATCCCGATCCCCAAGGGTTACGCGTGCCTCACCGCCGACGAGGTGGGTAAGGCCGCAGCGCGGCTGATCGACGAGACGAAGACGCCGGTCGTCGTCGTCAAGGCGCAGATCCACGCGGGTGGCCGCGGCAAGGGCGGCGGCGTCAAGGTCGTGAAGGGCGGCGCGGCGGAGGCGAAGAGCGTCGCCGAGAAGCTCCTCGGCATGCAGCTCGTCACCCATCAGACGGGACCCGAAGGACAGAAGGTGCGAAGGCTCTACGTCGAGCAAGGGCTCGACATCGCGCGCGAGCTCTACCTCGGGCTCGTCGTCGATCGAGAGAAGCGTCGTATCGCGATCATGGCGTCCACCGAGGGCGGCGTGGAGATCGAGAAGGTCGCCGCCGAGACGCCCGAGAAGATCCTGACCGAGCACGTCGATCCGGCCGTCGGTCTCTCCGGCTATCAGGCGCGCAAGCTCGCGTTCGGGCTCGGCCTCACGCAAGGCGTGCCGGACGCGAAGGCGACGGTCGCGGAATTCGCGAGCATCGTGACCAAGCTCGCGACGCTCTTCGACAAAGAAGATTGCTCGCTGTGCGAGGTCAACCCGCTGATCGTCACCAAGCAGGGCAAGGTCATCGCGCTCGACTCCAAGATCAACTTCGACGACAACGCCTCCGGCCGCCACAAGAGCTGGGTCGAGCTGATGGACAAGGACGAGGAGGACCCGGTCGAGCTCGAGGCCAAGGAAGCCGGGCTCTCCTACGTGTCGCTCGACGGTGACATCGGCTGCCTCGTGAACGGCGCCGGCCTCGCCATGGCGACGATGGACATCATCAAGCACCACGGCGGCACGCCGGCGAACTTCCTCGACGTCGGCGGCGGCGCCACGAAGGATCAGGTCACCAAGGCGTTCAAGATGATCCTCTCGAGCCCCAAGGTGAAGGGCATCTTCGTGAACATCTTCGGCGGCATCATGCGCTGCGACGTGATTGCGGAAGGCGTCGTCACGGCGACGCGTGAGCTCGGCCTCAAGGTGCCGCTCGTCGTGCGGCTCGAGGGCACGAACGTCGAGCAAGGCAAAGCCATTCTCGCGAGCAGCGGTCTCAGGATCGAAGCAGCCGACGGCATGGGCGACGGCGCCAAGAAGATCGTCGCAGCCGTGCGGGCGGCCTAGGCAAGAACCACCAAGGATTCGACAAGCACCATGGCCATTCTCGTAGGCAAAGACACGCGAGTCGTCGTTCAGGGCATCACCGGCTCGGCCGGCTCGTTCCACGCCAAGCAATGCATCGCGTACGGCACCAAGATCGTCGCAGGTTGCACCCCGCACCGCGGCGGCGAGATGTTCGAGGCCGAAGGGCCCGACGGCAAGAAAACGGGCGTGCCCGTCTTCGACACCGTCGCGGAAGCCGTCAAAAAGACCGGCGCCGATACCTCCTGCATCTTCGTGCCGGCGCTCGGCGCGGCGGACGCGATCCTCGAGGCGGTGGATGCCGGCTGTAGCCTCGTCGTGTGCATCACGGAGGGCATCCCGGTCACCGACATGATCCGCGTACGGCGCGCCATCGAAGGCCGCAGCGTTCGCCTCGTCGGGCCGAACTGCCCGGGGGTGATCACGCCCGGGGCTTGCAAGATCGGCATCATGCCCGGCCACATTCACAAGGTCGGTCGCATCGGCGTCGTGTCGCGCTCCGGGACGCTCACCTACGAAGCGGTCGGGCAGCTCAGCGCGCTCGGGCTCGGCCAGTCCACGTGCGTCGGCATCGGGGGCGACCCGGTGGGCGGCATGGACTTCGTCGACGTGCTCAAGCTCTTCAACGAGGACGGCGACACGGAGGCGGTGATGATGATGGGCGAGATCGGCGGCAACGCCGAAGAGCGCGCCGCCGCCTACATCAAGGCTCACATGAAGAAGCCCGTCGCGGGCTTCATCGCGGGCGCCACGGCGCCCCCCGGCAAGCGCATGGGTCACGCCGGCGCCATCATCTCGGGCGGCCAGGGCACGGCCAGTGACAAGACGAAGGCGCTCGAGAGCGCGGGGGTGCGTGTGGCGCCGAGTCCAGCCGAGATGGCCGTGACTTTGAAGAGTTTGTTGTAGCTTTGGGCTTCGCCTCGGGGCCTCGCGTCCCTGGCGCTGACTCAAGCAGCGCGCGCCGGCCTCGCCGGTTTGTCGTGGGGCACCTGGCCGCTGCTCGCCCGTCGATCAGTTCTGCCAAGACCACCACGTCGTTCCTGGCAGGCTTCGCCTGCCGGCCCGCACGTGGGGGCCCGGACAAACCTTGGCACTCCCGGCCCGATTCCTCCGGACCGTGACCGTCCCCGCTCCTGAACTCCCCAAAAATCTTGCGAAAAAGCACGGGCTTGCTATGAAGCGGCCGCTCGAGAGCCCCCTCGGCGCAATCCGGGAAACGAAGAAACGATGACGACACAACGCACTCTTTGCATCATCAAACCGGACGCCGTAGAGCGGCACAAGCAGGGCGCCATCGTGCAGCGCCTGCTGGAGGAAGGGTTCCGTGTGCTCGGCATGCGTCAGACCGTGCTTTCGCGGCGCCAGGTGGAAGGCTTCTACGCCGTGCACAAGGAGCGGCCGTTCTTCAACGAGCTCTGCACGTTCATGGCGCGCGGGCCCGTCGTGCTGCTCGCCCTCGAGCGCGAGGACGCCGTGCAGCACCTGCGGAACGTCATCGGTGCCACCGACCCCGCGAAGGCCGCTCCCGGTACGGTTCGCAAGCTCTACGGCTCCAACGTGGGTGAAAACGCCGTCCACGGCTCCGACTCGGACGAGAACGGCCGCATCGAGTGCGCCTACTACTTCGCCGGGATGGATCTGCTGTGACCGTGTGTTGAGCTCTGCGTACCACCCGCAGAGCCTCTGAATTTTCCCATGCCCCGCGAGCGCCTTTCCTCGCCGCCACCGCGCGATCCTGCGACGGACGCGGCGCGAGGAACATTGCGCGACGCGCTCGGAGCGCTCGGCAACCTCGCGCTCCTCGCCGGCTCGGCCAAGGTCGGCTCGAAAGCGATCGCCGGCGTGCTGCCCGACGTGCTCGCGTCCGCGGGTCCGCTGCGCGAGGCGCTCCACACGCTGCTCGGCTCGCTCCGCCCGTACATCCGCAACTCGAACGTCCTGAAGGAAATCCACGAGTTCGCGCTGCCCTTGCTCGACGATCTCGAGGGGGAGCTCGCGACGCGCATGGACGAGCCGTTCCGTACGCCCGAGCGTCTCGGGCTCGACCGCTTCCTCGGCGGGCTTTCGCGCGAGCTCGACGCGATCCAGTCGTTGATCGAGCTGCTCGAGGTCGCCGCCATCGAGTCGGCGTTCCCGTTCAAGGT
>Ga0070682_100000589_pt1 | contig 22168 bp, 16 predicted proteins | sample KBSC63LmetaG_FD_64668 | JGI IMG/M metagenome (GOLD analysis project Ga0070682, IMG submission 64668) | Corn rhizosphere microbial communities from Kellogg Biological Station, Michigan, USA - KBS C6-3L metaG | ecosystem: Host-associated > Plants > Roots > Rhizosphere | place: USA: Michigan...
GCCGAACCGGTCGCCGCCGGCGCCGCTTCGAGCAAGTCGACGTCCTGGGCCGCCTCGTACGGCTCCATGAGCATGTCGATGCCCGCGTTCACGGCCGTGGCAACCTGAGTCGCGGCGTCGCCCGGCAGCTTGGCCGAGGCGGCCCAGTCCGAGCCCAGGATGCCGCGGAACCCCATCTCGCCCTTGAGAACGTCCGTGAGCCAGTGGGCGTTCCCCGTCATCTTGACGCCGTTGTAGCTGCTGTACGACACCATGATGCTGCCGACGCCGGCGTTGATGAGCGGCTGATACACCTCGACGCCGAGCTTTCGGAACGTGGCCTCGTCGAGCACGGTGTCCGACTTGTCGACGCCGCCCTGAGTCGCCCCATCGCCCGCGAAATGCTTGGCGCAAGCGAGCACCGAATCGGGCCCGGCGAGCGAGTCGCCCTGGAATCCCTTGAGAGTGGCGACGGCCATTTCGGCCACCAACGCCGGCACCTCGGAGTAGCTCTCCATCGTGCGTCCCCAGCGTTCGTCTTGCGCAGGCGAGATCGCGGGAGCAAACGTCCAGTCGATGCTCGTGCCTCGCATCTCGAGCGCGGTGACGTGAGCGACCTCGGTGAGGAGCCCGGCATCGCGCGTGGCGCCGAGTCCGATGTTGTGCGGGAAGATGACCGCGTTGCTCACGTTGTTGTTTCCGTGAACGGCGTCGATTCCGTAGATGAGCGGGATCCCGAAGCCGGTCGCCTGAGACTCGAAGCTCTCCACGAACGTCCGCCACGTTTGCGGAAGATCGTCCGTCGGCGGATCAGAGCTGCCGCCGCTGAAGACGGAGCCGAATTGGTAGGTCGCCACCGCCGAGGCTTCGATGCCCGCGGAGTCGGCCTGAACCATCTGCCCCGCCTTCTGCCTGGGCGTCATCCCGGCGACGATTTGAGCGGCCTGGTCGAGGCACGCTTGGCTCGGCTGCCAGGGAGCCACGGGGGCTGGATAAGTGAAGGCGCCGCTTCCTGCGCCGCCACCGTTGCCGCCGACAGGCGCGCCGCCGGCACCGCCCACGCCCGCGCCCCCCGTACCGCCCGCGCCCGTGCCTCCAGCAGCCAATCCACCGCTTCCGCCCCGACCGCCGCTCGACGCGCCCGCGACCATCGCCCCCGCCGCACCACCTGCTCCGCTCGCGGGCGCCCCGCCGCTCCCCATTCCCGCAGCGGCGCCGCCGGTTGCGTTGCTTCCGGCAGCGTCACCGTTCCCCGCGCTCGCCCCTGCCTTGCCGCCTCCCCCATCGTCCGTCTGCGAGCACGAGCTCGAGAGCGCGACGAGGAGAGGACCTGCGAGCGCGAGCGCGCGACGAGGAGAGGAGTGAGCTGAGGCGGACAAGGGGCGGAGCACTCGGCGGTACTCCCGAGCTAGCCCCCAACACGCGACGCACGACGGCGACGGAACGCGCCGGCAAGAGCCAGCACGAGCGCCGCGCCGGCGACCGAGCCTCGCTGAGACGAGCCGTTCGAGCCCGGCACGCGGCACCCGCAGCCACTCGCGTCGTCGTCTTTCGAAGCATGACCCGCCGCCGCTTCGGCACCCGTACCGGCGCCGGCAGGGTTACCGCCCGTCGCGCTGCCGCCCATCGTCGACGAGCCCCCGGTAGCTCCGCCCGTGCCGGACGGTGCGCCCGACATCCCAGCGCCGGGGTTCGCGACGCCGGAAGATCCGGCCGCCACGGCGCCCATGCCTCCCGTCGGGCTGGTCGCGCCCGCTCCGGTTCCCGCGGCGGCGGTCATCCCGCCCGCTCCGCCAGCGGCTCCAGCAGCATTCGTGCCGCCGCTGCCACCGGGCGCCGTCGCTCCGCCGCTAGAAGCACCGCCCGCGCTCGCACCGGCGGCTGCTCCGCCCGCGCCGCCCTGAGCGGGTGCCCCAGCAGCCCCGGCCGCGCCGGCCGCGCCACCCGAGCCCATGCCCGGCGTGCAGCCGGTTGGATCCGCTCCCGTGACACCGGTCGCGCCGTCGGCAGTCATCGAGAGGACAGCACAGCTGCTCACGAAATTGACGTTGAGCGGGTCGTGCGTCGACAGGCCCTTCGACGAATCCCAAGTGCCGGTGGCCCAACCCGTCGGGAGCGTCGCCGCGTCGAAATCTTCCCGCCAGGCGAGAGTGAACGCGCCGTTCGCGTAGGTCGAAAACTGGACCCAGTCGACGTACTGGAAGACCGGCAGAATGCTCGGGTCGAGAGTGCCCCCGAACGTGGAATCGCCGACCCAAACGTTGAAGTGATATTGCATGCCGGCCGTCGCGTTTTGCGCGAACGCGGTCGCCGTCTCGCCGGTCTCCCGGCGGACCTCCATGCCGTCGAAGGTCCAGGAGATGTAGTCCGCCGTCCACTCGTAGCCGTACGTGTGAAACCCGGTGCAAAAGCCCGAGCCACCGCTCGGCGTTTTGTTGTGGTTGGCGCCTGGATTGCCGAAGAGCGCGTTGGTGTCGAGTTTACAGTCCGCGTCGATCTTTTCGTAATCGAGCTCGTTCCAGAAGGTGCCGGACTTTTCGGAGCCGTCCTTCCAGAGAAAGAACGCGCTGACCACGCCGTTGCCGGCTGCAAAACGGATGCGCGACTCGAAGCGCCCGTACGGGTAGGACGTCGTGGTGTAGAGCTCCGCGCTCTTCGTCGCGAACGCGACACGGGGGAGCAGGCAAGCGCCGACGAGGCAGAGCGAGGTAAGACCCAACCTGTGCATACGATCTCTTTTGTTGTCCGGAGTGCGGCCGGCCTTCGGCCACCGTCCGTGCAATCAAGGTAACCGCGGGCTGGGAGACCGAGTTCGCGTTTCTTGGGGAAACGCGGGCCCGTCCGTGACTCGGTGCGGCAGTCCGTGACTCAGTGCGGCGGCTTGATGATCACTTCGCAGGGGAACGAAGCCGAGAGGGAGTGAACACCCTCCTGGATGGCCTCGCACGCATTGCCGACGAGCTCGATCGTGGAACCGTCGACGACGCGCCAGCCGTCCGTGTCGCTCCTCGGGACGGGCATGCCGTCGAGCAGCACCTCGCCGCGATCGGCGAGCTTGGGATCGATCTCGCCGTTGAGCGAGAGCGTGCAGGAGCGTGTGCCGGTGATGATGTCTTGGAAAGCCTTGGCGAGCGCCTGCTGCGTCGTCACCTGGTAGTAGCGCGGCGTCGCCGGCATGTCGGTCGTGGGGAAGCCCTGCCCGGCGTTGGCAATTTCCGTGAGGTGCATTTGGCCCACCTCGGTGCCGACGCTGATGACGAAGGTGGTGATGCCGCTCGCGAACGCCGCGGTCACCTCCGCGAGGCTGCGGTCACGACCGGACGGCTCCTGGCGGTCGGCGCAGAGATCGGGCTCGCCGTCGGTCGCGAGCACGATGTACTTCGGCCCCACCTCGGTGAAGGCGGTGAGCTGATCGGCGGTGAACGCCACGCTCTCACCCGTCGGTGTGTCGGGCAGCGTATCGAGCGGCTGGAAGTACGTCGTGAAGTCGGCGAGCAGGCCCGTGCGCGGCGGCATCAGCGTCGCGGGATCGCCGCCCTGGTCGAGGACGGGGCAGGTCTGCCCGCGGTTTCCGCCAGCGTAGAAGATGACGCCGAAGCGTACCTGGTCCTGCAGGGTCGCAATCGCGCCAGCCGGATCGAGCAGCGCGGTCTTGAGCCCGTCCCAGCGCGAAACGCCGGGGTTCGCTGCGTCGAGATCCTCCGAGCTCATGCTTGCCGAGCGGTCGATCAAGAGGACGACCGTCGGAACGACGTTCGTCACCTCGAACTCGATGTCCGCGCACGCGTCGCCGTCAGCAACTTCGATGGCGTCGGTGCTGGCGTCGGGGACGGTCACGACGACCGTGCCGCCCGAGCCGCCGTTCGCCGCGACCCCGCCCGTGCCCGTGCCACCCGAGCCAGTTCCACCCATTGCCGATGCTCCGCCACTGCCCGCGGACTCGCAGTGGCCCGTCGCCGAGCACACCTCACCCACACCGCACGCCGGCTTGCACGTCGTTTGACCAAGGCCCGCCGTTTCGCTCGGCCCGGGTGCCTGTGAGCAGTGGACGAGCGCAACGGCGCCCAAGAGCCCTGCGAGGCTTCCAACGACAGAGCGGCGTTTCAAGGGATGGGGCATGGCTATCCGATTAGCAGTGGCGCCGGCCCCGCCGTCCGTCAAGTAATCGACGGCGCAGGCAGAGCTCGGGACGTCTTCGGCAGTGGGCGCACGCGCGGAGAACGGCTCGACCGAACGAGGTTACCTACACGTAACCACACGTGACCACGCCGTGCCTCTGTAACGAAGCGACAGCCGAACGCGCATTCTGCATCAAATGACCACAATGCTCGGCTCGCGGCAAACCACACGTGACTACACAGAGCCACGGAGCGTGACCCGCCGCGACTTGAAAAGGACCGCGAAATGCCGCATGGATGGGCGATGCCGAGGGTGCTCGTTGCACGCGCGCTGGCCCTAGCGTTGGGCCTCGCACTGGCACCAGGCTGCGGCTCGGCGGACTCGGCGGAGATCCGCACCAAGAAGTCGTGCCCGAAGGTCGTCACCGACGGCGGCGGCGGCATCGTGATGCCGGACGACGGCTCCCAGGCACCGGAATGCGGGACGAGCGTCTGCAACTATCAGTCGCAGGAGGGCTGCTCGGCGGACGAGACGTGCACGCCCGCGCTCTCGGACGGCGGAGCGACGGCGATCGAGCCACTCTGTGCGCCTTCGGGAGACAACGCGCGCGGCGCCGCGTGCAGCGCCCTCACCGCCTCCTGCCAGAAGGGTGATGCTTGCGTCGCCGGCTACTGTCGTCAGCTCTGCTGCGCGGGCGACTGGACGGTGTGCAACCCGGGTGAGAGCTGCTTCCGGAGCTTCGCGTATCAGATCGGGAACACCCCGACGCCGACGGGCGCGTGGGTTTGCTATCCGGTCGGCGAGTGCAGCGTGCTCGACCCGCATTCGGCGGCCTGCAAGGACAGCGAGGACTGCAAGCTCGTCGATTCTCGGGGGAGCGAAGCCTGCGTCCCGAAGTCGGCCGGAGCCCTCGGGGAGGACTGCGGTAACGGCACGGGGCGTCTCTGTGCCGCCGGCCTCACCTGCGTCGGCCAGCCGGGCGCCGAAGCGTGCCGCCGCCTCTGCCGCGCCGAGGAATGTGGCGAGCCGGCGTGTCCCGCGGCGGAGGGCACCTGCGTGCATTTCGATCGAGATCCGCCGGGCGTCGGGGAGTGCACGCCCCGCTGGTGAGGCGCCGGACGTCCGCGGTTGAAACGAGGGCCGGCTTGAGCTAGAAGCCGCGGCTCCGGGTCATTAGCTCAATTGGTAGAGCAGCGGACTCTTAATCCGTTGGCTTCAGGTTCAAGTCCTGAATGGCCCACTAACTCACGTAGGTTCTCGAGGGGGCGGGACGTCCTCATGAGGGGGCGACGGACTTGGACCTTCGGGCGGAGACGAACGGATCCGCAGCCAGACGCGCGTCGTGAGACGTCAGTGGGCCGACGGTTTCAAGTCCCGTGAGGGGACGGCGGGGGGCCGACGGTTTCAAGTCCCGTGACGGGGACGGCAGGGGGACGACGGTTTCAAGTCGCCGAATGTGGCGGCGGGGGGCGATGTTGAGCGAAGAGCCGCTCATCCGCGTGGGGTTGAGCGAAACGTTGCTCAAGCAGCTTCGACGGGAGTGCGCGAAAGAGGCGCGGCGAGGCGAGGCACGCTCCGTGCACTTGCGCGGCCATGATCAAGAACACCAGCGATTCACGTCGCCGTTTGCTCCTGCTCGGCCCGCTCGGGCTCCTCGCGCTGGCCTGCTCGTCGGCGAAGGCAGAAGAAGCTTCGCCAGTCGACGCCGGCTCCGGCGGCAGTGGAGGAATGTCGCCGACGGCGGCCGGGAGTGCCGGGCAACCCTCGATGCCCGCGCCTCTACCGTTCGATCCCCCTGCGAGCGGCTACGCGGAGATCAACCTCTATTCCGGCGACCCGCCCAACTACCTCGCGAGCGCACCGGCCGAGAGCGTCGACCCGGATCTCGGGCTCATCCACGACGTCAGCATCCCGACCCTCAGGCGCTATCCCGTCGACCTCAGCAAGTCGACCGGCGTCGCGTTCGTCGCGTTCCCGGGCGGCGGCTACAACCTGCTCGACATGGAGCGTCAGGCGACCGCGCTCGCGTCGCGGCTCGGACCGCTCGGAATCTCGGTCTTCGGGCTCAAGTCTCGCGTCGGGCTCGGCTCGAGCGATCCTCGGCGCGACGGGTTGCTCGACGCAGAGCGCGCGCTCCGACTGCTGCGTAGTCACGCCGCCGAGTGGAGCATCGCGCCGAATCGGATCGGCGTCGCCGGCTGGTCGGCTGGCTCGCATCTCGCCTTGACGCTAGGAGGCCACGTCGATGCGGGAATGCCCACGAGCGATGACCCCGTCGAGCACGCCAGCGATCGCCCGGACTTCATGGCGGTGATGTGCCCGGCCGCCGACGGCGCGTCCACATCCCCGTTCACGTTCACGCCGGAGACGCCACCGATCTACCTCTGTCACGCGAAGGACGACACGACCTCGCCGGTCGCGCTCGCGCTGGACATCGAGCAACAGCTTCGAGCAAACGGGACCCTCGAGCATCTCGAGCTTTACGAAACCGGCGGTCATTTTGCGTTCCAAGTTGGCGATCCGACGGCCACCGGTCGCAATTGGCCGGACAAGGTGCTGCCGTGGCTGCGGGACAATCAGCTACTCGATGCGGGGGACGTGCCACCGCCAGCCGGGCTCGAGGTCGACCATGGCGGCCTCTCGCTGGCGCAATGGATGAAGATCTTCTTCACGACGCGTTTCGGCGGCGAGACGGTGGGTCGGTTTCAAGATCGCGTCTTTCTCCCGAAACCCACGAAGAGCGGCGCGACCGTGAAGGTGAACGACCATGACGCCGAGGCCGCGACCGCTAGCGTCATGCTCGGCTCGGGCGACGGCTTGGCGGTTCCGCTCTACGTCAACTTCGGCGATGTCGCAGCCAACCCCGAGGATTTCGACGGCACCGCCTTTGCGAGCGCGTTCGTTCGCGTGACGCTCGACGGTGAGCTCCTGTTCGCGAGCACCCGCGACGACATCAAGCGGCTCCTCTTCGGGCCGGTGTTCCTCGACGCGCCGCTGCCCTATCCCGGCGACCCGAAGCTCACCGTGGCTTGGCTCGAAGGAGCGGCGTTCCTGCTCGGTCCGATGTCCGGCGGAACGCACGTCCTCCACTACGAAGTCGATATGCCGGACTTTGCGCTCAGCCTGGACGCCACCATCACCGTCATGTGAAAGCGCGCTCGAAACGCGATTTCTCGTGCCGCGAACCGATTCTGTGCTGGCGCGCGAGGCGGATCGTGCTCATGCATGGGGCCATGGACCCTCGAACCCACGGGCATTTGCAGCCGCGCGCGGAGGGAACAGCGGCGGCGCCGAACGAAGCGGCGACGGTCGATCCGGTGTGCGGGATGACGGTCGATCCGTCGAGCCCGCACCGGACCGAGCACGAAGGCCGGGTCTACGCGTTCTGCTGCGACGGGTGCCTCGCGACGTTCAAGAGCGAGCCGGCTCGGTACGTGGGCGCGCGCGACGGACACTCCACCCACGGTGCCAGTCACGCTGTCGCATCGCACGCTCGGCCGGCGCATGAGCACGTGAAGCCCCGCGGCGAGCGCACCGGGCACGACGCGTCGCGCGCGGCGGCGCAGTGGACCTGCCCGATGCATCCCGAGGTGCTGCGGGACGCGCCCGGAAGCTGCCCGAAGTGCGGCATGGCGCTCGAGCCCGTCACGCCGGCGCTCGAGGAGGGCGAAAGCGCCGAGCTGCGCGACATGCGACGGCGGTTCTGGGTCGCAACGGCGCTCAGCGTTCCAATCATGCTGCTCGCCATGGGCGAGATGCTGCTCGGTCACGCCGCGTCCGGCGGGCTCAGCATGCGGACGCGCGTTTTCGTCGAGCTCGCGCTCGCGACGCCGGTGTGCACGTGGGGCGCATGGCCGTTCTTCGTGCGTGCCGTCGAGTCCGTGAAGAATCGGAGCCTCAACATGTTCACGCTGATCGGGCTCGGCGTGAGCGTGGCGTATGGCTATTCGCTGGTGGCGGTGCTGCTTCCCGACGTGTTTCCGGCCGCGTTTCGCGGCGAGGGCGGCGTCGTCGACGTGTACTTCGAAGCGGCTAGCGTGATCGTAGCGTTGATCCTGCTCGGGCAGGTGCTCGAGCTCCGCGCGCGCGGGCGGACGAGCGCGGCGGTGCGGGAGCTGCTCGGGATGGCGGCGAAGTCGGCGCGGCGGCTGCGCGACGACGGCGGCGAGGAAGACGTGCCGCTCGAGCAGGTGCTCGTCGGTGACCGGCTCCGCGTGCGGCCGGGAGAGAAGGTGCCCGTGGACGGCGTCGTGCTCGAAGGACAGAGCCACGTCGACGAATCGATGGTGACGGGCGAGCCGATGCCGGCGGAGAAGCGCACCGGCGACCGAGTGGTGGGCGCGACCGTGAACGGAACGGGCGCGTTCGTGATGCACGCGGAGAAGGTCGGAGCGGACACGCTCCTTTCGCGCATCGTCGCGATGGTCGCCGAGGCGCAGCGCAGTCGCGCGCCGATCCAGAAGCTCGCCGACACGGTTTCGGGATACTTCGTGCCGGCCGTGATCGTGGCGGCGGCCGCGACCTTCGTCGTGTGGGCGCTCGTGGGGCCGGAGCCGCGCATGGCGCACGCGCTCATCAATGCGGTGGCGGTGCTGATCATCGCGTGCCCTTGCGCGCTCGGCCTCGCGACGCCGATGTCGATCATGGTTGCGACGGGTCGGGGCGCCTCGATGGGCGTGCTGTTTCGAAACGCCGAAGCGATCGAGGTCCTGCGTCAGGTGGATACGCTCGTCATCGACAAGACGGGCACCCTCACCGAAGGGAAGCCGAAGCTCGTCACCGTCGCTGCCGAGCCGGGCTTCGACGAGAGCACGCTCCTTCGCTTCGTTGCGGCACTCGAGAGGAGCAGCGAGCACCCGCTCGGAGCCGCGATCGTACGCGGCGCGGAAGCACGCGGGCTCACGTTCCCCGCGACCGAAGCGTTCGAGTCCGTCACGGGCCAGGGCGTGAAGGGCCGCGTCGAGGGCCACGCGGTGGCGGTCGGAAACCTGGCGCTTGTTCGGCACGTTGCGCGCGATGCGGCCGGAATCGAGGAGCGCGCCAATGCGCTCCGCGCGGACGGCCAGACGGTGATGCTCGTGGCCGTGGACGGGACCTTCGCCGGCTTTCTGGGGGTCGCCGATCCCATCAAAGCGAGCACGCCCGCCGCGATTCGCGCGCTCCACGCCGACGGCATGCGCATCGTGATGCTGACGGGCGACAGCAAAACCACGGCGCAAGCCGTCGCCAAGACGCTAGGCATCGACGAGGTCGTGGCGGAGGTGAAACCCGATGAGAAAGCCGACCACGTGAAGCGCCTGCAGGCCGAAGGCCGCGTCGTTGCGATGGCGGGCGACGGCATCAACGACGCACCGGCGCTTGCCCAAGCCCAAGTCGGGATCGCGATGGGCACGGGCACCGATGTCGCGATGGAGAGCGCCGGCGTGACGCTGGTCAAAGGCGACCTCGCCGCCCTCGTGCGCGCGCGCCGCTTGAGCCAGCGCACGATCGGCAACATCCGGCAGAACCTCTTCTTCGCCTTCATCTACAACGCGGCGGGAGTGCCGATTGCCGCCGGGATCCTCTATCCGTTCTTCGGCGTCCTTTTGTCGCCGATCCTCGCCGCGGCAGCCATGAGCGTCAGCTCCGTCTCCGTCATCGCAAACTCGCTCCGCCTGCGCCACGCCGCGCTCGGCTAGGGCCGCATCGCACCAGCAACGGCAAGGTCGAGCACGCCGGTCGCAACAACGGGCTTCTTGGGCGTCATGCCATCGCCGAGCTCGTCATGGCGCCGGCGCAGTCGCCGGGCCGTCGAGCGAACGCAGGAACGCAACGAGGTCGGCCTCGTCCTCGTCGGTGAGGCCGAGCGGGACGAGCTCGCTCTTTCCGGCGTAGCTGCCGGCGGGGTCGCCGCCGCGGGCGTGGAAGGCGACCGTTTCCTCGAGGGTGCGCAGGAGGCCGGAGTGCATGAAGCTCGGGCGGGTGCCGACGCAGCGCAGTGTCGGCGTGCGGAAAGCGCCGTCGAGGTGCGCGCCGAGCGTCGTGGGCAGGCGACCGTCGTCGCCGTCGCTGTAGGGGCCGGTGACGCCGAGCACGTCGTTTTTGGCGGATTCGAGGTCGACGAGCGCGCCGTGGTCGTCGTCGTTGAGAATGCCGGCGCGGGTCGGACCTTCAGCGAGGCCGAGCGCGTGAAACGCCTGGTCGGAGAAGTAGGGGCCGGAGTGGCATGACGCACAGCGCGCCTTGCCCACGAAGAGCTCGAAGCCGTGCTGCTCGGCCGCCGTGAGCGCAGCGGCGTCGCCGTGCGCGAAGTCGTCGAAGCGTCCGGCTCCGCATTGGAGGGTGCGCTCGTAGGCGGCGACCGCTTTGCCCATGTTGACGACGACGCGCGTGACGAAATCCTGGTCGCCGGCCGATAGCGAGTCGTATTCCGCGCCGTCACCCGGTGTGCCATGGCATTCGTACAGCGGATCCGGCGGCAGCGCGCGCGGGTGGTCCATCGTGCTCGTGAGCCGGCAGCCCGTCGTTTCGGGCGTGAGCGCTGGGAAACGCGCCGCGTCGTCGAGCGGGGCGAGCGCGCCGGCACCGAACACGGTTTCGTATTCGCTGCGATACAGGGCGGCGATTTGCTCGGCGACGAAGAGCCGCGAGCTGTTCATTTCGACCGGGTTTTCGAGCGGTCCAAACACCTGCGCGTAGAGCGTCGAGTGGCGACCGGCCCACATCACGATCTTGGCTTGTCCCACGTCGAAGAGCGTCGGCGTGCGGCGGTGGGTCCAGCCGGTTCCGAGCGAGATCTGCTTGAACGCCGAGCGCGTATCCAAGAACGCGTGCTCGGGCTCGTGGCAGCCGCCGCACGACACCTTGCCGGTTTCGCCGCGCAAGCCGAGTGAGTCGGGGCCGCCGTCGTCGTCGAGATCGAGCAGCGCGCCGGCGAAGCGACGCTCCTTGAAGAGCTTCTCGCCGAGCTCCGCGGCTTTGGGATCGTCGGCGTACGCGTTGCTCACGTCGACGACCGGCGGCGGCAGCGGATCCGGAGCGAACGCTCGAGCGCGTTCGTTAAGGCTCTGCGGTGCGGGAGCCCCGTTTCCAGCCGGATCGTCCCCGCCTCCACCACCACACGCGGCGACGCCGAGAGCCACGGCGACCAAGCCTCGCGCCGCCATCGTTACTCGACCTCGATTTCGAGATCGATGTTCGCGATGTGCATGGAGTTCGGCGGAACGTTGAGACCCGAGTTCGAGTTCGTGCCGAACTCCACGACGTTGTCGCCAACGACGAGGTCCTCGACCGGGACCGGGATGCTGAAGCCCTGACGTGCCCAAACGGTATTGATCGCGGGCACCGTGTAGTCGTGCCAGCCGAGGCCGTTGAAGCGAAACTTCAGTACGTCGCCGGCCGAGACGAGTGACGTGCTGAAGTTGAGCCGCGCCGAAACACCGTCCGTTGGATCGACGTCCATGAACTTCATCGTGCGCGGCATGGTCGCCCCCTCGCCGATGTCGAAGATGGCCCCGTCGGTCACTTGGTACGCGATGCGGAACGCGTCCCGGTCGAGGCAGTCCGTGTGTACGCGCGTGAGCGGATCCGGAAGCTCGTAGGCGCGCGGCACGGGCAGAATCGGCCCGTCGAAGGCGATCTTCGCCCATTGATACGACTGGAACGTCGTCACGTCGGCCTTGTGCGCGTTGTAGTGAACGTGGCTGAAGTGCACGAAGCCGCGATCGAAGGCGAGGTCGACGTCCGCTTCCGCAAGCTGCACGAGCTCGTCCGAACCGGCGTTCGAGACGAACACCTCGACTCGATCCGTGCTGACGTGGATCTGGAACTTGTTCATCGTTCCCTGCTCCGTCGTCACGCAGCGCTGGTTCGCCTGCGGCCCCGCGAACGGGTCGTACATGTCCTTGGTCACGTAGTCGTGCGTGACCATGATGCGCGACACTCCGACGAGGCCCGCGCCGGCCGTGCCGAGCCCCGCCGCGGATTTGCCACAGTTCAGATCGAACGTGACGGCGACCGCGTCGCGCGAGGTCACGAGCTGATCGGGATTGTGGAGATTCGGCCCTGGAACGGCTTCGTTCGTGATCCACGTCTCGGTCCACCAGCCGTGGCTGCCGGCGGTGCGCGCGTCGGCGTTCCACTCGACGATACCGGTGCGGTCCTTGAAGTCGAACGGCTGCCGGATGCGCGCCGAGAGGTAGTTGAAGTCGGTGTTGTCGTCGAAGCCCTCGGCCCAGCGTGGCTCGTCGTTCTCGTTCAGGCAGAACTGCGAGTCGGGGCCGCCGGGCTCCACCGTCTTCCACACGCCGCACACGTTGATCGGGCTCTCCGGAAACGCGAACGCGTAGGCGCAGCCGAAGCCGAGCCGCGACAAGCTCCAGTGCGCATCGTCGAGATCGCCCGCGCGCCCTCCCGGCGACGGCTTCGAGAACGTGTCGCAGAACGCGGGATCGGGCAGATCGCACCCCACGTCGACGGGATGAGACGCCGTGCCGCCGCTCCCGCTCGACGAGCCGCCCTTGCCACTGGAGCCGCCCTTTTCGCCCGGATCGTCGGCGCCGCCGGCACTCGAGCCGCCCGCTGCCGCACCACCGCTCGCGTCCGAACCGCCGGAAGACGCCTTCGTTCCGCCGTTTTCGGCCGATCCGCCGCTGCCGCTCGTCCCACCGCTGCTCCCACCGCTGCCGCTCGCGGCTCCGGAGCCCTGGTCGTTGGCGCCCGCGCCCGGTGTCGCGCCCGGCTTGTCGTCACCGGAGCACGCAACGAAAGCGCCGCTCGCCACCACCAAGGTCAACGCGGAGACGAGCGAGCGCCCCACGTTCGGCTTTCGATCCAACGTCTTCGCAGTCATGGTGACTCCTGGGGGCTCGGGGTGTCGGTGGACAGGATCAGGTCGATGTTGAAGGCGACCGGCGGGTACGACATCGGCGCGCCCGACGTCGTGAGCTCGAGAACGTTCGTCCCCTCGACGAGATCGCCGAGGTCGACGTCGAGCAACGACGCGCGCGTGCCGGCGTTCGGCAGCGTCGCGACCATCGCGTTCTCCGCGGCGCTCGGCTTCTGCGCCTTCCAGGCGTGGCCGTTCAGGCGATAGTTCAGCGCGAAATCGTCCGAGTAGGCGTCGCCTGCGGCCTTCAAGCTCCAGTTGCCGAGCGCGAGCCGGGCCCCCGTGACGCCGTCGAGCTCGACGCCGGGGATCGCGATCTGCTGCGCCGGGCCGGTGCTTTCGTCGGCGAGCCGGTAGCCGATGTTCACTTTGCCGGGCGTCTCGAACAGTGAGTCGGGCGCTTCGTACTCCCGGAACGCGCCGGTGATGGCCGGGCCGTCGAAGCCGACGTTGTCCCAGCGTGCCGCCCACGCGTCGACCTTGTCGTCGCTGTACTTCAAGGTCGCGTGGTTGTGCGTCGTGAGGTGCACGTAGCCGCGCGTGAACGGCAGCGCGATGTCACGCGCGAGGATCGATACGGGCGCGCCGAACGTCACACCGTCGTCGGAGGCGTCCGTCGCGAAGATCTCGACGTGCTCCCGAGAGAGCTCGACGCGGAAACGATTGAGCTTGCTTTGCACGGCCGTCACGCAGGGCTCGGAGCCGCCGTCGGCCGCGTAAACCTCGGTCTGGACGTAGTCGTCGTAGGCGAGCAGGTTGCTCACGCCGACGTGGTCCCCGGCGCAGTTGTGCGCGAACTGAATTTCGAGACCGTTCTGCGGAATCGCCCCGTTCTCGAAGTTCTGCTGCAGCGTGAACGAGGGCGCGGGCGCGGGATCCTCGGTGATCTCGAGCGAGATCCAGCCGAGCAGGCCGACGTTGTAACCCTCCGCGTCGAACACGATCGTCCCCGTGCGGCCGGCAAAGTCGAACGGCTGGCGGATCCGGTACGAGTTCTGCCCGTAGTTCTGCGCGGCAACGAGCACGAGCAGGTGGTTGCTCTGAATGCCGTCGTTGCCGTCGCAGACGAGCGCGTCCGAGCTCGGCGAAACCTTGGCTGGCAGATCGCTGCGGCACGCGGGCACCGTCGCGGGAAGGATGCCGACGCCCTCGCCGTCCGCGCTCGGCCCACCGATGTTGCACATGCGCGCGGCACTGAAGCGCTGCGGATCGAGCTCCCCGGCGCGCGTGGTCTTGCCCGCAGGTCGGTCGAAGGTCTCGCAGAACGCCGCGGCATCGAGCCCGCAACCCGGAGGCCCCGGCGGGTAGCTCTTGCCGCCGCCGGTGCCTCCGCCTGCCGTTCCGCCGCTCCCCGCGCCGCTCGCTCCGCTCGTCGCGTTGCTCCCACCGTTCGACGCGCCGGCCTCGCCGCCCGCGTCGGTGCCTCCGGTTCCTGCACCACCGGCTGGTGCCCCGCCGCTCGTCACCATCCCGGTGCCGCTCGTATTTCCGGCATTTCCGGAACCCGCGACTCCACCGCTGCCCGCAGTATTTTGTGGCGCGGCCGGCGTCGGTTTTTCGCCCGAGCTGCAACCGGAAGCCGCAACCAAGAGGCCCAGGGGGAGCAGGCGACCAGCAGTCCCTCGCAGCAGGCGCGTCATTCACGGAGGCTTGCCGCGAGCGCCCCGGACCCATCAGAAAAAATTCTACGGCGCGTACTTGAGCATGGCCGGCACGAGCCAGCCGGTCGCAAACACCCCCGAGCAGGCGATCGCGAGGCCGAGCGTCGTGCGGGTGTCGAGCGTCACCGATTCGCCGTCGCGGATCCGGATCAGGCCCGCGATGCTCGTCAGGTAAAGGGAATCGGAATACGTGGCGAGCGACTTCGTTTCGTCGGGAACGCTCCGTACGCTCTCGAGGGCGCCGCCGCCCTTCGGGAAGCGGAAGAGTCGGCTCTGGGCGACGAAATACGCGTCCGTTCCCGAAAGCGCGAGCGTCACCGGCGAGTCGAGACCGTCGGCGAGCACCTCGCTCCGCGCGAGGTCTCCGAGCGGCGCGCGCACGAGCTCCCCGCTCATGGGACTGTTTCCCTGGTTGATCCAGTACAGGTGCGTCGCGTCCGTCGCGAGCCAGATCGGCGCGTTCTGAGGCAAGAACGTGCCTTTCCCAGGTACTTTCGGCGCCATCACGAGCTGATTGGTGTCCGTCAGCGTCGCGTACACGTGCGTCGCGTCGAGCGCGAGGACGCCGGGATGGCCGTCGATGTCCGAAACGACTTCGGTGGGCCCTCCGGCTTTCGGTACGCGAAAGATCCGGCGCCCGAACTCGCTCCAGTAGAGGTGCGTTGCGTCGACGGCCATATGGAAGACGCCCGAGTCCGACGTCGCGAGGTCGGCCATCGCTCCACCGCCCACGGGGGTCTTCACGATCGCGCTCGCTTCGCGCAGGTAATAAGCGGCAACGTCGTCGACCGCGAGCGCCGTCGACCCGACTTGCGCCGGCTCCAGGTCGCGCACGACGCACGTTTGGTGATCACAGCGCGCGACCGGCGCATCGCTCGCGCACTCGAGCACCCCAAGCGCGCTCTCCTCGTATCCGACGACGGACGTAACGTCGCAGCCCGCAACGAGCGCCAGAGCGGTGACGACCGGAAGGGAGCCGGCTACGCGCGCTGTTTTTTGGCCGTTCATCGCGACGAGGGAGTCGCGTCGATAGTGCCTTTTTGGAGGCTCGAGGGAAACTGTCGCTTGAAATCCTGCGCGCGCTCGTTCGCGGCGTCGCTCTGGCCCGAGGCTCGGAGCGCCCGCACGAGCAAGACCTCGCGCTCCTCGGCGAGCTCGCCGCGCGGGAACCTCCGAGCGTGCTCGCGAAGCGCGGCGAGCGCGGAAGTCGCATCGTTGCGCACGAGCGCCGTGGTCGCGCGCTCGAGCAGAAGGCGCTCGGCGCGAAGCGTGGCGGCGCTGCTGCCGCTCGTACGGCTCGGTGCCGACACCGACGGAGCGGGAGGCGGTGCTGCCTCGGCGCTCGGGGCTTGCACGGGCGGCGCAGCCGAAGCGACCGTCACGGGTAGCGGAAGCACCGCTCGAGCGCTCGTCGAGCTGGCAGGCGCGGGCGTCTTCTTCGGGGCGGTGAGTGCCGCGTGCGTCGCGGCTCCGCCGAGCGCCCCCACGGCACCGGCGATCGCCGCGACGACGAGCTTCGCTTTCAATCCGGCGCTGAGCGCACCCGCCGCCTTGCCCGTCGCAGCCGTTTCCGCGCCACCGCTCGCGCTCGCCGCGGCCCCCACACCGGCGCCGATCGCGCCCGGGATGACGAGCGGGCCGAGCCGGGCGAGGAGCCGTTCGCGCTTTTCGGGAGCGGGCGCCTCGATGTCGCGCTCCGCTCGAAGCAGCTCGTCGAGCTCGCCGGACAGAGGCTCGGGCTCGGTCACGAGGCCCTCCGGCTGGCTTGCAGGCGCTTCACTTTGGCTCTGAACTCCTCGCGGGCGACGCGAAGCCGCGAGTACACGGTCCCGACCGGGATCTCGAGGGTGCGTGCGATCTGCTCGCAGGTGACTCCGTCGAGCTCGTGCAGGACGAAAACGGCGCGCCGATCGAGATCCACGCCGTCGAGCGCGAGGAGCACGAGGCGGCGTTGCCGTTCGCGATCGACGAGGGCGTCCGCCCCTTCGGCGAGATCCTCGAGCTCCGCCGTCGTCTCGTCGATGACCTCGCGCCGCGCCTTGCGGCGGTAGTGCGAAGCGACGCGGAAGCAGAAGGCAAAGAGCCACGGCCGAATCGGTCGCGCGGGGTCGTACCGGTGAAGCTCGCGATGAACGGCGAGAAACACCTCGTGCGCCAGATCCTCGGCGTCCCGCTCCGCGACCCCGAGGCGGCGGAGCGAGCGCCAGACGTACGCGAGCTCGAGCTCGAACAACGTCCTGAAATCGATGGGAGAAGCGCTAGCCTCGGGAATGTGGCCCTCGCCATTCGGACCTCACCCTGACCCTTGCCACGGGTGCTCTGGATCCATCGCGAAAAGTAGAGCGGACGGCCTGCTCGGGGAAACGGCGCTCACCGAGCACGGAAAATCACGGTTGCCGCGGCCATCATTCCAACCCGGCTGGACGCCCACACCTCATGCTGCTGTCCGTGGTCGTCGACGACGAGGTGCACCCGCGAAAACGCGACGGGCACCTCCGTCTCGAGGCCGAAACCGAAGCTTCGTGACAGCAAGAGCTCGACGCCGGCACGTGGCCCGAGCGACCCGACGAGATCCGTCTGTGGCGTCGCGCGGGTGACTTGCTCCGCGCTCGAGCTCAGCATGCCGACGCGACCCGCAGCGCACAGCGCGAGCGCGACGCCGGCCGACAGCGTCGGGCGAAGACAGGGGACGAGCGCCGCGTCGAAGAGCTGGGCGGTGACCGTACCGACGTTAGCGCTCTTGGAGCTTTCGAGCGTCGCGCTCACTTCCAGCACGACGAGCCAGGAGTCGGCATCGAGGCCACCACCGATGCGGGCGCCGGGAGCAACGCCGGGCGTGAGACCCCAGGGGATGAACACGCCGCCGGAGAAGCGTGCGCCGAGCGGATGACTTGCACCCTCGGGTGTGGCCGGCGCCGGAGCGCGGGCGGCTGGCTCGCTGCGCGGCGGGGGAACCGGCGGGGGCGGCGGAGGCGGAGGCGCGGCGGCAGGCTGCTCCGGGGCGATCGGCGCGGCGGGAGTCGGTCCCCGAGCCGCAGCGTCCGGGTCGATCGCGACGGCCGCGGCCAGCGCGAGGCTCGCCGCGAGCTCGTCACAGCTCTCGCCCGCCGCGTGCAACGTGCGCTCGCCGCGCGCGGCGCCGTCGGACGAAAGCGTCAAAGTCCCGCTGAGATCGGCGCCCGAACGCCGGAGCACCACGCGCAGCGACGACGGCGCGCCCGCCGCAAACGGGTCGTATCCGAGCTTCGCGCCTACGAGCGCACGAAACGTGGATTCATCGGGACATTCGCTCGCCGTCCGCCCTTGTCGGACGTAATCGAGCGTTGCCGTCGGTCCCGGAGTCGCGTGAACGAGCGCCGGTGCTCCCATCGCGAGACACACCATCGCCACACGAGAAACACGCAAGACCAAGCGATGATAGGGCGCTTTCACCGCGACGTCCCGTCGCTTCGCGCCGGATTCGGTGTTACTGGGCGAGGCGCATCCCATGAATTGGCATCCCGCTGAATCGAAGCGTTTCGCTCCTGACGCGTGGCGCCGCCTCACGTTGCTCGCCGTCGTCTGCTCGACGCTCCTCGCCTGCGGTGGCGCCGATATTCCGAATACGCCCGATCTCAGCACGCTGCAGGGCGAATTCGAGCACCCGACGGCCGTCCTCGACGAGACCAGCGTGGGCGAGGCCCTCCTGCAGATGCCGTCGCTCCGCCAGCTCGCGGCCGGGTTTCGCGCGGCGGGTACCACGACTGACAACGTCAACACAGCCGATGAGCAGGCGGCCTCGGGCGCGGGGAGCCGACTCAACATTCAGGGCTCGATCAAGGTCAACGTGCGCTGCCCAGGCGGGCTCGACGAGCGTTCGTTCGGCCCCAATGGCAGCATCGACCTGACGATCGGCGTCGAGCGCAATCTCATCAAGCGCGGGATCGCGATGATGGCGCACGACTGCGTGATGCGCGGTGATGTCTTGGGCACACCCGTTCGCGTGGCGATCGACGGCCCGATCTACATGGACCTCGGACGTGATCTCGGCCTGCGCCAGCGCTGGGTCGGCCGGCTCTTGATGCTCATCACGGGCTCGATCGACATCGAGGGTCTCGCCGTCGAAAATCTCGCCGCTCGCTGGACGAGCGACACCTTCGAGTACCTCTTCCGCATACCGAGCGAGGACACCTGGGTCATCGCCGCCATGGGTGCGGACGGCACCGTCTCCGTTCGCGACAGCCAACAGACGTGGAGCTGCCCGGACGGTTCGACGTGCTCGGCATTCTGAGCAAAGCGATGAGAAGCATCCTCCTCCTCGCCGTGCTCGCGGCGTGCCTGCTGCTCTCGGGAGCGGCGTCCGCGCAGCAGCTCGAGAATCCGCGCACGGACTACACCGCCTACACGCGCCCCAAGGGACGCATGGCGGTCGGCCCGTTCAAGGTCGAGCACGGCATCATCGACGAGATCATGGTCGGCACCTACCCGCTGCCATGGCTCGCCTTTCCGTGGCTCAAGGTGCCGGTGCCGAGCGCCTACCTCAAGCTCCGCACCTCCTGGTTCGACCCGCTCACGTTCTCCGTGCGCGGCGGCATGACCTACGTCAACGCCAAGGCGCTCGCCGAGCTCGCCGACGATTCGGCGGAAGGCAGCATCCTCTCGGTCACCTCGGATTTCACGACTTCCTGGCAAATCAACGAGAAATTCACGCTGAGCGCCGGCTTCGACTACGCCCACGTCGGCGCCGTCGGCAGCGGCTCCGACGAAACGACGAAGATCGAAGGCGCCTCCACGGCGGACACGTACAGCGCGCGCCTCTTCGGCGAGTGGCGCTTCACGCGCGTCTTCGCAATGACGCTCTTGGCCCGCTACCTCATCTTCCAAAGCCCCATCGACACGAGCAGCTCGACCAACACCGACGCGGTCACGGTCGAGACCGATCTCTCCGCCGAGAGCACCGAGCAGCGCCATTTCTCGATCGTTCCCGGCGTTTCGTTCGTGTGGAAGCGCTGGGAGCTCGACGCCGGCGTCGGCTACGGCGTCTTCTACTTGCCGATCCTGGGGCTCGCGACCGCGAAACGCTGGCCCATCCTCGATCTCAGCTTCGCCTATCGCTTCGACCTCTATCATTGATAGAGTTTCGGTCGGGAGCCCGTGCCGAGGAGCCTCATGCCCGTGTTGGCGCTGAACGCGCTCGTGGTCGTGGCGGCGTTCGCTTGGCCCGCGCGGGTCGTGCCGTTCGCGGTCGCGGCGTTCGCGGCGGCCGTCGTCGCGTGGGTTGCCTCGCGCCGTAGCGCACCCGCGAAGCCGCGCCCGATCTCGATTGCTCCGGTGTCACCCGGCGATCCGGTCGCGGCCTACGAGCTCCGGAAGCTCCTCGCGACGGGCGGCATGGGCGAGGTGTGGCTCGCTCGGCACCGGACGCTCGGACGCGACGTGGCGCTCAAGCGCATCAAGCCCGGTGAGATCGACGACGAGGACGTGAAGCGCTTCGAGCGGGAGGCGCGCGTGCTCTCGACGCTGACGAGCCCGCACACGGTGGAGGTCTTCGACTTCGGGGCGATGACGGGTGGCGGGCTCTTCTACGCGATGGAGCTGCTCGACGGTATCGACCTGCAGACGGCGATCCGCGAGCACGGCGCCATCCCTCCGGAGCGCGTCGTCCACATCCTCTCGCAAGCGTGCGCCTCGCTCAAGGAAGCGCACGATCAAGGGCTCGTGCACCGCGACATCAAGCCCGCGAATTTCATGCTTTGCCGCTATGGCGGCGAATTCGACTTCCTCAAAGTGCTCGATTTCGGCCTCGTGAAGAAGCCGATGGGCCAGAGCGGCGACGCGGGCATCACGCGCCCCGCGGCCGTGCTCGGGACGGCGGCGTACCTCGCGCCCGAAAGCGTGAAGGGGAGCAAGTTCGTGGACGGGCGTGCCGACCTGTACGCCCTCGGTGCCATCGGCTTCTGGCTGCTCACGGGGCGCCTCCTCTTCGAATACGACCGCGCGATGGCCATGATCAACGCGCACATCACCGAGCCCCCGCCGCCGAGCTCCCGCCACTCGAAGTTCCGCGTGCCGCCCGAGCTCGACGAGCTGCTCCTCGCTTGCCTGGCCAAGGATCCGAAAGACCGCCCGGCGGACGCCGGAACGCTGCGGCGAAAGCTCGAGCAGGTGCCGCTCGCCGAGCGCTGGGATCAGGACCGAGCAGCTTTATGGTGGAGCTCGTTCCCCCGACGCTTCGGCTGAGTTCACGCTGCCTGGCGCGTCCGCGTTCGTGATACGATCGCGGTCATGGCAGAAGAGGTCATGGTTGCGGGGTCAGCCAGAAACGAGCGCGAAAAGCTCAGCTTCGTCGAGCGGGCGCTGTTCGGCGGCTGCGGCGTGGCGTTGCTCGTCGGGTTCTTCATGCCGTGGTTCAAGATCGGCGCGTTGCTCACGGTGAGCGGTCTCACGTTGCTCGTCTCGAGCGGCGAGATGGTGGGCATGCTCTCCGGCTCGAACCGCTTTTTGCTCGTCATCGTGCCGCTGCTCGGCGCGGTACTGCTCGGCGGGAGCATCCTCGGCACTCGCCTCACGCGCATCATCGCCGTCGCCGGCTCGGGGCTGTTCCTGCTCGGCGGCATGTTCATCACGATCCGCCTGTTCCTGTCGACGACCGGTACGGGGATGTGGATGGTGTTGTTCGCTGCGCTGCTCGCGCTCTCGGTCGGGCTCATCGCCATCGGCCGCAGCCAGCGCTCCTGAATAGAAGCGCGGCCGCGGTTCGAGCCGCGTCGTGCGGCGCCTCCTACTTCTTCAGGTAGAAGGAGCTGTCGAGGTGATAGAGCTGCGTGAGCGGAGCAACGAGACCCGTCCATCCGGTTTGATGGCTGGCTCCGATGCCGGCGCCGTTGTCGCCGTGGAAGTACTCGTAAAACAGCAATAGATCGCGGAAATGCGGGTCTGTCTGGAACTTCTCGGCCGAGCCGTAGACCGGGCGGCGTCCGCTCTTGTCGCGCAGGAACGTCGCCGTCATGCGCCGCGAGAGCTCGCACGCGACCTCCCAGAGGTTCATCATCACGCCCGAGCCCGTGGGGCACTCCACCTTGAACGAGTCGCCGTAGTACCGGTAGTAAAGGATGAGCGCGCGAATGATCAGGATGTTGATCGGGAACCAGACGGGGCCGCGCCAGTTCGAGTTCCCGCCGAACATGCCCGTGTCCGACTCGGCGGGCATGTACGCGACCGTGTATTTTTCGCTGCCGACCACGAACTCGTAGGGGTGGTCCTTGTGCCAACGCGAAAGCGAGCGGATGCCGTGCGGGCTCAGGAAGCGCTCCTCGCTCAGCATGCGTGACAGGATGCGGCGGAGCTTGTCCTCGTTGCAGATGGCGAGCATGCGCCTGCCCTCCACGCCGACCTTGTCGGGCGGGTGAATCGCCGAGGCGAGCTCGGGCCGCCGCCGCAAGAAATCCGCGGCTTGCTGGGCAAGGCGCGGGAATTTCCGCAGCTGGTCGGCCTCGATGATGCCGACCGCGCAGAGCGGCAGCAGGCCCACCATCGAGTTCGTCTTCAGGCGTAGCGCCTTGCC
>Ga0070682_100000592_pt1 | contig 22083 bp, 14 predicted proteins | sample KBSC63LmetaG_FD_64668 | JGI IMG/M metagenome (GOLD analysis project Ga0070682, IMG submission 64668) | Corn rhizosphere microbial communities from Kellogg Biological Station, Michigan, USA - KBS C6-3L metaG | ecosystem: Host-associated > Plants > Roots > Rhizosphere | place: USA: Michigan...
GACTGCCTTCACCTGGCTGCGAAGTGTTTCGACAAATGCGATGGGATCGCCGGCGGTGCGCACGACTACGGTCTCGCCACGCCGCGGCGTCTGCCGGTAAGACCGGTAAATCTGTTCGTAAGGTTGATCGGCAAGATCAGCCTGACGCACATCGCCCACAACGCCGACGACTGCGTACCAGCGAGCGTCTTTCGCCGCCGGATCGCCAAAGGTGATGCGCTTACCAAGCGGGTCTTCGTTACGGAAGTAACGGCGCGCCAGTGAATCGCTTATGACTACAGCGAACGGAGCGTCGGTGTTGTCGCGCTCGCTGAAGACTCGACCGCGCAGGAGGGGGATTTCCATGGTGCGGAAATAGTCAGGATTAATGACTCGCGACTCCGCGTCAGGCGTGCGTTCGTTCTGAGCCACCTGATGTCCCTCGACGGAGAACGCGAGTACATCGCCGCCACCACTGAGCGGCGGTGCGGTCGTTAACCCGACCGACTGGACCCCCGGTTGATGCGAGAGTTGTTCGAGCAGTTGATCGTAGAAAGTTATGATCTGCTGGTTCTCTTTGTATCTTGCAGCGGGCGGGGCCACCTCTGCCGTCAGCACGTTTGCCGGGTTGTAACCGGGGTTGACTTCCTGCAGCCGGAGAAAGCTTTTCACCAGCAAGCCTGCGCCGATTAACAACAACAGCGAGAGTGCTATTTCGCCCACCGCGAGCAGGCTGCGCAGGCGTCGACCGCGACTTCCTTCGCTGCCACTGCGGCCACCTTCCTTCATCAACTCATTCAAATTGAGCCGTGACGCACCCAATGCCGGCAGTATTCCAAAGATCAGGCCGGTCGCTAGTGACACGCCTAGCGTAAACAAAAGCACCCAGCGATCGATGCCGACCGCCTCGAGGCGCGGAAGGTCGCGAGGACTGAGTGCGCGCAACGCGGCCACGCCCCAGAAGGCCAGCAGTAAGCCGAGGCCGCCGCCTATCAATGCGAGGGCAATGTTTTCTGTAAACAGTTGGCGCATGATCCGTCTGCGACCAGCGCCGAGCGCGCTACGAATGGCGATTTCCTTGATGCGCGTGGTCGCGCGGGCCAACAACAAGTTGGCGACGTTCGCGCAGGCAATCAAAAGCAGGAAGGCCACGGCGGCGAGCAGCAACAACAACGCGGGACGCACGTCGCCGACAAACCGTTCATGCAGTGGCAGCACGATCGTGCTCCAACCGGCATTGGTGTTGGGATATTGATCCGCGAGTCGGGCAGCGATCGTGCTCATCTCGGCGCGTGCCTGTTCGACAGTTACGCCCGGTTTCAGGCGAGCGACGACGCCGAGAAAATCCCCGCGCCGCGACGTTTGGTTTTTTGTGCTCAGAGGTGTCCACAGTTGCGGTTGCCGCTTCAGCGCGGGTTCCGGATGTTGAAATTGCGGCGGCATAATGCCGACTACAGTGGATTGGCCATTCCCGACAGCGATTTGTTGACCCACGATCTGCGGATTACCACCGAAGCGGCTTTGCCACAGCGCGTGGCTTAGAACGACTACGCTGCTTTCGCTCTCTTCCGGAAGGAAACCGCGCCCATACATCGGCGCCACACCGAGTACCGAGAAGAAGTCGCCTACAACCATCGCGCTGGGAACGCGCTCGAGCGTGCCATCAGCGGCAGTGAGATATACCGTGGTGCTCGCGAAACCGCCCATGCCGTTGAACGACTGGCTCTGCTGGCGAAAGTCGTTGAAGTTTGGATACGAAGTGACTTCCTGTTTTATTTCGTTGACGGGACTTGTCTCCCAGATCCAGACGAGTTTGTCAGGCGCGTTGTAGGGTAGCGGCCGCAGCAGCACGGCGTTGACTACCGAGAAGATCGCCGTGTTGGCGCCGATGCCTAGGGCGAGCGCCATGATTGCGATGACGGTGAAGCCCGGCGCTTTCCAAAGCGTCCGCAGGCTGTAACGCAAGTCTTGCCAAAACGTATCCATGTTGTTGTTCCCCGAGGCTCTGAAGTCCTGGTTTTTGATCTTAGAACTTTGTGCTTTGTGCTTTGTACTTTGTGCTTTGGTCTTTGTTCTTTGGTCTTTGGTCTTTGGTTGGTCTTGAAAGATCTAAGTACAAAGATCTAAGTACAAAGTTCCAGGCTCTTTCCTTACTCGTAACGCAGCGCGGTCAGCGGATCGACTTTCGTGGCGCGCCGCGCCGGCACGTAACAAGCGATCAACGCCACCAGCGTTAACAGAAAAGTAATGACTACAAACGTAAGCGGATCAGTCACGCTAACGCCGAACAGCAACGTCCGCAGCAAGCGCGTCAGCGCAAACGATGCGGCGAGGCCGATGCCAATGCCGATGCAAATCAGAACCATGCCCTGTCGCAGAATCATTCTGAGCACGTCGCCAACCTGCGCACCCAGGGCCATGCGAATGCCGAACTCGTGCGTGCGTTGTGTAACGCTGTAGGCAGTGACGCCATAAATGCCGGCGGCTGAGAGCAGCAGCGCAATGCTGCTGAACAGGCCAAGCAGGAAAAGATTGAAGCGCGGCTGCGTGACGGAGTCGTTGACGATGTGCTCCATCGTTTTCACGTCAGACACGGCTGCTGTTTTGTCCACTTCCGAGGCCGCCTTGCGAACTGCCGCTGCCAGGGCGGTTGGTTCTACCGTAGTGCGCGCAACCACAAACATGCTCGGGAAACTGTCCTGCAACGATGACAGGTAAAACTCAGGCACCGCCGGTTCGCGCAGTTCGAGACTTCTGACATCGGCCGCCACGCCGATGATCTGCCACCAGATGGGTTGTCCCCTGGCGTCGGTGTTCCCGAGGTTTATGCGCTTCCCAACCGCGCTTTCGTTGGGGAAATCGCGATTGGCGAGGGCCTGGTTCACGATCACCACCAGCGGCGTACTCTCAGTATCCCGCTCACTGAATGGACGACCTTCCACGAGCGGAATGTTCATCGCGCGGAAGTAGTCGGGACTGACTGTGCGATAGTTCCCGCCCGGCCATTTGTCAGTCGTCAAAGGTGGGCGTCCTTCGATCCGGTAACCCGCCTGTGGTCCCTTATCGAGCGGCAAAGTGTTTATGGCGCCGACCGCTTCCACGCCGGGAACGGCACTCACGCGCTGCAGCGCCTGACTGTAGAAGGCAATGTAGTCCGCGTCGCGACGATAGTTCGCACCAGCGGGGGTGAGACGCATGGTTAAGACTTGTTCCGGGGTGAATCCCGTCTTCACCGATTGCAGCTGCATGAAACTACGGAACAGCAAACCGGCGCCGACGAGCAGCACTACCGATAAAGCAACTTCGCCGACGATCAACAGACTGCGGAGACGATTGTGACGTCGGCCGCTCGACGTACCGCGTCCGCTCTCCTTTAAAGATTCCTGAACGTCCGGATTCGAAATCTGTAACGCCGGTGCGAGACCGAAGAGGATGCCGGTCAGCACGGAAGCGAGTAACGTGAACGCGAGCACGCGCCAGTCGAGGTTGATATCGGCGAGCCGCGGGAAGTTCTGGGGCAGCAGCTTCGTCATCAGCGCAACGCCCCAGAGCGCGAGCAGAAACCCGAGAACTCCGCCAGCCAGTGCCAACAGGAAACTCTCCGTTAACAACTGCCGCACGACACGGAAACGTGAAGCACCGAGCGCCGTGCGGATAGCGATCTCTTTTTGTCGCGTCGCCGCGCTGGCCAGCAGCAGGTTCGCGACGTTGGCGCAGGCGATCAGCAACACAAAACCAACGGCGCCAAACAACAGCAGCAACATTGGACCGGTTTCGCCCACCAGGTCAGTGTGCAGCGCGACGACCTTATTGAAGCGGCGATTGTTGCTCTCCGGATATTGTTGCCGCAGGCGCGCGGTTATTGTTTCGATCTCGCGAGCTGCCTGCGCTTCAGAGACACCCGGTTTGAGCAAACCGATAGCAGCCAACATGCCGAATCCGCGCAGCTGCGCCGGGTCCTGGCGTTCGTTCATCGTCGGCGCCAGCCGGTATGGCGGCACCCAAATGTCTGTTTTGTTCGGAAATTGAAAACTGGCGGGGGCAATGCCGACTACCGTATACGCGTTGCCATCAAGCGTAACCGGCTTACCGACTATCCCTTCTTCTCCGCCAAAGCGTCGCTGCCAAAGCGCGTTGCTAATCACCGCGACGGGCGCGTGCCCGGCCTGCTCGTCTGACGGATTAAAAAATCGACCACGTAACGGCTCAGTGCCGAAAGTGGTAAACAGGTTCGCGGAAACCATCGCGAAATCGACTCGTTCGGCCTGATCGGCGAAGGCGAGGTTCGCGGGTCGCGTGAGGATGGCGGCGAGTTGCTCAAAGACTGTGCTCTGCGCGCGCCAATCAAGAAAGTTCGCGGGCGTTACCTGTACGCGCTTGCCGGCGGCGTCCAGTTCCTGAATCACAACCAGGCGTTGGGCATTGCGATAAGGAAGCGGCCGCAACAACACCGTGTTAACGACGCTGAAGATCGCCGAGCTGGCGCCGATGCCTACCGCGAGTGTCAGCACCACAATCGCAGTGAAGCCAGGATGCGTTAACAAACTGCGGACGCCGTAGCGAATGTCTTTTAAGAGGGTTGCCATAATTCTTGAATTCCCAATTGTGAATTTTGAATTCTGAATTTTGTGCTTTGAACTTGATGCTGTGAGCTTTGGGCTTCGGTATTAGACAAGGTCCAAAGTCCGAGGCCCAAAACCCAAATTCACAATTCATAATTCAAAACTTAAAATTCAATAGTTACTCATCCCGCAACGCAACCAGCGGATCGACTCTGGTCGCGCGCCTCGCCGGGATGTAACACGCAATCAAAGCCACTATCACCAGCGCGCTCGCGACCCCGACGAACGTCAACGTGTCTGTCGCCGTAACGTGATAAAGCAAATTCGCGAGCAAGCGTGTCAGAGCAAAGGCGCCGCCCAAACCGAGCGCGACGCCAACCAGCGCGAGTGTCATTCCGTTGCTCACCACCAGCTTCAGCACATCGGCTGCGCGCGCGCCGAGCGCCATGCGAATGCCAATCTCCTGCGTCCGTTGCGTAACCGCGTAAGACATCACCCCGTAGATTCCCACCGACGCCAGAACCAGCGCACAGAGCGCGAAGATCGCGAGGATGTAAGTCAACAAGCGCTTGGGCGAGATTCGCTCGGCAATCATCTGATTCAGAGTTTTGACGTCTGAAACCGCCAGATTCGGATCGAGCGAGTGCACTTCGCTGCGCACCGCAGCCACGAGCTGCGTCGGATCGTTCGTCCCGCGCAGAATTAAGTTCATGGTGCGATTCGGAGTTTGCGCGTGTGGCTCGTAAGCCGTAGGGTCTGCTGCTTCGTCAATGTCGTCGTTCTTCACATCGGCTACTACGCCGACGATTTCCTTGATCTTTTCTCCGCCGCCGCCCATATCGATCCGTTGGCCGATCGCTTGCTGCCCGGCGAAGTATTTGTGCACGAAAGTTTCGTTGATGAGTACGACCTGGGCTGACTTGGCGTCGTCCTGTGCAGTTAATAAACGACCCTGGCGTAAGGCAGTGCCGATAGCGTCAAAATATCCGGGGGTAACGACGCGTCGCTGGACGTATGGTTCCTCGCCTTTCGGGAACGGGGGCCGGCCGACGATCTGAAACGCTGAGCTGTTATTGCTTGAACTGAAGGGAACAATGTTGATGAAACCGGATCTGCTGACGCCCGGGATTGTTTCGACCCGGGCTGAGAGTTGTTGATAAAACTCGCGGCGTTTGTTTTCGTCGGTATAGTTTTCCTGTGGCAACGAAAACTCGAGCTTCACCACATTGTCAGGCTTGATGCCGAGATCGGCTCGCAGCATCTCGACAAAACTGCGCACCATCAGGCCGGCGCCAATGAGCAGTACCAGCGACAAGGCAACTTCCGAAACGATCAAACTGCCGCGCAGCCGATTCTGACCGGCTTTCGAATCGCCACGACCGCCGGACTTCAGCGCTTCGTTCACATTCGTTCGCGTGGCGTGCCAAATTGCCGCCAGGCCCGCGAGCATGCCGGCGACCATCGACAGCAAAAACGTGAACAGCAGCACGTTCAGGTTTATGCCAAGGCGACTCCAGCCGGGAATGAATTTCGAAAATCCTTCCGGTATGCCATGGGCCAACGCCTGAATTGCCCAGACAGAAACAACCAGACCGATGATGCCGCCAAGCAGGCCGAGCAAAGCGCTCTCGGTAAGTGCCTGGCGCACCAGTCGTCCGCGGCTTGCGCCCAACGCCAGCCGAACCGCAGTTTCACGTTGTTTTGAAGCGGCTCGGACCAGCAGCAGATTGGCGACATTGGCGCAGGCGATTAAAAGCACAAAAGCCACCGCGCCCATCAGGATCGGCACGCCGCTGCGCGCGCCCCGGACTGCATCGTCCGTCAGCGTGACGACCGAAGCATCGCGGCCGGCGTTCGAGTCGGGATACTGTTGTTGGGCACGCCTGGCAATTGCGCCGATATCAGACTGGGCCATTGCGCTAGTCACAGACGGCTTAAGCAATCCGATAACTCGCAGGTAATGGCTTTGGCGGTTCTGAGCTTCTTCGGAAGTGAAAGTGAGTGGTGTCCACAGCTCGCCGCCGTTGTAGGGATAATTAAAATCCGCGGGCATCACGCCCACAACGGTGACGGTTTTGCGATTCAGAGTAATCGTCTTACCGACGATGTTTGGATCACCGTTGAAGTGCTTCTGCCAGAAACTGTGTTTTAGAACTGCGACCTCATCGCGACCGGGTTGGCTTTCCTCGGGCAGAAACGTGCGACCGTAAGCCGCCTTCACACCCAGCGCATCGAAGAAGCCCTGCGTAACACCGTAGCCGGGATAACGCTCCGGATGTTGGCCGTCGGAGAGATCGAACCAACGTTGATCGATCGCCACGACTTGCTCGCAGGTTTGGTTCTGATCGCGCCAGTCGCTGAAATTTCCCGGAGAGACAGAACCACGCAGACTGCCGACCGCGCGGTTTTGTTCCCACATCACGATCAACCGATCCTGATTCGGAAACGAGAATGGATGTAACAGGAGGGCGTCGACGGTGCTGAAGATTGTGGTATTCGCTGCGATGCCGAGCGCGAGGGTGAGCACCGCCACAGCGGCGAAGCCAGGCGATTTTAGCAGGGAGCGCATGGAGAATTTTATATCTCGCAGCAATGAATCCATCGCAGTCCTCCCTAATCTAGTCAGTAGTGCCTGGTTTCAGGTTTTCTCTGTGCAATCTTGTGTCCTCTGTGGCTCTGTGGTGGATTACTAAGGCAATCACTCACCACAGAGGCACCGAGAACACGGAGATTGCACAGAGGAATTCAAATTCGGTCACCACCATCTAATCGACTCGCACCACCATCAGCGTGGCGTCGTCGTAAACCTCGCCTTCGCTGTATTCGTTCACGGCCCCAATGATCTGATCGCGCAAATCCGAAGCGCTGAGCTGGCAACCGGCGAGCAACAGCTCTTCTAATCGCTCTTCGCCAAATTCTTTTCCGACTGCGTTTCGTGCTTCGCTTACGCCGTCGGTGAACAACACGAGACAGTCTCCGCTCTGTAGTTGAATGTCAGCCTGCAGATAAGGCTCCTGTGGAAACACGCCCAAGACCGGTCCGCCTTCGCGGAGACGTAAACATTCCCCGCCGCGAATGAGCATCGGTGGACAGTGGCCGGCGTTCGTGTAAGACAGCGTCTTGTTTTGCGAATCAAGCAGCGCGTAGAAGCAGGTGATGAACCGATGCAGCACGGTGTTGTCGCACATCACGCTGTTAACGCGAGCGCACAACTCGCCGGGCGCAGCGGTCTCGTTCGCAAACGACTTCAAGACCGCCTGAACGTTGGACATCAAAAGCGCCGCCGGCATTCCCTTACCCGCCACGTCGGCGATGCAGAGCGCCGAATGGTGCTCGCTAAACTTCATCACGTCGAAATAATCGCCGCCCACTCCGCGCGCCGGATTCCAGGTGATCGCGATATCGAAGCCGTCGATACGCGGAATTTCTTTTGGTAACAGCGCTGCCTGAATTTCTTTCGACTCTTCAAGTTCCTGCTGCAGCTTGTCGCTAAGGTTGCGGCTCTGCGCTTCAAGACTGCGCTTTTGCCGTTTCTTTCGTCCCAGTTCGATTTGGGTGTTCAAGCTTTGTAGCAGTCGCTTGTTGTCCCAGGGCTTTTGTACAAAGTCGCGACCGCCGCGGTGCATGACTTCGACCGCCAGCTCCACTGAGCCCCACGCGGTGAGCACAACTATAGGAAGCGAGCTGTCCAGCCTGCGAATGTTTGAAATAAGATCGAGGCCTTCCTGACCGGAGGTGGTATCTCGCGCGTAATTGAGGTCCATCAGCACGAGGTCAAACTGTTCCTGCTTGATCTTTTCGATGACCTCAGCGGGCGACGTTACCGCTTCAATCTGGTAGCCCGCGTTCCGCAAGAGCAGCCGCAACGCAGTTAAGACGTCCGGCTGATCATCCGCGATTAAGGCCCTCGGCGTTGGCGTCGGCAACGTGTCTAAGCTCGGGGTACTCATAAGACTTCCCGTTATGCTTTGGTAATGTTGATGAGCGTTCGCCACACTCGTATTCTGAGCGTGACTTACCAGCGGAACACGCCTGCCACCCATTGATGTTGCGCCAGTGTTCACTGAAGTCATTCCTTAACAACCCACCCGTCCTCCAGTCGAACGATGCGGTTGCCATATTCGGCATTCGTTTCAGAGTGGGTGACCTGCACGATGGTGGTGCCTTCGTCGTTCAACCGCTTGAACATCTCCATGATTTCCCTGCCCTGGCTCGAATGAAGATTTCCGGTCGGTTCGTCGGCGAGAATGATGCGCGGGTTTGCGACTACGGCGCGTGCAATACCGACCAGTTGTTGTTGACCGCCCGATAACTGACTGGGAAACAGATCCTTCTTGCCGACGATCTGAAACTTGTCGAGGGTGTCGCAAACGATTGACTGGCGATCTTTCCTGCTGACGTCGCGATAAGAGAGTGGCAGCTCCAGGTTTTCGAAAACAGTTTGGTCGTCCAGCAAGTGGTAGCTTTGAAAGACGAATCCAATGTTTCGATTACGCAGCGCCGCGCGTTTCCTCGTGTCGAGTGAATGCACGGCGACGTCGTCAAAGAAGTACTCACCGGCCCACGACTGATCGTGCATGCCCAGAATGTGCAGCAGGGTCGATTTGCCGGCGCCTGACGGCCCCATGATCGAAACGAATTCCCCGGCCTTGATATCCAGATCGATACGGCGCAGCACGTAAGTCTTCGCCGGTCCGTGAGAAAACGACTTTTCAATGTTGCGCAGGCTGATCATCCGATCGCTCCGAGACCGTTCTCCTGGCCATCGCGCTTGCCATCAGCCACTTCGCGACGATTCGCGCCTGCTTCTTCTTCAACGATCACGCCGTCAAACAGGTGAACAATGCGATCGGCATGCTGCGCGTAACGGGCATCGTGCGTAACCATGCAGATGGTGGCGCCACCGCGATGCAGATCGCGCAACAGTTCCATCACCGCTTCACCGTTAGTCGAGTCGAGGTTACCGGTCGGCTCGTCTGCGAGCAGGATGCTTGGCTGACCACCCACGGCACGTGCAACAGCGACGCGTTGCTGCTGACCGCCGGAAAGCTGGCTGGGAAGGTGCTTCGCGCGGTGACCCATGCCGACGCTTTCGAGTGCGTCAGTCACGCGTTTCTTGCGCTCACTCGAGCTCATACCGCGATAGGTCAACGGCAGCTCGACGTTTTCGTAAACCGTCAGGTCGCCAATCAAATTAAAACTTTGAAAGATGAACCCTACTTCGCGGTTGCGAATCCGCGCGCGTTCCGACATCGAAAGGTTTTCCACCGGCTTCTCGTTCAGCACGTACTCGCCGTCGCTGGGCGTGTCGAGCAAGCCAAGGATCGACAGCAGCGTCGACTTGCCGCAGCCTGATGGTCCGGCGATGGAGACGTATTCACCTTTTTGTATGTCAAGGTGGATGCCTGAAAGCGCGTGGGTCTCGACCTCGTCGGTGTAAAAGACCTTCTTGACGTCTGCCAGGTGAATAAGGGGATCCGTTGAGCTCATGTTTTCTCTCCTTCAAGTAGCGACGAGCTGCAGCTCGCGCTACAAACTGACTTTGTTTGGGTTAGGGCAACGGCAAACGAAATTTGCCGAACTAATTAGCGCACGCGAATGCGATCGTAACTGTCGAGTGTCGTTGTGTCTGACAGGATCACCTGATCGCCTTCCTTGAGTCCTTGAACTATTTCGATGGTGCTGACTGAGCTGCGGCCCAGCGTTACCGTGGTGTGTACTGCTTCCTGTCCGTCCGGACTCAGGCGAAACAACTTCACGGTCGATTGTTGTTGTCCAAAAGTCGGGCGGCCTACATATAAAACGTTGTCGAGGCGTTCCAGTTCGATTGTTCCATCGACGCTCAAATCGGGACGCGCGCTCGACGGAATCGGGCCGGTGAGCTGTACGTCCACGATGAACGTGCCCTCGCGCGCGGCCGGATCGATGCGCATCACTTCGCCCTGGATAATGCCGTTGCGCGTGTCGACCGCCACCGGCTGACCAACCCTCACATCCTTGATTTGAGTTTCAGCGATCTTCAGTTCGGCCTTGAGTGATGCCGGATCGGCAACGCGCGCGATGTTGGTGCCCGGCGTCAGCTGTTGACCAACCTGCACCGCAACTTCCTGCAGGACGCCGCTGGTTCCCGCCGTAACTTTCAGCGCGGCCGCCTGATTGTGTTTTAGGATGGCGAGCGCTCGCAGTTGTGCAATCCGCGACTCCTGAGCGTTTAGCTGCGCCTTGACGGACTTGGAGTTCACTGAGAGACGTTGTTGTTCGACCTTCAAACGGTTTGCGAGGTCGGTTACCTTCATGCGGGAAACTTTTAAGAGTAAATCGGGTACGAGCCCTTGTTTAGCGAGAACTTCATCGGTATCGAGCTGGAGTTTGGCCTGGCTGTATTCGGAGTTGATGTTCGCAATGTTTGACTGCTGCGTCATCGAGTCACTTTCCAAACGTGACCGCAAACTTTCTTTGTCAGCTTCCGCGGCCTTGACCTGGAACTCTGCGTCCGTCGCTTCCTGTTCAACCTTGGGGTTGGAGAGTTCGACGATGACTGTGTCGAAACCAACGACCGTGCCGGCCTGCACCGGAATCCTTTCGACGCGACCTTCCGAGGGAGCGGGCAGCCAGCGCACGTCCTGGGGGACGAGTGTGCCGATGCCGCGAACTTCGCGCAGCATCTGTCCGCGCTTGACGGTGTCGATGACGGCGGTCGAGCGATCGAGAGTGGGGGCGGCGGGTTTTAGTCTTGTGAGTCCAAAAGTAATGCCACCAACAGCTATCAGTCCGACGACGATAAGGATCGCGGTGCGAACTTTCTTCTTGAGCTTGGATTTTCCGGTGCGTTTGATATCCATGAACTTAAATGTGATCCGTATAGCGTGAGCGCGAACTGCGTGGGCTGCAGTTGAAAATTACTTTGAAAATACAGTTCGCCGCGGCGGCTCCTAACAAAGCCCATGCCAAGTGGATTTTATTGAACAGGCTGCGTGAAAAGTGGGCTGGTCTAACGCGAGAACACGCTGTTTTCACGAGACATTCGGGGGATTGCCGTTGAAGGAAGCAGGACTCTCAGGGCTAAGTGTGAAGACTGTTTGACAGTAACGTGCGGGAGCAGATGTGCCGTTTGCGGGATAACATAATCCCACTTTTGAGAAAACTTCAGAATCTCGGAGACGATGTCCGACAAGCTTCAGCTTGTCGCCCCGCACAGCGTCCGAACGACAGACTAAAAAGTTTGTCAGACATGCGGGCGAGACGCCCGCGGTCCCAGTGTTCGACAAGCTTCAGCTTGTCGTCGTACTGGTCAGAAAGAGAAACTTACTTTGTCAGACATGCGGGCGAGACGCCCGCGGTCCCAGTGTTCGACAAGCTTCAGCTCGTCGTCGTACCGGTCAGAACGAGAAACTTACTTTGTCAGACATGTGGGCGAGACGCCCGCGGTCCCAGTGTTCGACAAGCTTCAGCTTGTCGTCGTACTGGTCAGAACGAGAAACTTACTTTGTCAGACATGTGGGCGAGACGCCCGCGGTCCCAGTGTTCGACAAGCTTCAGCTTGTTGCTCGCGTTCCGGAGTGAAACTCGGCGAGTACTGAGGAAGGTCGATCTGGTGCCGAAGGGGGGACTCGAACCCCCACGAGTTGCCTCACACGCCCCTCAAACGTGCGCGTCTGCCAGTTCCGCCACTTCGGCTAAGGTTGTAACGCAAACTGTTAGTTTGCGATTTCTTTAAAGTAGGCCCTTAGTCAATCCCAAGAGCGCTTAATCGATCCAATCGCAAACTACCAGTTTGCGTTACGTCCGCTACAACTACTTCGACGCGGCCGGCGATGCACTTACTGCTGCACCAGGCGACGTCGCAGGTGACGCCGCTGGCACTGCCGTCGCCGCTGGTGACGCAACCGGCGCGGGTGTCGGCGTCGCTTCAGGCGCAGTCGACTGCAGCACCGAGTGCGAACCGGTCACACCGGGAAGCGACAGCATCAACGCGAAGAGCATGAAACCCGCCGCGGCGCCAATCGTTATCTTCGAAAGAATGCTCGCCGTACCTCTCGGGCCAAACGCTGTGCTCGAAACGCTGCTGGAAAACAGATCACCCGCGCCGGATTTCCCTGGTTGCAAAAGAACCACCACAACCAGAATCACGCACGAAAGAATAAACAGTCCGTATAAAAGATATGCGAGCAAATCAGTCTCTCCTCAAGGCAAGGGACAAAGGGTAAAAGGGGAAAGGTAAAACGGCGAAGACCACAAGAACGGGCCCAGATGCTGCCCGACCTGGATCTTCACTACTCACTCTTCTTTTTCACCTTAACACTTTTCCCCACTTACCCTTTCCATTCTCAGTTCTTGTAATTAACAATCTTCGCGAAGCTGTCAGCCTGCAAGCTTGCCCCACCAACCAACGCGCCATCGATATCTGGCTGCGACATCAAACCCGCAATGTTGTCGGGTTTAACCGAGCCACCATAGAGCACTCTCATCGCGTCAGCTTCTTTTTTAGAGGACCTATCCGCGAAAACGCGCCGGATAAACGCGTGCATTTCCTGCGCTTGCTCCGGCGTCGCTGTACGTCCGGTACCAATTGCCCAAACAGGCTCGTAGGCAAGGATAATACGGTCGAGGTCAGAGGGTGTCAAACCGCTAAGTCCGCCAACAAGCTGTGCGGAGACCACGGATTCGGCGTTTCCCTGCTCTCTTTGTTCGAGGCTTTCGCCGACACACAAGATCACCTTTAAACCGGCGGCAATAGCTGCACGAGACTTCTTGCTGACCATCTCGTCGGTCTCACAATAATACTGTCGCCGTTCCGAGTGGCCGACGATCACGTAGCGCGCGCCTGCGTCTCGCAACATCGTCGCGTTAACTTCGCCGGTGTGCGCGCCCTCGTCGGTTTCAGTAGAACAATCCTGAGCGGCGACACCGATGTTCGAACCTTCCAGCCGATCGGCCACCGTCTTCAGCGCAGTGAACACTGGCGCAATAACTACTTCGCAATGGTTGGCGTTAGCCACCAGCGGCTTGAGCGCAAGTGCGGAGTCAACTGCTTCGCCAAGCAGTTTGTACATCTTCCAGTTACCGGCAATCACAGGTTTACGCATTTGAAGAATTCAGCCTTTCAGCCCGACCAACAAAACTCGGATTCGGTAACTTAAAGCAATGTCGTCGCAGCCGCAAGACCAGCATCTGCGGGTATTCAGTTTGGGAGTGAGGGTCATTGCCGCGTGCGTTAGGGGGTTGGGCATTCGGATTGTCGATTTGCGATTGCTGATTGGCCTTTGCCTTTTCCGCGATACGCCAATTCAAAAGCGTCAATCGACAATGTGCAATCATTGGATCCATCCGCTACGGCAGGTGGTGCTGACCTCAATCCCAAAAAGTGATAGTGTGCCAGCTCGTTTAATGTTCCTGGTTGAAAGGAGAGAGTTTGAGCCGCACACATCGCCTAACCAAAGTCATGCCGTTGGTCCTAATTGCGTTCGCTTTGTCGTGCCGACCGCAACCGGAGCCGAGGAAAACGGTCGCATCGACTTCAACTCCAACTGCTGTTGCCACGGGGCCAAGTGGTTTTCCCCCGGCAGTGCCAGGGAAGCCCTATCCCGGCACGGGCGTCGTCAAGATTGTCAATCGGAAGGAAGGTTGGGTTGAAATCGATCACGAAGAGATTAAAGACTTGATGCCGGCAATGGAAATGGAATTCTGGATTCGAGACCCAACGCTTATGAATGGCATTCGAGTGGGCGACAGGGTTGCATTTGTCGTCATGGAAGACAACAAAGGCGAGTACCTTACAGAACTCAAGAGAATCTCGCCGGAACGTTGAGGTTGGTCGTACCTCGCTACGATTCGTTTGACAGTGCAGCAACTCCTGGCAACTCTTCGCCGGACAAAAACTCCAGCGTCGCTCCGCCGCCGGTTGAAATGTGCGTTATGCGATCGGCGACGCCCGCCTGTGTAACTGCAGCGACCGAATCACCGCCACCTACGATTACCGTCGCACCGCGATCCGCAGCCTCGGCGACAGCACGCGCAACACCGATCGTGCCTTGATCGAACGGCGGTTCCTCAAACACGCCCATCGGGCCGTTCCAAATTATCGTGCGCGCGTCCTGCAGTGCGGCAGCGAAATGCGCGACGCTCTCTGCGCCGATGTCCATCCCCGCGTGGCCCGCATTGGTGAACTCGATTGGAATCGTTTTCGCAACGATCTTATCGCCCTTTATCGGCTCGTAACTGTCAACGACCTGATGATCGGTGGGCAGCAACAATTCGACGCCCTCGCGTTGCGCGCGCTGCCGAATCTCGTTCGCGATTTCCAACTTATCGTTTTCGACGAGGGACTTGCCAACCGTAAAACCATCCGCCTTGAAAAACGTGTAGGCCATCGCTCCACCGATCAGGATCTTGTCGACCTTGCGATCGATGAGCGCATTGATTACCGGAATCTTGTCGGACACTTTTGCGCCGCCGAGTATCGCAACGAACGGATGTTCCGGTTCACTGATAACGCGACCGAGGTAGTCCAATTCCTTCTGCATCAGCAAACCAGCGGCGGCCTGCTTAACGAATTTTGTAATGCGGGCGGTGGACGCATGGGCGCGATGGGCCGCGCCAAACGCGTCGTTCACATAAAGGTCGCACAACGCTCCCAGTTGCTCCGCAAAACCTTCGTCATTTTTCTCTTCTTCTTTATGGAAACGGAGATTTTCCAGCAATAGCACATCACCGTCGCTCAGGGCGGCAACCTTCGCTTCTGCTTCTTCGCCGACGCAGTCGTTGGCAAACGCAACGGGTCTATTAAGCAAACCCGAAAGATGTTCTGCGACCGGCTTGAGGCTGTATTTCTCCACGCGCTCGCCCTTTGGCCGCCCCAGATGCGAAGCGAGAATCACGCGCGCGCCATGATCAATTGCGTATTCGATCGTCGGCAAGGCCGCGCGAATGCGCGTATCGTCGTCGACCTTTCCGTCCTTGATGGGAACGTTAAAGTCGACGCGAACAAAAACTCGCTTGGCTTTCAGGTCGAGGTCTTTAATGGAAAGTTTTGCCATGAGTGACGATCAAGCAGTTCAGAGTTCAAGCTTTAGCTTGTTTCGGCAGTGATCTATGTTGCGTGATTTCCAGTGAGTTTCGTGTGGTTTCGGTGATTCGTATTCCTTAATTAGCAAAGCGTACGAACCCACGAAGAGACGCGAAATGAGAAACGAACCACACGAATCGGATCACGATTCCTTGTTTCCAGTACTGAAAACACAGCCTGAAGGCTGAACTCTGAACTACAAGCCCTTAGCGGCAATGAACTTGATGAGGTCGCGAACGCGACACGAGTAGCCCCACTCGTTGTCGTACCACGAAAGCACCTTCACGAGTCTGCCGTTGATTACCTTCGTGTATTCAGCATCCACGATTGACGAATTCGAGTTGCGTTTGAAATCGCTGGACACGAGGGGCTCTTCTGAAAACGCGAGAATGCCGGACAGCTCTTCGTTGGCGGCGTTCTTGAGCGCGCGATTCACTTCTTCAGTACTCGTTTCCTTTTCGACGTCCATCACGACATCAACCAACGATACATTCGGCGTTGGCACGCGCACTGAAATGCCGTCAAACTTTCCCTGTAATTCCGGCAGCACGAGGGCAACAGCTTTCGCCGCTCCGGTGGAAGTGGGGATCATCGACAGCGCGGCGGCACGAGCGCGCCGCAGATCCTTGTGTGGTAGATCAAGCAACTGCTGGTCGTTGGTGTACGAGTGAATCGTCGTCATCTGAGCCGAACGGATGCCGAAATTTTCATGGATAACTTTGGCTACTGGCGCGAGACAGTTGGTAGTGCAGGACGCGTTCGAGATTATGTGATGATCGGCAGCAATGTACTTGTCGTCGTTAACTCCGAGGACGATAGTGATGTCTTCGTTTTTTGCAGGTGCTGAAATGATTACTTTCTTCACGCTGCCGCGCAGGTGCTTTTTCGCATCCTCGGCCTTAGTGAACATCCCGGTCGATTCGATAACAATCTCGGCGCCGACGGATTCCCAATCAATCGCCGCTGGATCACGTTGCGAGAACACCCGGAACTCATCGTTTTCCACGCGAATCCCATTTTCGGTCGAAGTAATCTCATGATCGAGATTTCCGAGCACCGAATCATACTTAAGCAGGTGCGCCAGGGTGTTCGTATCCGTGAGATCGTTAACGGCAACGAAATCGATATCGGGGTCGCCGATCGAAGTGCGAAAGATATTGCGTCCGATGCGCCCAAAACCGTTGATGCCAACCTTCACCGCCATCTGAGTCGTCCTCCTGCCTGCTGTTACAACGCGCGTTGCTCTTCAATCGCACCTGCAAGGCACACACATTGCTGTGCGTCACAGGCCCTGATGGTTCGCAAAACTTGCTGGGATAAAAAGAAGCCCAAGATTATGCGGCGTTCGATTGAGTGTCAAGCGACCATATCAAGGCATCTTTTTGAAACTGACATGCGCTAAAAAGCGTAGTAACCACTTGATCGGACGAGACTTGTTTGTTAACTGTTGTTTCCTTTTAGAAAAAGATAACTGGTAAGGAGCTTTTGGTGTGATGTCTAATCTTCAGCCGCGTGCGCTGTTCCGGATACTTCTGATTTCGCTGTTTGTGACGTTCGTTGGTGGGACGGCTCTCGCGCAAACTCCTGGCGCAACTCCGCCGCCGAATCCCAACACGCAACCACCCAGCACGACCATGCCGAACCCGAATGCGCCGCAAGGTCAACCGACGTCGCCGACCGCACCGCCTGAGAGTCAGCCGGTGAGACCGCAGCCTGCGCCCGGCACGACTACGGCCCCGGTTACGTCACCGCAAACGGCTGCGCCACAGACTTCGATTCCGGTGGCATCGCCGACCCCAGGCGTCGACGAACCATTGCAGGAACCCGTCGACCCCAATTTCCCTAAGATTGAGCAGCGTCCGTTGCCGCCCATTCCCAACATGACCCGCCTGGGAGTGACCAGCGACAACACTTTGACGATGACGTTGAACGACGCGATCAGGCACGCGCTCGAAAACAATAACGACATTGAGGTCGCGCGCGACGAAGTTCGATACCAGGAAACGCAGGTGCGCTCTCTGCAGGGCATTTACGATCCGATTTACACAATCAATCCGACCTACCAGAACAACGTCACGCCCGTGACCTTCATCACCAGCGGCGCGCCGTCAGGAAAACTTTCGACTACGCAGTTTTCGTTTGACCCTGCCATCACCAAGCGTTTCGAGCGGGGCGGTGGAACCTACGAACTTCGTTTCAACAACAGCAAGAATACGACCAGCGCAAACAACAGCACTTTGAATCCGTACTACTCGTCAAACCTTTCGCTGTCGATTACGCAACCACTGCAACGCAATCGGTCGATCGATAACAGCCGCCGGCTGATTCGTATTCAGAAGAAACGGCTCGAGCAGTCTGATGCGGACTTTCGTCTGCGCACGATCAACGTCATTGCTCAGGTCCAGGGCGCTTATTGGGATTTGGTTTTCGCGTTGCGAGATCAACAAAACCAACTCGAGAACTTAAATCTGACGCGGGAGAACTTACGTCGCGTTGAAGCGCAAATCGCGGTCGGAACCAAGGCGCCGCTTGAACGCGCAGAAGTGCAAACTGAGTTGGCCAATCGGGAATCCTCGCTGCTGGTTGCGGTACAAAACGTTTCCATTGCAGAGAACAATTTAAAACAGCTCATCCTGAAGGATCAGTCTGCTCCGGAATGGTCAGCGCAAATCACGCCGACCGACACGCCGAAGTTTGACGCGTCGCCAGTTAACTTAACTGAAGCGCTTAAAGAGGCGCGTGAGAATCGTCCGGAACTGCGCCGCCTGCGTTTGCAAAATGACATCTCGGCGATCGACTTGCAGTATTTTAAAAACCAGATGCGTCCGCAGATCGATCTGCAGGCGACCTTCGCGACCACCGGGCTTGCAGGCGCCCCTTGTGCCGGCGTCGCTTGTGGGGGTTCGCCGCCGGCTTTCCTTCAGGGTGGTTACACGCGCGATCTGCGTAACCTGGCCAGCCTGGACACGCGCAACATAGCGGTCGGGGTTGCTATCCAAATACCGATCAAGAACACCACGGCGAAGGCCAACTATGCCGGTACGCGGATCGTCCAGGAGCAACTCGAGGCATCGATGCGTTCGCAGGATCAGATTATCGAAGTTGATGTACGCAACGCCGCGCAGGCGGTGGAAACATCGCGCCGCCGTGTGCTCGCGGCCCGAGAGGCACGCGCTAATGCCGAAATGCAGTTGGAAGGCGAACAGCGTTTGTACCAGGTCGGCCGTTCCACCACCTTCCTGCTGTTCCAACGCGAGAACGCACTGACGAACGCTCGCAACGCTGAGTTGCGCGCCGAGACCGACTACAACAAAGCGCTCGCTGATTTACAACGCGCCACCTCGACGACGCTGCGAGCCAACAACGTGACGGTCAACGCAGTCACGCCGTAACCATCGGGTCATCATCCGGCAAACTTTGGTTTGTCCGCTCCGCGGCACTAGTGCTAACGTGGATCGTCGACCAGCTAAAGTTTGCCGGACACAGGCCTGATGAAGATCTCCGCCACTCTCATCACCTTCAACGAAGAAACGAATATTCGCGAAGCGTGTGAATCGCTTTCGTGGGCAGACGAGATCATCGTCGTCGATTCGGAATCGACTGATGAGACACGCGCAATCGCCTCGGCGTTTGGTGCTCGCGTGATCACAAGGCCATGGTCCGGCTTCGGCGCTCAAAAACAATTCGCTGTCGAGCAGGCTGCAAATGAGTGGATTTTCAGTCTCGACGCAGATGAACGCGTTTCGCCGGAACTCAAGGCCTCAATCGCAAAACTACAAAAGGCACGCGAGGATGAACTCGCCGACGGCTATCGGATAGCGCGACGCTCGTTCTACCAGGGACGTTGGATTAAAGGCGGCGGCTGGTATCCCGATTGGCAATTGCGCTTATTCCGCAAATCCCGCGGGCAATGGAAGTCGCGACATATTCACGAGTCAGTATCCATGGATTCCGGTGCGCGCACGGAAACCCTCGCAGGCGATATTTTGCATTACAGTGTGAAGGATTCAGCGCATCATCATCGAATGATTGGCGAGCGTTACGCGCCGCTCGCGGCGCAGCAAATGTTTGAGGCGGGCCGGCGCACATCGCCGATGACCATTGCTTCCGCAGCCCCGGGCGCGTTCCTTCAGAGTTTCGTTTTGAAAGGCGGATTTCGTGACGGTCTGGCCGGGCTGACGATCGCGAGCTTCGCTGCGCATCATGCGTTTCTCAAACACATCCTGCTCTGGGAGAAACAGAAGGCGGCCGGTAGTAAGCAGTGAGTCGTGAGCAGCAGGCAAAGCTCCCAAGGTAATCTGGAATGCGGCGGCTTGATGCCGCTTTGTAAGCGCCAGATCTCGTTTAGCGCCTGAGAAGAAAACTAAAGCGGCGTCAAACCGCCGTACTCCAAATCAGCCCAGCTTAATCAAAATAAGTTACAATCCCTGCCGATGCCTCTTCCGCTGACAGCTCTCTTTCCAGACCTGACATTCTTACCTCAATCATTTATCTACGTCGCCACGGCAATCTTCGGCGCCATCATCGGCAGTTTTCTTAACGTCGTGATTCATCGCGTGCCGCTTGAAGAGTCGATCGTGCTGCCAAGTTCGCGTTGTCCTTCTTGCGGAGCCGCAATCGCGTTCTACGACAACGTTCCGGTCTTGAGTTATGTGATGCTGGGCGGCCGTTGTCGAGCGTGCAAGATAAACATATCGGCGCGTTACCCTGCAGTTGAGGCTCTGACCGCACTGCTCTGGCTGGCCGTGGTCTGGCGCGATGGCTTGTCAGTGGCACTGCCGTTTGACCTCGTCTTTGTAACTGCGATCACCGCTCTCGTTTTTATCGATGCCGAGCACATGATTCTTCCCAACGTGATCACCTACCCCGGAATCGTGTTCGCCGTCATCGCGCGTCTCGCAATTCCCCTCCTTAGCGGCCAGCCGCACTTCGATGACTTGCCGATGCTCATGCATGGCATGTTGAGCGGCATGCCGATGTGGGCAGCCTCGCTGGTCGGCGCGTTTATTGGAGCGCTGGTCGGCGGCGGCTCGTTGTGGCTGATGGGATGGACCTGGGAAAAGCTGCGCGGCATTGAAGCGATGGGTTTGGGCGACGTGAAGATGATGTTCATGGTCGGTGCGTATCTCGGCTGGCGCCTCACGATTCTCAATATCTTTGTAGGCGTACTTTCGGGCTCGCTGATTGGTATGGCGTTGATGGCGCGTCGGGGAAAACGGGACATGCAAATGCTGTTGCCGTTCGGAGTGTTCCTCGGAATCGGCGCGATTGTCGCACTGCTCGTCGGTTCCTCTATCGTCCAGTGGTATGCCTCGCAGTTCTGATTGCGGATCGCGGATTTCGGATTGGCTTTTGGAGTGCGGTGACCTGTCACCGCTTTTCTTCCGGGCGGCTTGACGCCCGGTGGTTTAGATAGTGGCAGCGAATTTCCGGTCGCGACAGGTCGCGACCTACTCAAAGCGGTGACAGGTCACCGCACTCCAAAAGCCCACACGGCAATGAAAAGAACCCGGTATCAATTCGGCCTGACCCTGCTGACCGGTTTCTTTCTGCTGGCGACGCTGATTGCCGTTCTGCTTTACACGATCACGCCGCCAACCCCCGCCGCGCGCGGCCCACTCCTGCTGACAGCCTTCGTTGCAATCCTGCTCGGCACGCTCGTTTGCATTCTCTTTCTCCTTCGTTGGGTGCTAAGTCCATATCGCCAGCTGGTCGGTGAAGCTGAAAAAGCCCCGGTTGGATCGCGCGCGCCAAAGTCGCGTGACGAAGCAGAGTTCGTCCTCGAGACTTTTCAATCAGTCGTCGCCCAACTCCAGGAACAGCGCCAGACACTTGAGCAACTGAGGAGCAAGGCGAGTCAACGCGCCGATTCAGCTGAGCGTTTCAATGAACGCATCGTTGCCAGCGTGCCGTCTGCACTGCTTGCGTTTGATGGGTACGGCAACTCGATGCTGATCAACGCGCCCGGTCGCGCGCTCCTGGATATTCACGACGATGCGATTGGACAGCCGGTTGGTGTAGTGCTGAAACGAATGCCGCAGCTGGTAGGAATGGTTGACGCGTGCTTGCAAAACGGAGTCGTTTTTCGTCGTGAGGAGGTCGACACACTTACGGACGAACAAGTTCCGCAAAGGCTGGGCGCCACCATTGCACCTATCGAACTGAGTTCAGATCGCGGGCGACGAGGGGCTTTGTGTCTGCTGACCGATATCACCGAAGTGACGCAATTGCGCGAGCAGGTGGCGCTAAAAAACAATCTCGAAAGTTTGGGTGAAATGTCCGCGGGACTCGCACATGAATTCAAAAACGCCACCGCCGCGCTGCATGGTTACGTGCAGCTGCTGCAGAGTCTCGACTTGAATAACGAAGCCAGCGCCACTGCCGCATCGCTCCTCAATGAAGTGCGCAATCTGTCTGACATGGTTACGTCGTTTCTGAATTTTGCGCGGCCGCAACCGCTCGACGTCGAAGAAGTAA
>Ga0070682_100000593_pt1 | contig 22062 bp, 16 predicted proteins | sample KBSC63LmetaG_FD_64668 | JGI IMG/M metagenome (GOLD analysis project Ga0070682, IMG submission 64668) | Corn rhizosphere microbial communities from Kellogg Biological Station, Michigan, USA - KBS C6-3L metaG | ecosystem: Host-associated > Plants > Roots > Rhizosphere | place: USA: Michigan...
AAGACGTACGCGAGCGTCGCGGATTTCCCCGGTCCCATCAATCACGGGAACGCGGGCGCCGTGAACGGCAAACTCTACGTCGCCGGCTGCTACGTGAGCAGCGACATGCAAACGGCGACCACCGAGAACTACGCTTACGATCCGGGAACGGACGAGTGGACGGCTGCGGCGCCGCTCCCCGCGGGGACCGAGCGCGGGGCCGCGTGCGTCGCCGTGGACGGCAATCTCATGTACGTGATCGGCGGCGCGCGCGACGGCAAGAGCGTCGACAGCGTGGCGCGCTACGACGCGACCCTGGACCAATGGACCCCGCTCGCCAAGCTGCCGGAGCGCCGCGAGCACTGCGCGGCGGGTGCGATCGGCGGCAAGATCTACGTGGGGGGCGGCCGCGTCGACGGCATCACGACCGTCGAGCCGAAGACCTGGGAATACGATCCGGGCAGCGACACCTGGACGCAGAAGGCCGATCTCGATCCCGCGCGCGGCGGTCTCGCGGGTGCCGTGCTCCGAAATCGGCTCATCGTGTTCGGTGGCGAGGGGAACCCCGCGGCGATGAGCAACGGCGTGTACCCGGACATCGATGCGTACGATCCGGCCACCGACACCTGGACGCGCATCGGCACGATGGACGTGCCGCGTCACGGCTACGGCGCCGCGGTCGTCGGTGATCGCGTCTACCTGATGGGGGGCGCGATCAAGCAGGGCGGCACGCCGGGCAACAAGAGCAGCGTCTTCTACTTCGAGTAAGCGCGCCTCGAACGCCCGGCAATCCGCTCAGTTCTTCTGCATGCACACGACTTTGTACGTGTCGACCCGCTCGACCATCCTGTCGTACAGGCGCGTCCCCGGGTTTCGGTAGAAGTTCAACATCGCTTGTCGAGCCTCGACGCGCTTCCGCGTGCCGAACAGCGGAATGCGGAACCCCCACATGCGATCGAGGACGCTGTCCACGTAGTGGTCGGCGCGGACCTTGTCCTGCTTGCGCGCGAGAATGGCCTCGTCCGTGACGTCGCGCACGGCGACCGAAGACATGCCCAGCGACGCGAGATAGTCGAAACAGGGTTGCCAGGTGTCGTCGGGGATGGCGTTGCCCCACACGAGCATTCCGCCCGGCTTGAGGAGCCGGTGCGCGGTGCTCAAGAACCGCTTGTCTTCCTCCGTCACCTGCCCCGCCATTTCGGTCACGTGGGTCTCACACACCACCACGAAATCGGCGCATCCCTCCTCGACGGGAAGGTTCGTGCAATCGGCGCGCGTGGCCTTGAGACGGCCGTCGAGGTGCGGAACGAACTTTCGTTTGCAGGTCTGGATCGCGCCCTCCTGCATGTCGAAGGCCTCGTAGGTGCAGGTCGGCACCACGTGTTTGGCAATGTGGTGGGCTCCCGCCCCCGTGCCGCACCCCATCTCCACGACGTGCACCCGGCCCGCGCGCGACTGGAGGTATTTCCTCACCGCATCGAAATGAAAGAGTCCGGTGTACGCGTTCTTGCCGAAACGCTGCGGGTCGGCTCCCGTCGTCGGTACCGTGCCCCAGCCTTCCGGCCACGCGTAGCCCCAGGTATTGAACGTGAACTCGTAAGGCTCGCCGGCTGCGTTCGGGACGGTGCCCATCGTGCGGTACAGCGAGTAGAGAAACGAGTAGACCGAGCGCTTGTCGTAGTCTGCCTCGGCGATGTCGCCGTCGAGGATCGACACTTTTGCTTTGCGTTCGAAGGGCGTGGCGAGAACCCAAGCCCCGATGATGAGCTGGAGCTGTGTGTTCGAATATTCGGTGTCAGGGTCGAGCGCGGTGAGTAAGTCCATGGAGCGAACCTCGGGCAGGCGGCGGTGGGCGGTTGGGGGAAACGCTCAACCTAGGCCCGCAACCGTTCCACGTCCACGAAGTCACCACTCCCTATCTCTTTCGTCCGCATTTGCGGAGTCGAGCGGGCGCCGAGACGTCGCGTGTGTTCGTCGGCGGCGGTGCAAAACGCCTCGCGCTGACCGCGCATGAAGCCCTACGCTCAGCCTTACGGCATCACCAGCGGGCCGATGTAGGACTTGGCCGCAACGACGTTGTCGTACCACTTCCTGGCCTCGCCGTTCGGGTTGTCGTGGATATGGAACGACAGCCCGAAGCGATTGATCTTGAGGCTTGCGACGTCGCGCAGCCTGAGATTCATGAAATCCGCTTTCAGCTCGCCGTCGAGCCAAATCGCGATGCGTCCGTCGAGCTTTCCCGGCGTGTTCGCCTTCAGCATGTATTCGTAGCAATACCAGCGGTCGAGCTCCGGAATCACCTGCTCGCGCGCGACGAAGTCGGGGCCGAAGTCGAAGGGGATGCTCGTGTTCGGATCCACCTCTCCGTTCGGGTAGAAGTGGTCCCCCCACATGCTGCGTTGGTCGGGGTGGTACACGTAGACGTTCAGGTAGCCGGGGGAGGCGACGGCAGGGTCGCCGCGCCAGTTCTCGACGTTGGCGAGGAACTTGTTCGTTCCGTCAGCGGGGACGCCGGGCGTCGCCATGCCGTCGTCCGTGAAGTAGTGCGCCGAGATGCTCGCGCCGTTGTGGCTCGACCCGACCACGTCGTAGGGCGGCATGAATTTGGTGTAGTAGCGGAGAAAGAGCACGTCCTGCTCTTCGTCGAGGAGCTTGTCGGTCGCGTCGCTGAGCTCGTCGTTTTGCTGCGGCAGCGTGAACTCGAGCGCTTGGCTGCCGAAATAGACGTGGTCCGGATCCCGGGTGAGGCCGACGTACTGGTTCTGGTAAACGGCGTCCCAGCGAGCGTTGAGCTCGGACGCTTGGCCGTAGTCTTCGAAGTCGTCGGCGAAGAGCACGTCGGGATCGGCGTCGATGCCCGCGTCGCCGGGGTGATTTTTGGCAATGCCTTGGTCGCCCGCGGGCAGGTCTCCGCCGGCGGGGTTGCCTGCTGCGCCGCCGCTGCCTGCGGGGCTCCCTGCGCCGCCGTTCGCTCGTCCGCCGCTGCCGGAAATGCTCGGGCTACCGCCTTTCCCCCCAGCGGCGCTCGCCCCACCATTGCCGGCGACCTTGCCCGCCGCGCCCCCCTGCGGCGAATCGTCGCTATCGGGGGAGCTGCACGAAAGCGTGCCCACGACGCCAAGGGCGAGCGCGCTGAAGACGAATCGAGCCATGCCGCACCTCGCGGCCTCTCCTGAGGCCGTCGACGGAGCGTAACCGCGTTCCTCCCGCGAAACTAGGCGGGTTTGGCCGCACCGAGCGAGTTCGGTCGCATCCCCACCTACAGGCGACGGCCCCTCGTGAGTGATCCGTTCGTGGCACTCCGACGTAAGGGTGCGACACCCATGCGTCGTACGATCCTGCGCCACGGTTTCATCGTTCTGCTGCTCGGCTTGCTCTCGGGCTTCGGCGTCGCTGCCGGCGGGCCGCTCGCGCGAGGGTGGCTCGGAACGCACCTCACGTTGATGCTCACGGCCGTCTTCATCGTGCTCGTCGGGCTCGTGTTCGACGACCTCGCGCTGTCTGCGCGACAACGCTCGGTGCTCGCCGTTGCGGTGGTGGCGGACGGCTATTGGGGGGCGCTCGCCGGCGTCTTTGCGACCCTCTTCCGGATCCCGGGTCCCGCAACGGGAGGCGGCGCGACGCCGAGTGGTTGGCCCGCGACCGTGTTCCTCGGAGTCTTCTTGCCGGTGCTCACGATCCTGCCCTTCGTGTTCACGAGTCTCGTGCTTTACGGGCTGCGTGGACGCGGAGCGGCGCGAGGCGGCGCGTAGTCGCTGCGCGCGTTAGCCGCGCTGCCAACCCGATTGGCTAGAACTTTTGCCCCTTGCTCGAACGAGGATGGATGGTTATCTCCATCACAACAGGTTGAGCTGTTCATGGCGCCCGGTGGAAGCATCCGGCGCCCCCGTTGGTTGCTCAATCTGAAGGCCTTCGGCGACTTTTGCCCGGTTTCCGCTCTCGCTTCAGCGCGAGTGGTCACCGTGCGCACAGGCACGCGTTGTCCGCGATCCATTCGAGCAGGAGGTCACGATGTATCAGCCCTGGATTTTCGGTGCGGCAATCGCAACGGGCACGGGTCTCGTCGCGTTGACCGTGAAACTGCAACAACCCCCATCCCCGCCGGCGCTCCCCGAGCCGACGAGCATCGAGGCCGTGCACGTACTGCCTCCTGCACCGAGCCTGGTCGTGGAGCCCGCTCCCCCGCCGGTCCTCGAGCTTGCCCCGATCGTGATCGAAGGGCACCGCGTGCCGCGCATTCCGCCTGCCCCACCGGCCGCGAACGAGCCGGTCATGGCTCCCGCAGAGCAGCATCCTTGCTCCGCATGGCGTGACCTCGGCCCGGCGCACGTCATTTCCGCGAAGACCGACAGCGAAACGCGCGTGCGTACGCTCTGCTACTAGCGGAAGCCTCGAGAGCCGGGCTCACTGAGCGACGCAGAGACTCTTCGCGACGTCGAAGCCAGCAATGGCGATGCGGAACGACGAGCCGTCGGCTTCGCGCTCGGCGTGGAAGACCTTGATCGCGTAGCGATTCCCAGCCGCTAAGCCGTAGCTGGCCGCGGTTCCGCTGCGCGGAGGTGCGGATTTCGTCGCGTGGCCGGTGTCGTCGGCGTCGAGCTCGGCGGTGGCGTCGATCTCCTCCCCGTCGATCGTGAGGGTGCCGTTGGTGGGCACGTGCCAACCGCCCATGTCGACGGCGAGGTGACCGTTCAAGAATACCCACAGGTCGTCATCACCCGTGAACTCGAAGCTCGCGTGCATACCGGCCGTGTAGGTGAACCAATACGTCACCTCCGTCGTGAAGCTGAAGTTGTGCGTCCTCGAGGGGAATGGCGCCGTCGCCGTCGGGATCGGCTCGGCGACGGGCACCGGCGGGTAGTACTGGGGCGACATGTCCGTCTCGTAAGGCCAACCGGCCCAGCCGTATTGAGCGGGAATCCTACCTTCCGAGCGAGGCTCTTCGAGAATGCCCGCGGCGTCGTCGATCGGAAAAAAGAGTGGATTCCCGTCGTACTCCGTGGACGTAACGCTCGGAATTTCGGCGCAGCATGCCTGCGGATTCCCGGCACCGTACGGAATGCACGGGTCGTAACACATGCCCGTCGGAGTCGGTGTGCACTCCTCACAGCCGGTACCGCCGGGGCCGCCGTACGTGACCGGCTCGTAGCTCAGCATCGACGCCGGGCCGTGCCAGCGCTCGCCATGGGCGCCCCAACGATTCGCGAAACGACCGGTTCCATCGTCCCACAGCGCGAGCTCGCCGGCGATCGGGCCGCTGCTCGGCGGGTCGTCTCGGTACCACTGTGCGAACGCCGTTTGGCCGTGCATGAATCCGCCCGCCGACGTCGAGTTCGCCTTGTTCGACTGAACGGGCTTGCCGTCATTGTCGAGCTGCTCTTGGACGAGACCTTGGACCGCGCCATCCGAGGTGTATCCCGGCTGGAAATCCGGATGGCCGCCCGTGGCAGTGTTCGCATTGAAATCGCGAAAGGTCGCCGCGAGCCGGTAAGAGCAGTGGCTTCCGTCGGGATCGCAGCGCGCGGCGTTGCACACGTACCCCCTTTCGACGACGCACGTTGCCGAGCAGCCGTCGCCCGCGTCGGTGTTGCCGTCGTCGCACGCTTCGCCGACACCGAGCTGGCCGTCCCCACAGAGGACCATCGGAGTCGGCTCTTCGCCGCCACCGCCGCCTTGCGAGGGCTCGCCGCCCTGTCCGCCGCTGCCGGGCGCGCCGCCTTGAGTGGCTTCGCTGCCGCCGGCCGATACGCCGCCGCGCCCTTTTGTTCCGCCACCGCCGCTTCGTCCGCCTGCTCCGGGGGTTGCTCCATTCGCGCCGTTGTCGGCGGGGCCCTCGCCGGCCGCGGGTTGGTGGCTGGAATCACCGGCCCCCCCGCTGCCCTGCACTGGCGGTGGCTCTTCCGTACCGGACGTGCCGCTCGCGTGGTGGTTGGAGCCCCCCGCGCTGCGCCCGCCGCAGCCCTCGGCAGCGACGAGTAGCGCCATGCCGAGGGCGCATCCCACGACGCCCGAGTCCCGCAGCATCACGGCTCGACAGTGTTCGATCGACGACCCCGACGCAAGCTCCCGAGCCTAACCCCGCGGCGGCAAGCGGCAGCGTCCGAAAAAAATACCTATCCGCCCGGACGCTCAGTCGTCGAGCACGCCCTCGTGTCGCAAGAGCCAGCGCTTGCGCTCGATGCCGCCGCCGTAGCCCGTGAGCGTTCCATTGGCGCCGATCACGCGGTGGCAGGGTACGACGATGCCGATGGGATTCGAGCCGTTCGCGAGGCCGACCGCACGCACCGCCTTGGGATTGCCGATCGCGCGCGCGACGTCGCCGTAGGAGCGCGTTTGTCCACACGCGATCTTGGTGAGCGCGCGCCACACCGAGCGCTGGAAATCGGTGCCGTTGAACACGACCTCGAGCCCCTCGATCGCGCTGAGCTCTCCGTCGAAGTACGCCGCGAGCGCACTGGTTGCGCCGCCCGGATCCTTGGCGGTCTTCGCCGGCTCGTCCGCGAGCGCCTCCTCGATGCGCGCGTGCCCGCTCGTGAAGCCGACGACGTGGAGTCGGCCGCCCTCGTCGGTCACGATGGCAAGCTTGCCGATCGGCGTCTTCAGATGATCGATGAGCTTCGTCGTGGTCTTTTTCATGGGGAACCTCCCGATGGATGCTTGCGTGCGGCGTCGGCCGCCCAGAGCTGCTCGGCCGCGTAGGCGCGAAACGGTCGCCAACGTTCGGAACGCCGCTCGAGCTCGCGCGGGGTCGGCCGGCGTTCGCCACTCTCCGTTGCCCCGCGCAAGAGGCCGAGGTCGCTCGAGGGAAACGCGTCCGGCTCGCGCGCGGCACGCAGGGCGATGTAGTGCGCGCTCCACGCTCCGAGCCCGGGGACCTCGCACAGCCGCTGCACGGTTTCTTCCACGCTGGCGCGCGGCTGGAATAGCTCCGGGTCCTCGAGCGCGGCCTCGGCCAGTGTGCGGAGCGCCCGGCGGCGCGCCTCCGGCATTCCGAGCGCGTCGAGCCGCGCGCGACGCACGGCGTCGGGCGTCGGAAACGCGAATCCGAGCGCCGCGTCGCTCGCGTCCGCGGGCTCGAAGCGCGCGCCGCACAGACGCACGAGCTTGCCGGCGAGGGTGCGCGCCGCCGCGAGCGACACCTGCTGTCCGAGCACGGCGCGCACGCCGAGCTCGAAGCCGTCCCACGCGCCTGCCGCGCGGAGCCCCGGTCGCGCAGCAACGAGCGGCTTCAGGAACGGGTCGCCCCCGAGATGCCGGGCGACCGCCTCCATGTCGACGTCGACATCGAAGGCGCGCCGAATCCGCGCGATCACCCCCGGCAAGGCCCGCACGCTCGGGAAGCGGATCGTCGCGACGAGGCTCGATTCCCGCGCGAGATGCGTGATCGCGACGCTGCCGAGCGCGCCGTCGTGGAGCAGCGTGCGGCGGTAGCATCGGCCCTCGACGACCTCGACGCCCGCGACGGCGCGCGCCGCGAGGAACCCGAGCATCGCGTCGAAGTCGTACGGCGGCCGATAGCGGAGCCGCACCGTCACCGCTCCGGCGCCCGGACGCGCCGGCCCGCTCCGCGCGCGTCGCAGCGCCGAGGGCGGCCGCGCGTAAAGGCGCTGGAACGTCTCGTTGAAGCGCCGCACGCTGCCGAAGCCCGCAGCGAGCGCCACCTCCGCCATCGGGAGCGGCGTCTCGTGAATCAGCTGCTTGGCGAAGAGCACGCGGCGCGTCTGCGCCACGGCAATTGGCGAAGCGCCGAGGTGCTGCTGGAACAGGCGCCGCAGCTGCCGTTCGCCCACGCCGAGTCGTTCTGCGAGTGCTTCCACGCTCGCCTCGTCGCCGTCGAGTGAGCCCTCCGCGATGAGCGCGAGGCCGCGCCAGACCGTGTTCGACGTGCCGTTCCAGGCGCCGTGCGCCGGCGCCGTCTCGGGGCGACAGCGCAGGCACGGTCGAAATCCGGCTTCCTGGGCGGCGGCGGCGCTCGGAAAGAAGCGACAATTCTCGCGTTTCGCGAGGCTCGCGGGGCACACCGGGCGGCAGTAGATGCGCGTCGTCGTGACCGCGACGAACAGGCGCCCGTCGAAGCGCGCGTCACGCGCCTTCAAGGCTCGGTAGCAGACATCGGGGTCGAGCACGACGACATCCGAATAGCACCCGCCCAACGCCTCGGCTGGCGGTTTTCGGACATGCTCGGTTCACGCCCGGCAGGGCGTCGCTCCGCGCTCGCGCGCCTTACTTGGCGCTGCCGAATGCGCCGATGAGCTTCTTCGCCTCGGCGGGGTTCTGCTTGCACTCGAGGAGCGCCGTGAGGATGAGCGGCGCGACGATCGTCGCGTCCGACTCGATCACGAACATCGGCGTCTCCTCGGTGAGCTTGTCCCAGGTGATCTTCTCGTTCGGGGTCGCGCCCGAGTAGGAGCCGTAGGACGTCGTCGAGTCCGAAATCTGGCAGAAGTAAGCCCACGGCTTGGCCTGCTCCTCGAGGTCGTACTTGATCGAGGGCACGACGCAGATCGGGAAATCGCCCGCGATGCCGCCGCCGATCTGGAAGAACCCGACGCCCGCGCCGGTCGAGAGCTCGCGGTACTGGTCGTAGAACGTCGCCATGTACTCGATGCCCGACTTGACGATGTTCGCGCTCGAGTCGCCGAGCTTCACGTGCGAGGCGAAGATGTTGCCGAAGGTCGAGTCCTCGTGTCCGGGGACGACGACGGGCAGGCGCGCCTTCGCTGCCGCGAGCAGCCAGCATTCGTCGGGATCCCCCTGGTAGAGGCTCGACGGGATCGTCTGGATCAGCTCGTAGAAATACTCGTGCCAGAAGCGCCGGTCGCCCTTCTCGGTCGCGTTTTTCCACATCGGTACGATGAACTTCTCGACCGCGCGAAACGCCTCGTCCTCGGGAATGCTCGTGTCCGTGACGCGCCGCATGCGGTCATTGAGGATGCGGGTATCGTCGCCCTTCGTGAGGTAGCGGTAGTCGGGGAAATCCTTGTAGTGGTGGTTTGCCACGAGGCGGAACAAGGACTCTTCGAGGTTCGCGCCCGTGACCGACAAACCGTGGATCAGCCCCGCGCGGATGGCGGGCGCGAGCGTGATGCCGAGCTGCGCCGAGGACATGGCGCCTGCTACGGCCCAGAACATCTTCCCGCCCGCATCCATGTGCCGCTGGTAGGCGAGGAGCGCGTCGCGCGTCGCGCGAGCGTTGAAATTCTTGTAGTTTTTGAGAACGAACTCGAGGGTGGGAAGGGTCGTCACGCGCGGACGCTAGTGCTGCGTCCCACAAATTGCGATCGCAATTTGCACGCCCCCTGTGCGCAAAAAGGCCGGCTTAAAGGCTCTGGCGGATCTTGCGGCCGCCCGACGGCTGGCTCACGGGCTCCGCCTTCGGCGCGGGCTTCGCTGCCGGCTTCGGCGCGGTGGCGGCGGCTGGGCGGGACGGTGACGCTGGACGCGGCGCGACCTTCACCGGAGCTGCCGCGACGGGCGCCGGTGCCTTCGCGCTCGGAGTCGGCGCGGGGCTCACCGGCGCGACGGCGACGCTGGGCGCAGCGCTCGGCGGCTCGGGGCTCGGGGCTGGTGCCGGCGCGGCGGGGGGAGTTGGCGCTGTCGGAACCGTCGCGGTGGCGGGCGCGGCAGCTTCGCTGGGCGAGGGTGCCGTCACGGGCGTATGCGAGCCGCGCGTGAGGAGCATGGTCGCCCCTCCGCCGAGGACGACCACGGCTGCGGCCACGGCTGCAATCAGCCCGGCACGTCTCTTCGGTGGCGGTGGCGGTACGCCGTCGACCGCGGAGGCGCCGGCCCAGTTGCCCGGGGTGGAGCCGAGCATGTTGCTGGCCCCGGTTGCCGCCATGGGCTGAGCCACGGCGGGGACCGGCGCGACGGCGGTCGTGGCCGGCGCCTGCTGGCCGTGTTGCGAGGCCCAGTGGTCGAGCGCGTCGCGCAGGGCCTCGGCCGTCTGAAAGCGGTCGCCCGGCTCGCGCGCCATCGCAGTTTCCACGATGCCGGCGAGGACCGCGTCGACGTGCGGCGCAACCTTCCCGAGCGGCTCGGGCTTCTCGAGCACGATCTTGAAGAGCAGCTCGTTGAACGTGTCCGCGAGAAACGGCACGCGCCCCGCGAGCGCTTCGTAGAGGATCACGCCCGCGGCGTAGAGGTCGACGCGATGGTCGATGTCTTTGGCGCCCTTCGCTTGCTCGGGCGCCATGTAGTACGGCGTGCCCATGACGACGCCGGTGCGCGTCATGCTGAGGCCACCCGGGCCACTCGCGAACTTCGAGATGCCGAAGTCGAGAAGCTTGACGAAATCGGCCTGCCCCCGCCGGCTCCGGAGCAGGAACACGTTGTCGGGCTTCAGATCGCGGTGCACGATGCCCGCGTTGTGCGCGGCGGTGAGGGCGTCGAGCAGCTGGCGCGCGACCGGATAGAGATCCTTCGGCGCCATGCTCCCGCGCTGGCGAATGCGCTGCGCGAGGCTGTCGCCGTCCATGAACTCCATCACCATGTAGCGATCGCCGCCGCGGAGCGTGCCGAGGTCGAGCACCTCGACGATGTGCTCCGAGCCGATGCGTCCCGCCGCTTGCGCCTCGCGCTCGAAACGGGCGACGACATCGGGCATCTCGGACACGCCGGCGTGCAGGACCTTGATCGCCACGCGTCGATGAATGCGCGTGTTTTCGCCCTCGTAGACGGCGCCCATGCCGCCTTCGCCGATCAGCCGGACGATGCGGTATTTGTCATCGATGAGCTCGCCCGGCTGTAGGCCCATGCACCTACACCGTAGCATGGGCTCGCGGCCCGTTAAAACGCGGCCGGGACCGGCGTTCTCCGCACGCGCGGCGCAGCCGAGTTCGGATAGAATGGCAGGGGTGAATCGTTCTTTCGCATTGGGGCTCTGCTTCTGTTTGACCACGATCGCGCCCGCCGCCTTTGCGGCGGAGGTGCCCATCACGGAGGAAGCCCGCGCGCACTTCAGTGCCGGCGTGAGCTTCCTCGAGGATCCCGACGGTGCGCGTTACGACGACGCCTATCGCGAGTTCAGCGCGGCGTACGCGGCGTCACCCTCGTGGAAGATCCTCGGCAACCTCGGCATCTCGGCGATGAAGCTCGAGCGCGACGGCGAAGCGATCGACGCCTTCAGCAAATACCTCTCGCAAGGGGGCAAGGAGATCGATCGTGACGAGCGCCAGCAGGTCGAGCGCGACCTGAAGACGCTCCAGGCCGGCGTCGCTTACGTGACGCTGTCGTTCGAGCCGCAGGGCGTGACGCTCACGGACGAGCGCGTGCCGCAGTCGGGAAGCCCGGTCGTCAATCGCTACGTGCCGTCGAGTGCATCGGTGAAGCTCGGCCTGCACCCGGGTCACCATCGCCTGACAGTGGAGCTTCAAGGTTACGACAAGGCGGTCTGGGAGGTCGATGCGGTTGCCAAGCAGGAGCAGTCGCACGCGTTCGCGCTCACGCGCGCGCCGGAGGTTGCGCCAGCGCCGGTCGTCGCGGCACCCGTCGCTGCGCCTCCACCCGAAGCGCCACCTCCCGAGCCATCGGGGGGCGGAAATGGTCTGCGCGTCGCGTCGTTCGTCGCGCTCGGCGTGGGCGTCGCCGGCCTCGGCATCGGCACGGTGTTCGCGCTCACTGCCAACGGCAAGTACTCGGACGCCAACGACATGTGCCCGAGCTTTCCGTGTCAGCTCACGAGCGCAGACGCGAAGAAGCGTGAGGACCTCGGTAAAGACGCGGATTCGGCGAAGACCATCTCGCTCGTCGGCTTCATCGCGGGCGGTGTCGGCGTCGCCGCCGGCGCCACGCTCTTCGTGCTCAGCACTGGCAAGAAGCAACAGCAAGGGCTTCACGTGTCTCCCTTCGTCGGCGTCGGATCTGCCGGGCTCAAGGGGAGCTTCTGATGAGCCGCACCATCTACGCCCTTCTCGTGGGGCTCGTTCCGACGGTGTTGCCGCTAGCGTGCGGGAGCCTCAACAAGGGCGAGGTCGTGATCGTCGACGAGGCCGCAGGGGCCGTGAACCTCGGTGGCAGCACGAGCGGCAACGCCGGCAAGGGCGGGAGCACGGCCGGCGGTCGCGGCGGCGGTGGCACGGGCGGCGGTACGAGCGGCGACGCCGGTGAAGCGGGAGTCGGAACGAGCGGCAAGGGCGGCTCGACTGGCCAAGGTGGGACGAGCAGCAAGGGTGGCACGACCGGCAAGGGCGGCTCGAGCACGAGCGGCGACGCGGGCTCGGGCGGCGGCGGCGGGGAGCCGCCGAGTGGCTGCACCGACATCAGCGACTGCGTTGCGTCGGCGCCCATTTGCGAGGACGGCACCTGCCGCTCGTGCGAGGCGCCGGTCGGTTCGGCGACGGACGAGTGCGCGGAGCTGACGGCCACGCCGCACTGCGACGACCGGGGGCGTTGCGTCGAGTGCCTTGCCGACGACGATTGCAGTGGCGGATCGAGGCCGGTCTGCGACGGTGGCGCCTGTCGCGCCTGCGAGCAGAACGCCGAGTGCGCCTCCGGCTATTGCAAAGGCGGGCGCTGCGCCGACTCGACCTCCATCGTCTACGCGCTCGCGCAAACGGGCTCCACGGATCCCATGAGCTGCGGCACGCAGGACAGGCCGTGCCGCTACGTCGCCACGGCCGCCACGTTGCTCTCGGCGTCGCGCCCGGTGCTCGTGCTCGTGAAGACCACCCAGGCTTTCAGCTACGAGCAGCTCGTGCTGCCCGCCTTGCCCGGCAGCCCCGACCTCGCGGTGGTCGGCAATCACGTGACCATCCAGAACTGGGACGAGCCGGCCATCACGATCAGCGGCGGGAACGTCACGCTCGACGACGTGGTCGCCGACGTGAGCCCCTCCTCGACGAGCGTGCCAGGCTTTTCGGCGATCAACTGCACCGGGGCTAGGCTCACCATGACCAACGGCTCGGTGAGCAACGCCTCGTCGGACTACGCCAGTCGGGGCATCAGGCTCGTGGACTGCACGGCGGACATCGAGGGGGTGACCTTCACTGGTTCCGCCGACACCACCATGAGCTCGGGCTACACGGCTGTCACCTCGGACTCCACCGCGATGCCTCCGAACCAGACGCTCACCGTGCAGCGCTGCCTGTTCGAGAAGAACTACCAAGTCATCTACGTGAATGCGGACCACTTCGTGATTCGCAACAACCTCTTCGTGTCCAACGGCCTCTATGCCTACACGACCATGTTCCACCTCGAGGCACAGACCGACAGCATTTTCGGGTTCAACACGCTCTACGGTAACGACAACGACTGCAATCCCGAGCGGGGGCTCATCACTTGCGGCACCAATTGCGGCACCCACACGAGTAACCTCTCGTGGGGCAACCTGTTCAGCAACGGTGGCTGCCCTGAGCTCCTCTACTCATACGGCGGACCGACGGTCACGTACACCTTGGCCGAGACGACGTGGCCAGGCTTCAACAACATCAGCGGCGAGGATCCACTCTTCACGGCCCCCATGACCGGCGATTTCACGCCCGGCCCCGGTTCGCCCGCCATCAACGCCGGCAACAGCGACGCGACCCTCATGCCGGACGTCGACTACTTCGGTAACCCGCGCCCCGTCGGGAGTCGCCCCGACATCGGCGCGATCGAGGCCCAATAGCGACGGACGCTCGGGCAAGTGAGGCCAAGCGGGCGCCGCGTGACGCCCGCTGGCGGCTTTGATACCCTCGCGGATCGATCATGCTCTCGACGGAGCTCGATGGGGCTTTGCACGCGCTCGGCGGGGCGCTTGCGACGAACCCCGCGCTCGAAGCCGAGCTCGTGGCGCGCTGGCTCCCGCGGGTCGTCGCTCGGCCGAAGCTCGGCGAGCTTGCCGCCGAGCTCGAGTCCGCGTGCGGTCGCGTGCTCGCCGAGCTGCCCGCGCTCACGCAGTCGCCCGCTGGCGTCACGGCGCTCGCGCCGCTGTTCGCCGACGCGCGCGGAGTGCCGCTCCTCGCGTTCTGTGCCGCCAGCACGGCGCGCCGTAACGTTCGGCTCGCTCCGCTGCTCGTCGCCGCCTCGCGCGAGCCGCTGCTCGCCGAGCGCGCCGTGGCGGTCGCTCGCGACCGCGTGGTCCAGGGACCGCTCCTCGACGCGCTGAGCTCCGCGCCGCTGCTCGGTGAAGGCAGCGAGCTCGCCCTGCCCATCAACGCGCAGGCGAGCGCGCGGCTCGAGGTTCTGATCTGGGAAGCTGGAGCGAGCGCGCTCGAGGTGCCCGTCCTCGGCGCCTGGATCTGGGGGAGCAAGAGCACCTTCGAGGCGATGGTGAAGGGGCCGGCGCACGGCTCGCTGCGCGGGCGCGTGATCGCCGCGCGCTGCCTCGAGGTGGCCGTCGGCGGGCTTTCGCCGATGGCCGATCCGGAGCTGATTGGCATGACGCTGCAGGTGCTGCAGCCGCTCTTGCTTCACCCGGAGCCGCTCGTCTGGGTGCACGCGGCGCGCGCGCTCGGTCGCCTCACGGGTCGTCTCGAGCAACTCGAGGGCACGCTGCTCGACTGGGTGCTCGGCGAATCGCGCGTGCTGCGCCAGCGCGCCGTGACGGCGTTCGCGTCGCTACCCGCCGACCGCCTCAAGTTTCTCGCGAGCCAGCTCGTGTCGATGCTCGACTCGAAGGACGAGGAGGATTGGGTGCTCGCGGCCGTCGCAGCGGCGACGCCGTACCTCTACTTCGAGCGCCGCCCGCTCTGGGATCGGCTCGCGCAGCGCATCCTGAACGGTGACGGCGGCGCCGTCGCGGCGCGCGCGCTCGCGCGCGGCCTCGCGGTGCTGTTCCGGCGCGATCATCGCCCCGCCGAAATCCAGGCCCCGCTCACGGCGCTGCGCGAGCTCGCGCGCGCGGCGCGCCCGAGCTCGCTCGACGAGCTACGGCGCTGGATCGAGGTGACCGCGGCGACCGACGCGGTCGACGACGCCGAGCGCGATCCGCTCGACCTCGAGCTCGGCCTCGAGAATCTCGTGCGCATCGCCGCTCAGTACGACGACGAGGAAGCGGACGCCCGCGCGGCGCGCTTCGCCACGGCGCTCGCCCCGACGTTTCAAGAGGCACGGCGCATCGCGCTCGGCACCGGCCGCCTGCGGCAGCGCGCCGCGGCCATCAACGCGCTCGAGGGCTCGGCGCGCGCCGTCGCGCTCCGGCTCTGGGGGCCGCTGCTCGCGACGCGCCCCGCCGGCGAGCCGATCGACGATCCCGATCTCGCCGACACCTGGAAGATGATCGCGAATGCGCCGGCCGCGATCCTCGATCTCGTGAAGGAGCGCCGCCAGGTGGAGGGAGCGGATCCGGAGGCCGATCTGCCGCTCGAGGTGCTCGCGATTCGGCTCGGCGGCTACGCGCTCGACGCCTGCGGCGAAAACGCCGATCTCGGCCCCGGCCGCGGTCCCACCGCTCACGACACCTGCCACTGGCTGCGTAAGCTCGAGGGCCTCGCCGACGGCTCGCGCGAGCTCCCGCCCGCGCTCAAGAACGCGCTCTCCGCGCTGTTCTGGCGCCTGGTCGACACGACGCGCGGCACGGCGCTCGGCGAGGTCGACGACGTCGAGTGGCTCGGCCCCTTCGCCGCGTGGTGGGCGCTCGTCATCGATCGTCCCGCCATGCTGCTCCAGCTCGCGACCGCACTGCCGATGATGGCCGAGGGGGCGCTCCAGCGCTGCTGCGAGCGAGCGGAAGTGCTGCGCGACAGCGTCGCGCAGGGCGGCGCCGACGGCGAATGGGGTCCCGCCGCGAGCGAGGCGCTCGAATCGCTCCACGCCCAGGGCACCGAGCTCGCGCAGGCTCTCTCCAAGCTCGCGCGCGCCCTCGCGGCCTTCTCGACGGCGGCGGGCCCGAAGAAAGAGCTCGAGTCCATGTGCGTCGACCTCGTCGTCGCGGGCGAGCGGCTCCAGGCGGCGCTCGCCGATCCCGTGAAGGCCCTGCATGCCCGCCGCGGCGACACCCCCGGCGAGTCACTCTCCCCCGTCGACGCGGAGAACGCGCCCCGCATCGCCGCGCTCGTCGCACGCGCCATTCGCGCGCGCGACACGACGGTGCTCGACGTGTGGTTCGCTTCGCTCGGTCCGGTCGCCTCCGCGCTGCTCGAGGACGCCGTGCGCGCCGCGATTCGCCGCACGCCGCCGCCGCCCCCGCAGGCCAAGAAGAAGGAGCCGAAGACCATCCAGGGCTACGAGCTCGTGAAGCCGCTCGGCGAAGGCGGCATCGGCTCGGTGTGGCTCGTACGCAAGCCGGGCGCCGATCGCCTGTTCGTGCTCAAGATCCCGAAGGCCGACGCGCTCGCGAACGCGACCGACGTGGAGCGCGAAGGTATCCTCGCTTCCTTCGTCGAGGAGGCGCGCGCCCTCGCGGGGCTCTACCACCCGAACGTCGCCAACATCATCGACCGCGGCGTCTCCGACGGCATGCCGTTTCTCGTGCTCGAGTACCTGATCGGCGCCGATCTCAAGCAGTACGCGGGCGCGCAGCTCATGACGCTGTTCGAGCTCCGGCAGGTCGTGAGCGAATCGTGCGCCGGCCTGTCGGCACTGCACGGCGCCGGCCTCGTGCACCGCGACATCAAGCCGGCGAACATCTGGCTCCGCTTACCGCTCGCGGGGGGCGAGCGTTTCGACCCGCTCAAGCACCGCGATCCGGCGCGCGCGCAGCCGCTCGCGGCCGTCGTCATCGACTTCGGCATGGTCCGCGCCATCCGCGTGCCGCCCGACGCGGGCGGGCGCTTCGTCGCCGGGACGGCGGGCTACATCGCGCCCGAGCAGGTGCTCGACCCGGTCGAGCTCGATCCACGCTCGGACGTGTACGCCCTGGCCGGCACCATCTACAACGTGACCACGGGCCGCGCCTTCTTCGACGAGATCGAGAACCAGCGCGATCGCATCATTGCCCACATGCGTCGCGACCCGTTCGAGGACGCCGAGCGCCTGCGCGCGTTCCCGGCCGCCGTCGCCCGCGTCATGCGCGCCGGCACGCTGCGCGACCCCGCCGATCGCCCGTCGCCGCTCGAGTTCGGGCGCGAGTTCGCGGCGGCACTGTGACGAGCGATGCCGAGTGCGACCGTGGTATGAGCGCAGGGTCGGAATGCTGAGGCCAGCGCGGAGCACCAGGAACCGTCGGATCAGCGTGATCCTCGGCCTCGCGGGCCTCGTCGGCTGTCAGCTCGTCGGCGGGATCACGGAGCGCTCGGCGACCCACGCCGGCGCGTCCTGCCTTCACAACAGCGATTGTGCGCCCGACCAGGCATGCCTCTTTCAGGTATGCGCCGTGCGCTGCGTGACGGACGTCGACTGCCACGCGGGCGAGGTCTGCCTCGGGACCGAGAACGGCACCGCCTGCGTCACCCCGGGCCAGAGCACCTGCGGCAACGATCAAGACTGTCCGGGAGGAACCCGCTGCACGAGCGGGACGTGTCACACGGACTGCGCGGCAACGGGCGCTCCCGCGTGTCGTGAAGACCAGACTTGCGGAGCCGACGGCGTTTGCGTGTCGCTCGCGCCTCCGGCCGGTGGCGCCGGCGGCACCGCCGCGAGCAATGGAGGCACGGGCGCGTCCGGAGCAGGACGAGGCGGCTCGACCGGCAAGGGCGGCGGGTCGCCGGGCGGGAAAGGCGGAACAGGCGGCTCGTCGGGCGCCGATCCGGGCACCGGAGGCACGGAAATGAGCAATGGGGGCTCGGGTGCGACGAGTGAGCCCGGCGGCGCAGGTGGCGAGCCAAGCAATGACACCGGGGGCACCGGTGGCTCGAAGGGTGGCAGCGGCGGGGCGGGAGGCAGCCAGAGCGGCACGGGCGGCGCGGGAGTGGGTGGGAGCGCCGGACAATCCATGGCTGGAGCCGGTGGTGGCATCGACGAGCCGCCGCGCCTCGACGCGGGGAGCGCGCAGTCGGGCTTTGCCACCCGCTACTGGGATTGTTGCAAGCCATCGTGCGGCTGGACCATGAACGCCATGCCCGTCGCTCCGCTCAAGAGCTGCAGCCAGCAAGATACGGTGCTCTCCAACGTCGACGCCAAGAGCTCGTGTGACGGCGGCGGCCCCGCGTATCTCTGTTCGAGCCAAGCGCCCTGGGCCGTGAGCGCAACGCTCGCGTACGGGTTCGCCGCGGCGTCGGGCGTCAACTACGAGTGTGGCCGCTGCTTCCAGCTTCAGTTCGACGGGTTGTCCTTGTCCGGGCCGGACCCTGGAGCGGCCCAGCTCTCCACCAAGACGATGATCGTCCAGGTCATCAACAATGGGAACGTTACGGCGGATGAGTTCGACCTCCTCATCCCTGGGGGCGGCATCGGCAACTTCAACTCGTGCCCGGCCCAATGGGGCAAGTCGCCAAGCGCGCTCGGCGCGCAGTACGGCGGTCTTGCGACGACTTGCGCCGGCGACGTCGCGTGTCTGCTCGACCAATGCGATACCGTGCTGTCGGGCCAAGACGGCTTCAAGGAGGGCTGCGATTGGTCGGCCAACTGGCTCAGGGCTGCGCTGAACCCGGGGCTCCTCTACGCGCCGATCACCTGCCCCACGGCGCTCACCGACGTGTCCGGTCTAGCGGAGCCCTAGTGAAGAATCGCGCATTTCTCGGGAAGCGCTGGGCCTCGGGGTGCGCCGTGGCAACCCTGCTCGCGGCGGCACCCGCGGCCGCCGAGCCGTCCTCCACCGACAAGAGCCTCGCGCAATCGTTGTTCGACGAAGGCAAAGCGCTCATGAGCACGCGCAACTACGACGCAGCGTGCCCGAAGCTCGCCGAGAGCCAGCGCATCGACCCGAGCAGCGGCACGTTGCTCAACCTGGCGCTCTGCCACGAGCAGCAGGGCAAGGTTGCGACGGCGTGGACCGAGTTCAAGAGCGCCCTCAGCGACGCCAAACGTGACGGCCGCGCCGACCGCGCCACCGGAGCGCAGGAGCACATTGCCGCGCTCGAGCCGAAGCTGCCGTGGCTCACCGTCGCGGTCGCCGGCGCCGTCGAGAACGAGGACGTGAAGCTCGACGGCGTGAGCATCGGCAAGGCGGCCTGGGGCGCGAAGCTCGCGGTCGACCCGGGCGATCATGAGCTCGTCGCGGCCGCGCCCGGTTACAACCCGTGGAAAGCAACGTTCAGGAGCACGCAGGGCGAAGCGCATCGGGTCGACGTGCCCACTCTCGAACGGAATCCCGACGCACCCACCGAGCCTGCCGCACCTGTCGCTGCCGCATCCCCGGACCAGAATGCGCCTCACGGACGAAGTAGCGCCAAACGCACGATCGGCTGGGTCGCCATCGGAACGGGCGTGGCGGCGCTCGGCGCGGGCGCGTACTTCGGGGTGAATGCGCTCTCCAAGCGCAAGGAGAGCGACAAACACTGCCCCACCGACACGACGTGCACGGATGAGGGCGTGCGCCTCAACGACCAGGCGCAGACCTCGGCGTGGCTGTGCAATATCGGCATCGGGCTCGGCATCGCGGGTGTCGGTGTCGGCACCTACCTGCTCCTCACGGACGACGGCTCCCCGCAAGGCACCGGGAGCTTCTCCGGTCCACGAACGCTGGCGCTCCGCACGCGCGTGCTGCCGGGCGGCGCGGGCGTGAGCGTGGACGGCTCGTTCTGAAGCGCTAGGCTCGCGACGTGACGAGCGTTGCGCTGCCCGGCGTCGAAGCCACCGCGGCACCGGCGCGCTCCGGAGGCCTCGCCGAGTTCATGCTCGTCGGCGGCGCCACCCTCGTCCTCTTCCCACTCGCCTGGCTCGCCCCGCGCGTGTTCGGCCTCGACGCGGCGGAGCTCGCCGTCGGCTTCACGGCGTTCCACGCCGCCCACGTCGTCAACGACCCGCACTTCTCCGTCACCTACCTGCTCTTCTACCGGGACGCGAAGGCGCGCGCTTTCGGCGACGCCTTCGGTAGGGCCCAGCGCCTGCGCTACCTCGCGGCCGGTCTCGTGGCGCCGGCCTTGCTCCTCGCCTGGGCGGCGCTCGCCATCGGGAGCGGGTCGGCGCGCGCGCTCGGCTGGCTCGTCGAGCTCATGTTCGCGCTCGTCGGATGGCACTACGTGAAGCAGGGCTTCGGTGTGCTCATGGTGCTCTCCGCGCGTCGCGGCGTCCGCTTCGGGGCGGGGGAGCGCCGCGTGCTCCTCGCCCACGCGCTTTCGGGTTGGGCGTTCGCCTGGGCGAGCCCGGCCGTGCCGAGCACCGAGGTCGAGGAGAAGGGCGTCGTCTACACGGCGCTCGCGCACCCCATCGGCTTCGAGCTTTTCACCGGCGTCGTGCTCGCCGTCAGCACGCTCGCCCTCGTTGCGATGCTGGCTCGGAAAGTCCGGCGCGAGGGACGCCTCCCGCCCCTAGCGCCGCTGCTCGGCTTCCTCGTGAGCATCTGGCTGTGGTCGATCTTCTCGAGCGTCGATCCTCTGATGGTGTACCTCGTGCCGGCGCTCCATTCGCTCCAGTACCTCTATTTCGTCGGGCTCCTCGAGCGGAACCGGGCTCGCGCCGGCGAGGCCGCACCGCACTTCGGGCGCCCCGTCCGTGATCAGCTCCTGGCGCTCGCCGCCGGGGCATTTCTGCTCGGAGTGTTACAATTCCATGCGCTTCCGTCCGTGCTCGACGCAGCGCGCCTGTTCGTCCCGCACCGCGCCCGCGCGACCCTGCTCGACCTCGGCGCGACGCCCTGGTTCGCGGCGCTCTTCGCCGTGGTGAACATCCACCACTACGCGATGGACGCCGTCATCTGGCGCCGCGAAAATCCGGAAACACGCTACCTCCAGGGTTAGCGCCCCATGAACGACCCTTGCGTTCCCGTGCGGGGCGTGGCCAAAACCCCGGGGTGACCGCCCGGAGCTTCGCGAAGATCGCCAAAGAGTTTCGCGCCCTCCCGCGCGCGAATAAATCGGTCGACGACCTCTTCCGCGACGCCGTCCGTCTCGCACGAAGCCTCGTCGCGTTCGACGGCTGGGGCGCCGTGACCCTCGACCCTGCGACGCTGCTCGTCACGGGCGGTGCTCACGACCACGGGCTCGCGGGCGCGGCCCTCGATCGCTGGTTCGAGCTCGAGGTCGCGCCGGGCGACTACCTCCATTACCGCGCGCTCACCCGTGAGCTCACGCCGGTGGCGAGCCTCCTCGACGCCACCCGCGGCGAGCCGACCAAGAGCGCCCGCTACCGCGACGTGCTCGAGCCCGCCGGCTACCGTCACGAGCTTCGCTGCGCCTTGCGCTCGATGAAGCAGACGTGGGGCGGCTTGTTTCTGCTCCGCCGCGGCAACGGCCCGCGCTTCGAGCCCGACGAGGAGTCGTTCATGCGCGAGCTCAGCGAGGCGCTCGGCGAGGCCGTGCGCGCGACGCTGCGCGCCGCGAACGCGGCGAGCGATCCGCGCACGGGACGCGCTCTGCTTCTGCTCGGCGAAAACTACGAGATCATCGAGGCATCCGCCGCCTCGTCGGTCTGGCTCGCGGAGCTTTCGGACGGCAAGAACGATCCGGGCGGCGTACCCCACACCGTGCGCACGACGGTGAACGGGGCGCGTCGCGGCGCGGAGCGCGGAGCGCAAGTGTCCGCCTACGTGCGCGTGCGCGGACGATCCGGCGGCTGGCTCACCGTGCACGCGAGCCTGCTCGGCGACGGCAAGGTCGTGGTCACCGTCGAGGAAGGTCGCCCGATCGGGCTCGCCGCCGAGATCCCCGAGGCGTACGGCCTCTCTCCGCTCCAGGGTGAGCTGCTCCGCGACGCGCTGCTCGGCATCGACGACCCGCAGATCGCCGAGCGCCTCGGTATCACCGAGGCCACCGTCGTCGCCGATCTCGCGTCCGTCCTCGAAAAGCTCGGCCTCTCGAAGCGCGACGAGCTGCCGCGGAAGGTCTACTTCGAGCACTACGCGGCGCGCACCCGGGCGTCGGCCCCGCTCGGCGCCGACGGCTGGTTCGCGGCCTGACCCCGCCCGCCGCGGGCGCCCCCACGACCCCCAGGGCCAAAAAGCCGCGCATTTCCCCGGGGTTCGGTGCTTTTTCCCGGGCCCGTGCTACGGCTCCGCCCCTCGCGGCTTCCCTTTTCGCGGCCGTTTGGCTACTTCGCCGCCCCAGACAACCTCCAGCACTCGGAAGTATCCCGTGGCAACTCGCATCCCCCTCGAACGCATCCGCAACATCGGCATCTCGGCGCACA
>Ga0070682_100000594_pt1 | contig 22045 bp, 17 predicted proteins | sample KBSC63LmetaG_FD_64668 | JGI IMG/M metagenome (GOLD analysis project Ga0070682, IMG submission 64668) | Corn rhizosphere microbial communities from Kellogg Biological Station, Michigan, USA - KBS C6-3L metaG | ecosystem: Host-associated > Plants > Roots > Rhizosphere | place: USA: Michigan...
AGTATCAGGACCGCGACGGACGCGACATCGCGCGCAGCGTCGAAGCGAAGACGTGCGCCGAGGCCCTCGCCGTGATGGCGGTGATCACGGCGGTTGCGATCGACGCACAGACTCACGACCCGGAACCGAGCGACGCGCCGCCTGCGGAAGTGCCCGTAGCGCCTCCGGCACCGAGCGCGAGCGCCGCTTCGCCGTCGCCCGTGGGCCAGCCTGCGCCTCCTCCGCCCCCGCGCGAACGCCCGCCGGCTGAAGCGTGGGTCCACGAGCTCGGTGCGCGCGCCTCGATTGCGTCCGGGTTCGGGACGCGTGTGGCGTTCGGTGTCGGGGTCGAGTGGGGTCTTGTCGCTCAGGGAGGCATGGCGGTGCGCGCCGCCATCGAGGGGCGCGACACGTTCGAGGTGCCGGCGAGCGACGGGCGCGCGCGGTTTCGTGCCCTCACGGGTCGCGGCGACTTCTGTCCGGTGGCGCTCCTGCTCGACCGCGTTCTCGGCGTGCCCTTGTGTGCCGGGCTCGAGGGCGGGGTGCTGTGGGGCGAGGGTGTGATCGCGCCACCCGCGGTGACCGCAGAGAGCTCGAGCCCTACACCGTGGCTGGCGGCGCTCGTCTCGCCGCGCCTGCGGTACGCGGAAGGCGGCGCCTTCGCCGAGCTTGGCCCGGAGCTTCGTTTCCCGCTCGTCGGCCACACCTTCGTCTTCGAGAGCCCGACCCGGACAGCCTATGAAATCCCGCGCGTTGCGTTCGGCGCGGCGCTTTCCGCGGGATTCAGGCTCCACTGATCGGCAGGGGGGCCTTGGGGGATAGGTGAGCACCACGGCCTTCTCTACTGCCCTCACTGAGCCGCCGGCCGACACGGAGGAACCCGTTGTCGACGCGCCGGAGCTCGCTCCCGCCTTCGCGAGGGCTCACATCGACTTCGCGTGGCGCGTCGCACGGCGCCTCGGCCTCACGCCGGCCGACGCGGAGGACGTGGCTCAGCACGCCATGCTGATTGCCAGCCAGAAGGTCGCGTCGCTGAGTGCGGGCAGTGAGCGCGCCTTCCTCTTTCGCACGATCCAATTTCTCGCAAGCAAGGTGCATCGCGCGCGGCGTCGCCATCGCGAGGAGCCGGAGGACGCCGCGGGCGAGCTCGCCGACCAAGGTGCCGACCCCGAAGCGCTGGTCGCTCAGCGTCGCGCTCGCGCCACGCTCGACGCGATCTTGAGCGAGCTTACCCCTGACTTGCGTGGCGCCTTCGTACTGTTCGAAATCGAAGGCTTGAGTCAGCCGGAGATCGCGGCCGCGCTCGGCATTCCCACGGGCACGGTCGCCTCGCGCCTCCGGCGCGCACGCGAAGCATTCACGCGCATTGCCGTCGCGCGCGGGGTCTTGGCGAGCCCCGGCGAGGAGCCGAAATGACCAAGCTCAAGCGCTGGGTAGACGATTCACCGCCGTCCGCCGTGCTCGATCTCCTCCAGGCGGCGCGCACCGAAAAGGCTCCTTCACGCGTCGTTTCGCGCACGCTCGTCGCGTTCGGCACGACCTCGGCGGCTTCCGGGGTTGCGGCCGCGAGCGGCGGCGCGGCGACGGCGTCCAAGCTCGCTCCGAGCATCGCAGCGATCGTGATTAAATGGGGCGGCGCGGGCCTGCTTGGCGGCAGCGTCGTGGTCGGAGCCGTCTCTGCCGTCAACCATCACACGAGCTCGTCGGGTGTGACGCACGCGTCGAGGGCAAACCTGTCACCGCCATCGGGCGTGGCGGGAAACCCGCGTCCTGACCTACCCCGCGCACCTGCCGCGGCAGCAGTGGAGTCCGTCGCCGCGCCATCGAGGCCGAACGCGCCGCCGGTCACGGAGCCCAGGGTCAAGCCCGGCGCGTCGTCGAGCCACCACGACGAAGCTTCGGCGCTCGATGCCGAGTCTTCGCTCATCGGCTTGGCGCACGCGCGGTTGCGAGCAGGGGACGGAGCTTCAGTGCTCGAGCTACTGAGCGGGTACGAGGAGCGGTTCTCGCCGCCGCGCTTCGAGCCGGAGGTGCTCTACCTGCGGATGCAGTCGGCGGTCGCCTCCGGCGACCGCGCGAATGCCCGCCGATTCGCGGCGCTGATCGTCAAACGGTTCCCGACGAGCCCGGGCGTCGGCCACGCGGAGGCGCTCTTGCGCGCGGCCGGCGGGGCTCAGGGGCAATGAGCGGCGCGCGTGACGTCAGCGGAGGGCCGGCGAGAGCGCGCGGTCACATGCGATATCGCGAGATGATGGTCGGACTGTGCTTGGCGCTAGCGGCATGTGCCGGAAAGAGCACGATCGGTGCAGGCAAGGGCAAGAGTGAGAGCGGCGCTAGCGGGGGCAGCAGCGGCATGGGGAGCGTGGCGGCCGGCATGTCGAACGGTGTCGCGTCGTCGGATCCGCCACCCGAGGGCGAGACATGCGGGCACGTACAGTGCGGCGCGGGCGAAAGCTGCTGCCTCGTCACGCTCGAGTGCTTCGATCCGATCGTTCACCCCGAAGCTTGCGCGCGGCCAACCGACCTCACCCCGGTCGGTGACACGTCCTTGGGACTCCCTTGCGCCTCGAACGTTCACTGCGCTGCGGACGAGATGTGCGATACGGACCTCCCCCTCTGCGGAGGCCCGGGTCACTGTCGCCGATTGTCATTCTCCGGCGACTGCGTAGATGACGGCACTGGCTGGTGCCAGGTCTGCGGGTGCGACGGCAAGGACTACCCCACGGCAATAGCCGCGTTGACCGCTCGCACCAACTATCTCCATTGGAGCAGGGCCTGCGGCGATTCGCTCTATCCAGACGACGTCCCCGACCCGCTCGCGCTCCTCGACGCCGGCGCGGTCGAGGCGGTCAAGATTACGGTCTGCGGATCAGACGCCGATTGCCCCCGTGACGGCGATGCTTGCTGCGCCCTCACCGCCGTTTGCTACCCGAAATCCGATCCCGGACAGTGCGGGTTCCCGCCACCGGGTACCTACTATCCGTGTACGAGCAACGCGCAATGCGGGAGCGGCTCGTACTGCGCCGGCGAGGGCTGCGGCACGCCGGGCGGCTGTACATCGACTGAAGTGGACGATGAAGTGTGCGGTCAGATCCTGAAGCCGGTCTGCGGTTGCAACGGTATGAGCTACACGAGCCCGGCATGCGCCATCTGGGCGGGGACGCGCGTCGCGTCGGAGGGCGAATGTCCCGAGTGAGAGCACGAGGTCGCACGCGATATCGCGAGACAGTGGGACTCTGTCTCGCGCTGGTCGCTTGCGGCGGAATCAGCACCATCGGCTCGGGCCCGGGCAGTGGAGGAAGCAACGGCACGTCCTCCGCCGCGCCAGCTTTGGGGGAGACGTGCGGTCACGTCCAGTGCGGCGCGTACGAGAGCTGCTGTCTCGCCACGCTCGAATGCTTCGACCCGGCGGCCCATCCCGAAGCGTGCCCGGTCCCACCCGACACTGGCGGCGCCGGGTGGTACGGGCCCGACTGTGCGTCGAACGCCCACTGTCCTGCCAATGAGGTCTGCGAGCCGGATGTCCTTTGCGGAGGGCCGGGGCACTGCTTCCCGCCCGCTGACTGCGCTCAGTGCGTCACCGGCGACTGCCCGCTTTGCGCTTGCGACGGAAAGAGCTACCCGAATTACCAGGCGGCGTGCGTGGCTCGTACGAGCCCCGGCCACATGGGCCTTTGCGGGACGACGTTTGGCGTTACGTACTACCTGGACGATCCCAAGTACGGCATCTCGGGCTTGGACGCCAATGCTCCCTACGCAAGATACCAGATTACGGTTTGCGGCTCCGACGCCGACTGCCCGCGTGAGGGCGAGGTTTGCTGCGGCCTCACCGCCGTTTGCTATCCGAAGTCCGACCCAGGGCAGTGCGCTTTCCCGCCGCCAGGCACGTTCTATCCGTGCACGAGCAACGCTCAATGTCCGAGCGAATACTACTGCGCTGGCGAGGGCTGCGGCACTCCGGGCGGCTGTGCGGTCATCGATACGGCTGCACGCGGCTGTGGTGAGCTCTTCGACCCCGTCTGCGGCTGCGACGGCGTTGGGTACACGAGCCCGCTGTGCGCTCTTCAGGCGGGCACGCGCGTTGCGTCGAAGGGCGCGTGCCCATAGCGCCCGGTGAGGTCGCACCGTTCACGACATTCTCGCCGGGAGCGCGGCGTGCGATGCTTCACGGATGCGAATCACCCCGTTTCGGCGCCGTCACGGGCGCCAACGCTCGCGGAGCACGACCGGCTTGCTCGCGCTCACGCTCGCTTTCAGCGCGTCTGCTGGCGTCGCGTGCAGCGGTGGCGACGATGATGCGGGCGCCGAAGCCGGTAATGGCGGAAGCCCAAGCGGTACGAGCGGCACGGGCGGCGCCGGAAAGCCGAGCAACGGCGGCAGCAGCAGCGGCAAAGGCGGGAGCAGTGCCGGTACAGCGAGCGGAACCGGCGGAAGCGCGGGCAAGAGCAACGGGGGCACGAGCGGCACCGCGGGTGGCGGCAACGTCGACGGAGGCGGAGCGAGCGGCAGCGGTGACGTGGGCTCGGGGGGCACGCCGGAAGAACCGATGGGCGTTCACGGCAAACCCGAGTCGACGTTCACGCTGCCCATCCCGAGCGGCGACAAGCCCGCGCTCTACCATCCGGATCTCATCGGCGACTTCCCCGACGTAGACTTCGCGACGCTCGATCGCCTCTACATTCAGGCCGGCGAGTATCGGACGATCCTGCTCGGCGGCTTGCCGGAGCGTAGCGCCGAGCGACCGCTCGTCATCACGAACCTCGGCGGGCAGGTGAAGGTGGGCGGCCTCGCGTCGAACTACGTCTTCTCCGTCAACGGGGGGAAGAACTGGGTCCTGACGGGTCGCTACGACGCCGAATCCAAAACGGGAGACAGCGCATTCCGCGGGCACGCCGGAGGCGCCTACGCGCACAGCCAGGGCAGCTACGGATTCTTGATCGACGACGGGTTCAGCAAGGATGGCCTGTCGGGGCTCGCTGTCGGGGGCGGAGCGAGCGACTTCGAGCTCGAATTCCTCGAAATTGCGCGCGCCGAGTTCGCCGGGCTCGTCGTGAAGACGGATGACGACGGCGCCGCCACCATGCGGAGCGTCGCGCTGCACGACCTCTACGTCCACGACACCGGGTCGGAGGGTCTCTACCTCGGCAGCACGCAGAAGCAGCCACAGCATTCGTTCGAAGGTCTTCACATCTTCGACAACCGCTTCCTCCGGACGGGCACCGAGGCGTTGCAAGTCGGTCAGCTCGGCAGCGACTGCGAGGTCGACCACAACGTCTTGGGCCCGGGCGCCGTTCGCTGGCGCTCCGCCTTCGCCGACTACCAAGACGGCAACGTCCAGTACGGCCAGCGCTACGGCAGCTCGAGCTTCCATCACAACATCGTGGTCGGCACGGGCGATCTCTTCGTCGAATTCTTCCCGACGCCCGTGGACGGCGACCCGCGCGCGGCGGGCGACACCGTCTCCTTCCACGACAACTACTTCTCCGACACGTCGAGCTCCGGCGTCTACACGCACGCCGACGACACCGGCGTCACCATCCGCTTCGAAAACAACCTGTTTCGAGGCTTCTATTGGACCTATCCGGAGATCCACCCCGACGCGACGCTCCCCGTTCAAGTCTTCGGGGTCGGCTCGAACTCACCGAATCCGCACGTGCTCGTCGATAACACCAATGACTCCCCGTACCCCTTCTTGATGTGGACGTTTCCGAGCGTCACCGAGGAGAACAACGTCACGGCCACCGTCGAGCGCGTGAAGTTCCGCGACTTCATGAACGCCGACCTCGACGAGAACTACCGCGCGCTCGAGTGGTGGACCCCACGCATGACACGCCACCCGGACATGCCGGTCATGAAGTACGCCGCGGGCGCGTACGTCGTGCACGGGGGCACCATCTACCGCGCGCTCGCCGAGAACAGCGAAGCGCCGCCCGATCAAAATCCCGACCTGTGGGAGGCGTTGCCGGCGCCGGCCGACGACGTGCGCTTGGCGGCGGATTCGCCGCACGGTGGGCTCGGCGTTCAGTGAGCGATGAGGGTCAGCGCGGCAGATAGGCCCGGTAGAGGGCCGGCATTCCGTGGCACGTGCCGTTGCCCACGAGGACGCGGCCGTCGCGTGAGATGCTGACGGTCTCGCCGAGCGTCCAGCCGCTGAGGTCGGCGCCGGCGCTTTCGATGCGAGCAGCGAGGTCCTGGTTGCCGTCCGTCGTCGTCCAGACGAACGGCGTGGTGGTGACGGCCGTGTCGAGGTCTTGCAGGCTGCCGACGATCACGTTGCCGTCGGCGCTCATGCCCCGGACCAGCGCGTAGTCGTTCGGAGCGATGTCGGTCTTTTCGCCGTTCGTCCAGCGAAACGCCTTGCCGATCATGGCACCTTCGGCGATCGCGTTCGTGAACGCGGCGACACTACCGTCGCCGCTTACCCAAACCGGGCCGTCGCACCCGCCGTGGATATCCGCGATGCGGCAGGGGCCGAGGTCAGTGATGCCCTGTGCCTCGGTCCAGCGGAATAGGTCGTAAAGATAGGGGACTGGGTTGTTCGTTACGACGCCGTTCGCCAGGGTGCCTACGGCGACACTGCCGTCGTCGCTCAAGGCGGTAACGGCTCCGTACCAGTCAGCATTAGGTACGGGAGGAGGTGGTGTCGCAATGATGTGCGCGCCGCCAGCGGCGGTCCAAACGAAGGGCAGGTAGTCGAGTGGGTTTCCCGCGTCGTCGAAGCCTGTCGCATGACTGCCTGCGAGAACGCTGGCGTCGGGATTCAGCGCATACACCATGGCATAAACGCCCTTCTGCTCGATTCCGAAGTCGGGAGTTACGACGCCACCTGCTGCCGTCCACGTGACGATTTGCTCGCCAGACGACGTCTCCACCCGGCCCACGACGGTGACTCCGTCCCGGCTCAAGTAGTCGCCGAGCGAGAGCTGCGACAGGACGGTGTCTCGCCCAGCAAGCGTGCGGAGCACCGGAAGGCCCTGCATGGTGGCGAAGAGCGCTGTCTTCCCGTCGGCACTGAGGCCCTGGGGCAGCCGGTGAGCCCGGTAGATGGTCCCCTGCTCGAGCGTCCAAAGGCCTGCGTCGTAGTTGCTCGAGTAGATGCTCGAATCAACGCGCATGTAGAGGACGACCGAGCCGTCGTCGCTGAGCCACGCGTTGTAGTAGACGTCCGGCTTGCAATCGAGCGCGGTCAGCGTCGCGTTCGAGCCACAATCACACGGGCTCGCGACCGCCCCCGCTTCTCCGCCGCTGCCGCTCTCTCCGCGCCCACCCTCTTCGCTGCCGCCCTCTCCCCCGGAGCCTCCGTGATCGGGCGCATCACCCGCGCCCGCGGTCGTCGTCGTTCCCGCTCCGCCGCCAGTGCCTGCGCCCGCGCCCGCGTAACCAGTGCCCCCTTGTCCGCTACGGCCGGCGCCGTTGCCTCTCCCGCCGCCACTGCGTCCGGCGCCAGCGGCGCCGCCACTTGCGATTCCGGCGCCCCCGCTCCCGCTCGTCCCGGGTGTACCGGCCTCCGAGTGGCTCATATCCAAGCTCAGATCCGCTCGGCAGTGGACGGCGCCCACTGCTGCGCACAGCCCCAACAGCACCGGATGCACCCTCATCGTTTGGTAGGATGCGTGAGACGCTCACGCCGTTCAGCGCCCGGGTGTTTTTCCACGAATCCCGGGGCCAGGCGTCGCTACGGCGTCGCGGCCGGCGCTCCGCCCGGCGCCGCTTCCTCGCTCGACTGCTCGCCTTGCGCACGTGCCCATTCGACCCAGTCACCACCGAAGAGCTCGACGGGATGAGGCGTTCGCTCCGTCCCATTGCCGCAAGCGAGATCGTTCGCGGCGCAGTGCTCGTCGCAACCCCAACAAACCCGTTCGGGGTGGCTGGGTAGGAGTGCGAGACGGTACATGACGGTGCGCGGGAAGCCCGCTCACCGAGCTACAGAGCAAACGATGTGCCGCGCGGCCGCCATCCTGGGCGAGATGGCCGCGGATTCGGCGCAGGGATTGCGCCTGGGGAGGTCCGACGCGCCACGCTTGTCCTGGTGCCCGCCGCTACGGCTTCTTAGCGAAGGGCTTCTTCTCGGCCGCGGGCGCCTTGGCTTTCGGCGCGCCGATCCCGAATGTGGGCTTGCCGACGCCGCCGAGCGCGGGAGCGTTGGCGGTGTGCGGCGTGAGGTTGTCGAGCAACGAGCAGTCGAGCGTGAGAGCCTGCTCACAGATCCGGAAATCGGGGCGTACGTCGTTCCTGCCGTCGCGAACGAGATCGCCAATCACGTTCGTGAGCGTCCCGTCGTCGCAGCAACGGGAGCTTTGACACGTTGCGAGCGCCGTGAGGAGATCGGCGCTGCACGCCGCGCCCGTCTTCGCCTCGTGGCTGCCGTGAGCGTCGTGTCCGCCGTGCTCCGCGCTCGGTTTGCCGCGCGTCGGATCGGAGCAAGTGACGTGGGCGCCGAAGACGCGCGGACTCTTCGGATCGTCGCCCGGGACGATGCAGTGGATTTCGCCCTGCGCGAGCGGCGGCTCTTTCATGCTCGACGTGATGAACTCGGACCCCGAGTGGTAGTGACAGCTCACGCCGCTGGTCTCGAACGCGCAGTCACCCTTCTCGTTGACCTTGCCGGCGCCGGAGCGAAGGATGATGTCCTTCGGCAGCGCGTCTTCGGCTTTGCAGCTCGTCATTTGATCCAGGAACGCCGGCGCAAGCTGGACCGCGACGGCCCCGGAGCGCGCGGGGGGCGCCGCCTGCGTCAAGTTCTGCCCGCCGCACACGGGGTAGGCGGCGGGAGCAGGTGGAGGCGCGGCTGCGGCTGACGTTGCGGTGCTCGGAGCCGGCGCGGCGGTTGCGCCCGCGGACGGCTCCGTGAGGGACGCCGCAGCAGCGGTTGGAGCGGCTGCGGTCGCGGGAGCTTGCGCAGGGGTGACCTCAGGCTCCTTCGCGCATTGAGTGAGCGCCAAGAACCCCAAAATCCCAATCAACCCTCGATGAGTCTTCATAGCGTCCTCCGTTCTCGTGGCTGCCGCGTCGCTGGCGCGAAGCCTAAGTGGATCGCGCAACACGGGGAAGCAGCGAGTGGCGGGCTGAAAGTCCCTTTCAGCTCCGAGGCGCTCTGGACCCGCAAGTGTAGCGAAGTGTAGTCCGTTCAAGCTTCGGAGCGCCGTGCCGTTCACCCGGGGTCAGATGGATCCCGTTTCAGGCTCGTGTTCGGCTCAAGCCACGTACGGCGTGCTCGCTGCCAAGAAGCAGCTCGACATCACCAAGGAGCAGGGGGCGCAGGCTATCTCGCTGGTCGAGAGCGCCAAGGTCCCCGCACCCGCCGCGCCGAGCGGCTCGGTCGGTCGACTCCTCAATATCAGGGCCTAGCGCGCGTCGCGCGGGGGCCATTGCGGCCCAGAACTTGCTGTACCGCCCGGCGTGCCCAGCATTCTGACCGGAAGGTACGGAGTTTTCCGCGTCGAGGGGTCTGTTTGCCAGAACCTTGACCCGCTCCCCCTACGCCGCGTCAGCGCGTTGACGCGAGGAGGATAGGGCGAGCGCATGGCCAATCTCTTGTTGCACAGTCTGAAGGAGTTCGACGAGGTCATCTTCGGCATCGCCGAGCGCATGGAGCTCTCGGGAGTGCTCGAAATCGGCTCCGAAACCGGGGTCTTCAGCCAGCGGCTGCTCGCGTTTTGTGCGGAGCGGAAGGTGGTGCTCACGAGCGTCGACCCGTGTCCCGCCGAGGCGCTCGTCGCGGTCGCGCGCGCGAGCGAAACGCTTCACCTCGTCGTCGGCTACAGCATCCCGCACCTTCGCGAGTTCGGCACGGACGCGAACCTCGTGCTGATCGACGGCGACCATAATTACTATACCGTCTCCAACGAGCTCGAGCTCGTCCACGCCGCGTGGCGAGCGCGCGAGCTCTCCGGCGTGATCTTGCTCCACGACGTGGGCTTTCCCACGGCTGAGCGCGATTTTTACTACGACCCGACCACGATTCCAGCCGAGGCACGGCACCCGCACAGCTTCTCCCACGGCGTGACGCTCGACTCGAAAGCGCTCGTCCCGGGCGGGTTTCGCGGCGAGGGAGCGTTTGCCTGGGCGCTCGAAGCGGGCGGCCCGAAGAACGGCGTGCTCACGGCGGTCAACGACTTCGTCGCAGCGCACCCCGAATACACCTACCGCTCGGTCGGTGCGGTCTTCGGGCTCGGGGCGCTCACGCTCACGGGCTCGGCCGCCGATCAGGTCGCGGGCGACGTGCTCGGCCGCTACGACAACGCGCTCATCCAGCGCCTCGAGCGCAATCGACTCGAGCTCTACCTCAAGGTGATCGAGCTCCAGGATCAGCTCGCCGCGAGGGGCACATGACCGCGCTCGTCATGCAGAGAAGCGCACGGGCCCTCGTCAAGGACCAGGCGCGCGCGGGCGAGCTGATCGCGAAGCTCGACGCCGTCGCGGGTGAGGTGCGGCGCGTCTCGCTCGACTGCTTCGACACCATCGTCGTGCGCAACGTCGCGGAGCCGGTCGACGTGTTCTTCGATCTCGCGCGGAGCGAGCCGTTCGCGCGGCTCGGCTTCGCGGCGAAGCTCAGGGTCGACGCGGAAAGCCGTGCCCGCTCGCTCGCGAAGCTCCGAAAAGGCTCGATGGAGGTGGCGCTCCCGGACATCTACCGGGCGGCCTTCCCCGCGCTCTCGGACGCCGAGGTCCTCGAGCTCGCGCAAGCCGAGCTTTTCGCGGAGAAATCAGCGTGCAGCGCGTTCGCCCCGACGATCGAGCTCATGCTCGCGGCGAAAGCGCGCGGGCTACCGATCGTGATCGTGAGCGACACCTACCTCTCCGAGCCCGAGCTCCGCGAGCTGCTCACCGCGTGCATTCCCGCCGAAGCGCTCGCCGGGGTCGAACGGATCTTCTGCTCTTCCGAGCATGGCCGCTCGAAGGCCGCAGGGCTGTTCAAGGACGTGCTCAGGGTGCTCAACGTCGCCGGGCGCTCGCTCGTGCACTTCGGGGATCATCCCGTGTCCGACCTCGGCGCGGCCCACGCCGAGGGCCTGCATGCCGTGCAGCTCGTTCATCACACGCCGGCCGTCGAGAGCGCCTTGCGCGGGCACGCGCTTGCTACGGGCTTGGTCGCGCCCGAGGTGCGACGCGAGCGCGGGCTGCCGCGGCCGTACGCTGCGCTGCTTTCCGAAGCGCGCGGGCTCGAGGAGCCGGCGGCGGCGCTCGGGTACGCGGGTGCGGGGCCGATCCTCTACGCGTTTGGACACTTCTTGCGGCGCTCGCTCGCCGAGCTCGCCGCCGCGGGGGCGCGCCCCAAGCCGCTCTTCCTCTTGCGCGACGCGTTTCTGCCGCAGCGCGTGTGCTCGGAGCTCGCCGGGACCGATGCCGGACCGCTCGTCTCGCTCAGCCGTTTTGCGGCGACCGCGGCCGCGTTCCGCACGCGCGAGGACGTCGAGCGCTACCTCGCGCGCAGCGCTGGAAGCGGGCGCTTCGAGCCCATCGTCGCTCAGCTCTTGCTGCCGCCCGCGCTCGCGGAGCGGATCATCAAGGCCGCCAAGCGCGACCAGCAACCGGCACTCGAGTTCGTGCGCCGGGTCCTCGAGCCGAGCGTCCTCGCCGAGATCTTCGCGCGCTCGAAGGCGTACCGGCAACGCCTCTATCGCTACCTCGAGCGACAGGTGACGCTCGAGCGCGGCGATACGCTCGTGCTCATCGATCTCGGCTACGAGGGGACCGCGCAACGCGAGCTCGGACCCGTGCTCGAAGACGAGCTCGGCGTGACCGTCACCGGGCGCTATCTCCTCGCGGCACGCGTGCCCGGATGGGAGCAGACGCGCCGCGGCCTGCTCGAGCCGTCGACGGTCGAGGATCGCATCACGGCGACGCTGGTTCCGCACATCGCGCTCCTCGAAGACATTTGCACCTCCGACGACGCGAGCGTCATCGACTACACCGAGAGCGGCGAGCCGGTCTTCGACACGAAGCTCATCCCACCCGAGCAATACGCGCGCGTGAAGCTGCTCCAGGCCGAGGTGCTGCGCTTCGTGCGTGAGGCCGAGGCGCATTTCGAGAAAAGCGGCCGGCGTCCCGAGCCGGAGGTGCAGCGGATTGCGGCGCTCGCAGCGCTCACGCGCCTGTTGTTTTTTCCCGGAGAAGCCGAGCTCTCCTTCCTCGAGGGCTTTCGCCTCGACATGAACCTGAAGACGCTCGATTCGTTCGAGCTCTTCGATCGCGAAGAGGGGCTCGAGGCGTTGCGCAGGAGGGGTGCGTTCTTCACGCGACCCGGCATGAAGACGCTGCGCACGAACTACCCGCTCGAGCTGCGTGGTGCCGGCATCGAGCTCGCCCTCGCGCTTTTCACGCAGCGCCGCTTCTCGCTGAACCTCGGTCACGACGAGATGAACCTGCGGCGCGAGACGTTGTCGGTCGTGATCGCCGGCGCAACCGACGGCGGCGTCACCACCGCCGAGGCGCGGGCCACGCACGACGGGTACTTCGCGCTCGTGCTGCCCGTGAGCAAGAGCTTCAAGGTCGCCGTGCTGTTCGGGCAGCGCTACACGTACGTGCAGCTCCACAGCATCGAGCTCGTCCCCACGGCGGCGCTCTACGCCGCCGAAGGCGACGATCCGGTGCTCGACGCGAGCTCGGCGGCGACCGTGGACGGCATGCGCGACGCGGGCGGCGGTCTCTTCGAGTGCCTGAACGAATCGGCTTTCGTGCTGATCGCGCCGACCGAGTTTCCGAAGAGCACGACGGGCGTCGCCTGCCGCGTCGTCTTTCGCCCGATCGTGGAGCGGCTGCCCGCCGCGGCCGAATGAGCGCAGGCGCGCGCTTCAGCCGAGACGGTGCTAAAAGAGCGGGCGGAGGCTTTTCACATGTGGGTGCGGATGGGCTCGTTTTCGGTGAAACCAGGCGCCGCGGAGACGCTGCGACACACGTACAACGAGCAGGCGGTGCCGAAGGTGCGGAGCCAACCGGGGAACGTCGGGTGTGTCTTGCTCGAGCCGGAAGCGCCGGCTGAAGAGCACGTCGTGATCACGCTCTGGCGTGACCGCGCGGCCGCCGAGGCGTACGAGTCGAGCGGCGCCGCTGCCGAGGTCGTCGCGCTCGTGCGCGCTCACTTCGCCGGTCCGCCGACCCTGCGTTCGTACTCGTCGTCGAGCGAGCGCGGCTTGGCGCACGCCTAGTCAGGGTGCGACGAGCGCTTCGAGCTCCGCCCAGCGCGCGTACAGGCGCTCGATCTCGCTGCGCGCGGCGCTGATATCGCGATCGAGCTCGATCAGGCGCGGGCCGTTCGACACGACCTCGGGCTTCGTGAGCTCCGCCTCGAGCTCGGCGAGCCGTGCCTCCGCGGTGAGGATGCGCGCTTCGCTCGTGTCGTAGTCGCTCTGCTCCTTGAAGCTCAGCTTCTTTCGCTTCGGCGCGCCCTCCGGCTTGCGTGCGGGCGCGGGCGCGGCCTTGCGCTGGGCCGCGCTCCGCAGCGCGAGCTGCTCTTCGTGGAAAGCCTCCCACTGGTCGAGCCCGTGCAGCAGCGTGGTGTTGCCCTCCTCGCCCGGCGCGGTGTGAAACGCGAGCAGCTCGGTCGCGACCTGATCGAGAAAGTAGCGGTCGTGCGTGACGAGCAGCACGGCGCCGTCGAAGCTCTTGAGCGCCTCCTCGAGCACGATCAGCGTCGCCAAGTCGAGGTCGTTGGTCGGCTCGTCGAGAACGAGCATGTTGGCGGGCCGCAGCATGAGGCGCGCGATGAGCAGGCGACTCTGCTCGCCGCCGGACAGGCTCGCGACCGGCTGCGCCATCTGCTCGGGGCGAAACAGGAAGCGCTCGAGGTAACCGTGGCGGTGCACCATCGCGCCGCGAAACTGCACGAAGTCGCCGTCGGGGCTCACCGTCTCGGCGACCGTACGCGTGGCGTCGAGCGACGCGCGATCCTGCTCGAAGTACGCGATCGCGAGGTTGTCGGCGCGAATGACCTCACCCGTGCTCGGCTCCTCCTGCCCCGTGAGCAGGCGAAGCAGCGTGGACTTGCCCGAGCCGTTACGCCCGACGAGGCCGAGGCGGGTCTTGGGTCCGATCAGGATGTCGAGCGGCGTGAGGACCTTGAGGTCGCCGTAGCTCTTGCTGATGCCGCGTCCTTCGATCTGGCGCTTGGCGCGCATCTCGTTCGGGTCGCGACCTTGAAAATCGAGCGCTACTTTGCCGACGCGATTGCGCTGGGCGAGATCGCTCACCTCGCCGGATACGGCCTCGGCCCGCTGAATGCGCGCGACCTGCTTCGTGCTCCGCGCCGAAGGGCTGCGCCTGAGCCATTCAGTTTCGCGCCGGAGCGTGTTGCGGAGGGCCTGCTCACGCTGCTCCTGCGCCGCCATGCGCTCGGCTTTCTGCTCGAGGTAGGTGCTGTAGTCGCCGGCCACGTCGAGCAGGCCGCCCGGGTTGCGCCGGTCGAGCTCGAGGATGCGGCTGGAAACGCGCTGCAAGAACAGCCGGTCGTGAGTGACGGTGAGCGTCGCGAAGCGCGCGCTCGCGAGAAAGCGCTCGAGCCAGAGAATGCTCTCGACGTCGAGGTGGTTGGTCGGCTCGTCGAGCAAGAGCAGCTCCGGATCGCTCACGAGCGCGCGCGCGAGGGCCACGCGCTTGAGCCAGCCGCCCGACAGCTCGCCGAGCGCTGCGTCCGGCTCGAGCTCGAGCCGATTGAGCCAGGTAGCGACCCGGCTCTCGGCGTCCCCCGCGTCGACGTCGCTCGGCACGCGATCGCGCACGGCTTCGCGCACCGTCGCGAAGGGAAGCTCGGTCACTTGCTCGAGGTAGGCGCTCCGGAGCGTGGCGCGCCGGGCCACGTCGCCGCGATCGGGAGCGATCGCGCCCGCGAGGATCTTGAGCAACGTGGACTTGCCGGCGCCGTTCGGGCCGATCAATCCGACGCGATCGCCGTCGGACAGCGTGAAGCTCACGCCTTCGAACAGCGGCCGCGCGCCGAAAGCGTGCGAGAGACCACGAGCGGAGAGCAGGACGGGCACGAAGGACGCGTTCTAGCGAGAGGACGCTGAATTCGCGAGCTTGAGCGTCGCCCAGCCGGCGGCCGGCATCGCAAAGTCGAGCTTCTTCCCGCCGATCGCGACCGTGTACGTCGTCGCGCCGCCGGGGTTGTACATGACCGCCACGAGGCTTCCGTCCGGGTTCTTGAAGGCGAGCGCGTTCGAGCCGCCGCTCGTCCCGACCACCTTGGCTCCGGGCTCGACGAACTGCGAGAAATGACGAAAGACGTAGAAGGTCGGTGTCACGGCGTACGAGTCCGCGTTCCGGTCGATGGTGATGAGCGAGTTTTGCGCCCAAACGCGCTCTGTATCGAGTCCCAAGCCCACCTTGTCCAGCACCGCGTGCCAGGCGTTGTATTCGGTCACGCCCGCGGCGATCCACTGCCGAATCAGTCCCCAGCTCTCGACGGCGTAGGCGAGGTCGTTCGGGGCGACCGTCGCGTACGACGGATAGCCTTGCGGATTCCAGGGGTAGTTGCCTGCTTTGTGCTCGGTCTGCCAGATCGGCAACCCATAGCTGTCGTCGTTCGCGACCTGGGAGAGCATGGTCCACTCGTAGCCGAGCACCTTCACGTAGCTCCTGGCCGACGGGCTGCCCATCACGCTTTGGACGATCGACGGATCCGTGCCGGAGGCGTCGTCCGAGAAGTTCCCGAGCATGACGCTAACGTCAACGTTCGAGCCGTTGAGGGCGGGGCCCAGGTAGTTGCCGATGAAGGCCAGCATCATATCCGGCGTCCATTGGCAGGACGGGTAAGCCTGCGCGTAGCTCGGCTCGGCTTGCGGCGCGACCAGCTCGATGTGGATGCCTTCAGCGGCGTACGCCTCGACGAACTTGACGAAGTAGCTCGCGTACGCGGTCATGGTAGCGGCGTCGCCCTTCAAATGGCCGCCGTCGAAATCCGCGTTGTCCTTCATCCACGTCGGTGGAGTCCAGGCGCTCGCCCAAAAACGGAGTGCAGGGTTTGCTGTGTGCGCGGCCTTGATGAAGGGGAGGAGGACCTGCTTGTCGCGGGCGATCGAGAAACCGGCGAGCGCCGTGTCACCGGCAGTCTCATCCTCCGTGTAGCGACTGAGCGCATAGCCGTTGGCGCCGACGGGGATGCGGCCCCAAGCAAAGTGAGCCCCGTCCGTGCCGAACAGAAGGTTGAGGACCTGCTGTTGTTTGGCGGGCGTGAGCGCCATCAGGTTGTCGGCGCCGGCCTCGGTGAAGGCCATGCCGAAGCCTTCCCAGTCCTGAGCGACGACCGTGTCATTGACCGTGAGGGTCGCCGCGTTGGTCGATTCGGTCCACGTGGCGGTCTGCCAGTACGCGCCGACTGCGGAAGTGACGAGCGCGCTCTCGACCACGGGCGGATTGTCTTGTCCCCCTTGCCCGATGTCGCCCCCGGTTCCGCCCTTCCCTGCCGAGCTGCCACCGGTGCCGCCAGTCGCGCCGTTGCCGCCACTGCCGCCAGTCTCCGTTGCGCCCGAGCCTCCGCTCCCCGCGGCGCCGCTGCCGCCGCGTCCCGTCGCATCGCCGTTGCCCGCTTCTCCGTCGCCCGCTTGCCCGATCGAGCTCATCCCGGCGTTGCCTGCGTTGCCGGTGCCGCCGGTGCCGCCGTTGGTCCCGCTCGAGCCGCTCGAGCCGCTCGTAGCGCCCGCGCCGTTCTTGCCGCTCGTCGCACCACTGCCGCCGTTCGCACGGCCCGCACCGCCGCCGGTCCCGTCGACCTTGTGATAGCCGTCGTCGATCCCGAGGATCGCGTTGCACGCCATGAGGAGCGCGCCCGCGGTGAGCGACAGGCGCTGCATGCCGTTCACGGATCGACGCGCGGTGAGTGTTCGTTTGGCGCGCACCAAGAGAGAGTGACGCACTGTAACCGTAAATCTTCCAGTAGTCCTGACGGAAAACGCGTGGCGGCGATGGAAATTTCCGGCAGCGGAGCGCACGAATCAGCTAGAATTTCGCTCGAATCGCATTGCGTGACGACGGGGGCGTGGTACGAACTGGTACCGGTTCCAGCGCGCCGCAGCGCGCTTCGCCTTCCTAGGAGTCACCGCTTTGAACCTTCGTCTTGCTCTCGTCGGCATCTCCACCACCGCGCTCTTGGCTGCCGCTTGCTCCGGCTCGAGCTCGGGCGGGGACGACGACAACGGTGGCGGCGGCCAAGGCGCAACGGGCGGCACCGGCGGCGCGGCTTCGGGCGGCTCAGCCGGCGGCGGAGCCGCCGCGAACGGCGGCAGCGGGCAACCGGGCGGTCAAGGTGGCACTAGCCAGACCACGGGCGGCGCACCGCCGACGAACGGTGGCAGCGGCAACACCGCGGGTAGCACGAGCGGTGCCGGCAAGGGTGGTAGCGCGACCGGTGGCGCGACTTCCGGCTCGAGCGGCTCGGGTCCGGCAGGCGCCTCGGGTTCTTCGCCGGCGGGCGCGGCCGGCCTCGGCTCCGGCGGTGCCGGTGCGGCGGCGGGCGCCGCGGGTGCTGCGGGTAGCACGACCGGCGGCGACGGACTCGGCAACGGCGTGATGACCGGCATGGGCCGCTCGATGGAGCAGTACGAGACCACCGAGGTCGGTCGCAACGGCGTGCCGTACGAGCTCATCACGAACGGCTGGGGCCCCGGATTCCAGAGCCACACGGTCTCCTGGAACGGCACCTCGTTCATCGTCGAAGCGATGGAGGGCTCGCGCGGCTCGGGCGGTCAGCCCGCCTCGTACCCGAGCGTGTTCTGCGGAAAATACTCGGTGACGCAGGTGCCCGCCTGCGGCTTGCCCAAGGCGATGGATCAGATCACGTCGCTCAAGACGGGCTGGCGCTGGGCCGCGAACGGCAACACCGGCCCCTACAACGCGGCGTACGACATCTGGCTCGGCACCTCGACCGGCTTCGGCATGTACCTCATGGTGTGGCTGCGCGATCCGCCCGGGGAGCAGCCCGCGGGCTCGAAGACCATGTTCACGGGCATCACGGTCGCCAACGCGCCCGGCGTCTGGGACATCTGGAGCGGGACGGTCAACAACCGGCCCATCATCAATTGGGTCCGCCAAGAAGGCATGGACAGCTCCGAAATCGAGTTCGACGTGATGGATTTCATCCGCGACGCGCAGATGCGCAATCTCACCATCACGGGAACCCAAGTGAATGCCGTGGCGGTCGGCTTCGAGATCTGGTCGGGACCGATCACGAACCTCGAGAGCAAAGACTTCTACGTCGACGTAAAGTAAACGCGCCGGCGCGCGCGGGTCAGCGTCGCCGGCGCCTGACCCATGGCGTTCGCCGGATTCTCGGAAAGCACGTTTCAATTCCTCGCCGAGCTCGCGCAGAACAACGAGCAGAGCTGGTTCGAAGCGCACCGCGCCGACCGTGACAGCGCGCTCGTCGAGCCGGCGAAAGCGCTCGTCGAAGCGCTCGCACCGGGGCTCAAGGCACTCGACCCGGAGCTCCACGTGATCCCGCGCGTTCGCGCGTCCATCAAGGCCATGGAGCGCCGCCGCCGGTTTCCGAACGCGAAGCGGCCCCCGTACAAGGAGTCGCTCGACCTCTGGTTCTGGTCCGGGCCGCGGTGCGAGTGGGACAACTCGGGCTTCTACCTGCGGCTCACGGCGTCGCGGCTCGTGCTCGCGGGCGGCATGGTCGAGTTCCAGAAGGGGACGCTCGAACGCTACCGCGACGCGGTGCTCGACGATGAACGAGGCGAGCGGCTCGTGTCGATTGTCGATACGCTACGGGCCGGCGGATACTTCGTCGGGGGCGAGGGCTACAAGCGGGCGCCGCCTGGGGTGCCGGCCGACCATCCGCGCGTCGGGCTCGCCAAGCATCGCGGTCTCTTCACGACGCTCGACACCGAGCATCCCGGCGAGCTCCGCACGCCGGGCTTCGTCGACTTTGCGCTCGCGCATTTTCGGAGCTTCGGGCCGCTTCATGCTTGGCTCGTCGCGCTCGGCCGGCCTCGGGCTATCGTCGGGGCGTGACGATAGCCGGGCGGATCCTGCCGCGCGAGCACGTGCTGCTTTCGGTCTCGTTCTTGGTCGTGCGGCTCCTCTTGGCCGCGCGCGGGCTCCGCTACGACTTCGAGCTCAACTGGATGTTCCTGAGCGATCCAGTGGACCTCGTCGGGCGTCCCTTCGATTGCGTCTACTACTTTCACGCCTACCCGCCGGGGATGAACTTCCTCGCGTCGCTGGCCCTCCTGCTCGGCGGTACGCACGCGTGGCTGGTCGCCGAGGTGACGTTTTGGTCGCTCGGGCTTCTGCTCGCGAACTCGCTCCTCTACCTGGCGCGCGCCGTCGGCATGCGCGGGCGCACCGCGCTCGCCCTCGCGCTCGTCTTCTCGATCCTGCCGCAGGCGCTCTACCTCGAGCACGTCTTCCTCTACGAGCACCTCGTCGCCGCGCTGCTCACCCTCGCCGGGGCGTTGCTCCACGCTGCCGTGAAGCGACCGGGCTCGCGCGTGCTCGTCGCGTTTTTCGTCGTTTGCGCCGTGATCGGCTGGTTTCGGAGCTCGTTTCACCTCGTCTGGTTCGCCGGCATGCTCGCGCTGGCGCTTCATTTCGTGCCGGGCAAGAGCCGCCGCCCCGTGCTCTTCGCGGCCGTGCCGGGAGCCGCGCTGCTCCTGGCGCTCTACCTGAAGAACTGGGCGCTCTTCGGCGTGTTCGGCGCGACCTCGGCGGCCGGCGGCAACCTGACCCACGTCACGGTCGATCGGCTGACGCCCGAGGACCGCGCCACCTGGATCGCGAGCGGCAAGATTTCGCCGCTCGCCGGGCTCCACGTCTACTCCGGCCCCGCCGCGTACCTTCCGTACTTTCAAGCGCGCGAGGACGGCCGCTCGCCGGTGCTCGATCGGCTCGAGCGCCCGACCTTCCACTCGCCGAACTTCAACCATCCGTTGATGATCGACGTGATGAAGCGGCGCCGTGACGACGCGCTCGCGTACCTCGCGGCACGCCCGCGCGACTACGCGTCAACCGTCCTGCTCGGGCTCGAGCAGTTCTTCGGTCCGACCACCGAGTGGCACCCGCACGACAAACGACCCGATTCGCCTCATTTCGAGCACGATCGCGTGCTCGGCGGCTACGCCGACTTCTACAACCGCATCGTGCATCGGCTGTTCTTGAGGCCCGTCGGGCTCTACGCGCTCCTGCCGCTCGTCCTCGTCCTGCCCATCGCGCGCCTCCGCGCCACCTTTCGCAGCCGCGTTCGCCATCGCCGTGCGCGTGCGGCCGTGCTCGCCTTCGCGCTCGTCCAGCTCGGTTACGTGGCGCTGACGAGCGCGCTCTTCACGATCGGCGAATCGGCGCGCTATCGCTACCAAATCGAGCCGCTGATTTGGCTGCTCGGCGCGGCGGCGATCCACGACTTTCGCCGGCGCAGGCGGATCGGGCGGCGGCCCGTCGTTGCGGCAGCGTAGCCGGCTACTTCTGCGCGGAGCGCGCCTTCGGAGCGGCGGTCGGATTGACCGCATACGTGCCGCTCATGACGCCGACGAGCCGCGGGATGAACGTTGCCGTCGGCATGTCGGACACGATGCGGTCTCCGATATCGCGGAACGCGCGCACGAACGCGGCGTCGTCGTCACTCTTCGGGATGAAGCCGTACACGGCGCGCGGGTCGACGACGCGGCGGAGCATCGACTTCAGCATCTTGGTGTGCACCACCAGCGCGGGCTTCCCGCCGGTGCAGAGCGCCGCGAGCTGCGCGAGCTCCTTCGTGTCGAGCCCGCGCGTGAGCACATCCATCAGCACCACGTCGGGTTGGATGCGGGCGACGCGCTCGGTCAGACCGACCGAGGTGCGACACGTGCTTACATCCACTCCTTCGGCGAGCAGTCGGGCAGCGGTGCGGTTCAGCTCGGCAGGCTCGCTCTCGACCACGAGCACGTGGAGGGTCAGGTCTTGCGAGGTTTTCCGCGTCGAGGACATGCCGGAACGAGCCGCTATCGATACGGGTAACCGAATAGCCGAGTTTAGGGGCTTCACCCAGCAAATGGAGTTTCTCGAGCCGGGACGGTTCCCGGCCTTCCGCTATTCGGGAACGAGCGCGACTCCGCGGAACGCCGTTTGGCTCGCGGCGCTGGCGAGGACCGTGGGTGTGCCCGTGAACGCGGCGTTGTAGCCGCTCGCATCCGTGAGGGTGACGAGCTTGCCGCCGCCCGTGGCACCACTGCCGCCGAGGCCCGTCGCGTAGAGCGTGACGACTCCTGCGGTAACCGCCGCGGTGAGGCCGCGATACGTATCGGCGGCGGCGCCGACGACGCCGTTGCTCGTCCAGGTGCCCGACACGAGGGAGTACTTGGTGATGCCGAGCGTGTCATCGGCCACGTAGAGCGTGTCGAGCCCCGCGACGGACGCCGTGAGGTCGGCGAAGAAGAAACCGTACGGGCTCACGACCGTTGCCGGATAGCCGGGCAGGCTCACGATCGTGTTGCCGCTCGTCGTGGGCAGACCGGTGCCGACGGCGCCGAGTCGGCTCGTGGAGCCGGAGCCGTCCGACACGTAGAGCTGTCCGCCGAAGAGAGCGACCTGCCGCACGTTCGTGACGGTGGTGCTGAGCTGCGTCGACGTCGTCGCGCCGAGCGTCGCGAAGCGAACTCCGGTGGCCGCGCTCCCGACCCAGAATGCCGTGCCGTCGACGCTTGCGGCGCTCCGATGGTTGTTGGTTCCGAGGTCGCTGAGCGCCGTCGTCGTATCGATGCTGCCGGCGGCGCTGACCCGTCCCACGACGCGCGACCCCGTAAATGAAGCCACGCTCGCCGTGCCCGGCGCGGCGTCGTACCCGGGAACGACGAGGTAGCGGCCGTCGGCCGAGCGCGTGAGCTCGCCGTCGGAGGTCGCTGTGCCACTCGACGTGAGCATGTGATTGCTCCCGACCACCGCCGTCGGCATCGCTACGCTGTGATGGAGGCTGCCCGCCGCCGTGAAGTAGTCGATGAACACCGGCGTCGCCGCGCTCCCGAGCCCCGCCGAACCGTCCCCAACCCGGAACACCGCCAGCGCCGCCGGCGCCGAGCCGCCTGCTCCACCGGCACCCGCACCACCCGCCGCGGCGCCACCTGCTCCGGCCCCATCCGCTCCGGCCCCACCCGCTCCC
>Ga0070682_100000595_pt1 | contig 22018 bp, 23 predicted proteins | sample KBSC63LmetaG_FD_64668 | JGI IMG/M metagenome (GOLD analysis project Ga0070682, IMG submission 64668) | Corn rhizosphere microbial communities from Kellogg Biological Station, Michigan, USA - KBS C6-3L metaG | ecosystem: Host-associated > Plants > Roots > Rhizosphere | place: USA: Michigan...
GGCAACTTCCGAATCCGGTCGTCGACACCACTCGTGAAGTACACGGCCGTGGCGTCCGCAGCAACGAGGCCCGAAAGCAAGTCCGCGTCCGTCAGGAGGACGCTTGGCGCGCAGACCTCACCACACGTTCCGCAGTTCAGGGGGTCGGTGCTCGTCTGAGTCTCCACGCAGGGTGTGACATCGACGACGTCGCTCGGACATGGCCCACTCGGAACGCATTCTACCCCATCGTTAGTCGCTGGGTCGCATTGAGTGTACGGACCTGGACATCCGGAGCCGAACGAGACGCGCCCGTTCCGACACTGAAGACTCTCGCACCCGACGTCCGGCGGCTCTCCGCCCGTGCCGGCCCCGCTGACGCCGCCGGTGCCCCCCTCGTCGGCCGTACCCCCGGCAGCAGTGCCCCCGGCGTCGGTCGTACCCCCGGCACCAGTGCGTCCGCCGTCGGTTGCGCCGCAACTCTGACAGAGCAGGATCAGTGCGAGCGCTCCCACGGATGGCGAAAAAACCTGGTTCATTGCGTGCTCGATATGCAATTCACAGACCACGTCCCGCGCTGCGTTTTTTGCGAGCTTTCCGCAGCCAGGGCCCGTGTCAGCGTGTGCCACTTGCGGCGCCGTGATCTCATCCGAGATCGGGGTTCGGCCGATCGGGGGAGGTGCGTCAGATCGTGAGCTGGTACGCGAGATACGCCTGCTCTCTGGCATCGCCGCTGAATGACGGACCAGCCGACAGGAGCACGTGGTGACGCTCGGAGACGTTCACGATGGCGCCCAGGTTGAGTTGAACCTGCACCTCGTCATCATGGAGCGGGAGAGTGACGTACGCTTCCGCTCCAAGCGGGACCTTTGCGGATAGGTCCCGCTGGAGCAGCCATCCGAACACGAGCGCCTCGCCATCGGGACCCAATCGAAGGCCGCTCCCCCCATAGGTGGTCCACTGTCCGACTTCCCACTGGACCCAAAGCGGCAATAGTGCCTGGAACCCGCCGTCCACGCGAGCACGGCGGGAACGATGACGTGAACCTGAAGACCAGGAAGCGCTCCGTAGTTCACTTCGAGGTGCGGCGTGGTTCCGGACGCGGCGTGGCGTGTGGCAGGCGTTGCGCTAGAGCGCCGCGGAGCGCTGGTAGGTCTCAGGGAGCGGTCCCGCGGCGCGACGGGTCGGACGCGCGCCGGCGGGCGTTTCGGAAACGACGAACTGGACGAGCTCGCCCCGCCCCGAGACGCCGAGGCTGCGGCAGGCGGCCGCCACCTGGTTCGCGACGGTTCGCGACGACGTGTGGCGTCGCGCAGCGATCTCCGCGTAGGTGCTGCCGTGCACGAAGTGCTGCACCACGGCGCGCTGGGACGGCGTGAGCACGGAAAACAAGTGACTGTCGACGCTCCTTGCGACGACGCAGTGACTTTCGCCGACACATTCCAGCCGATCGACGGTCACGTTGCCGGCAATGCCGTCGCCTCGCGCCGCGCGCGCCAACACGAAAAGCAACGGGGGGGCCTGCATCGGCCGGCAGTGCAGGCCTAGCTCGGCCAGCGCGGAGCTGAGCGTGAGAGAGATCGTCGAGGCGCCGACGCCCAGATCGCTCGCGAGCGCCTTGCGGCTGGCGCCCCTGAAAACACGCTCGACGATTTCGAGCCGTCGCCCGGACCAGGGCGCGCCGCCGTGGGGTTCGTCCCGTAGGACCAGGTACTCGCGCTGCTCGGTCGTGACGGACAGAACGACCTTGAGCTCCCGGCGGATCAGCCCACCCCAGAGCTCCCCGCAGGCGGCCGTGTCCGCGTGCGAGCCCGGTACGCCCAGCGCACGCGCTCGCAACTCCGCGAGCTGGTATTCGTCCATACTGCACTACTCCTCGCCTCGAAGCGCCGTCGTGGACGGCACGTTGCGTACGCGTTTCGGGTGCGAGCTGCTCCTTGGCCAAGGCAGGCGCACGTCGGGGTGACGGCCCGGCCGGTTCCACCCTCTCCCGTACGGGCCGCCCCCTCTAGTACGATCTTGCGGGTCCGGCGCTCGGATGAACGCGCGTTACCTGGCGGTCACCCTGAACTATCGTCGGAAAGTACTACGATGCTCTTGACGGAGAAATCCCGCCCATGAAGGTCGATCGCGTCCCGAGTCGGGTGCCGCCCGAGGAAAGCTCGCCTCGCGTCCTCGTCAGTCCGGCACTCCCGGGAGTTCGCGTGATTCAACTCGAGCGTTCGGATCGCGAGCTCATGGTGTTCAATGATTCCTATTGGGTCACCCATCGCGTGCGCACGAACAACGAGCTTCGCTTTCGCGAAAAGCGCTTCTTCACGCCGTCACACACCGTGGGCGTCATGGAGCCAGACGGCTACTTTCGCACCGGGCGCGCGGCCAGCCCCATTACGGTGTCGATCGTCATGATCGACCCGAGCGTCGTCGAGCATGCCTGTGCGGAGCTCGGTGGCCAGCGCACCCCGCGTTTCGGCGGAGTGTGCACCTTGAACGATCCAAAGCTCTTCGGGTCGCTAGGTCAGCTCGTGTCCATGCTTTCGAATGACGCGCAGGACGCGTTCGAGGTCGAAAGTCGATTTGGGGCGCTGTTGTCCACGGTGCTTCGCGGGGCCACCGCAGGGGGGCCGGTCGTCAACCGGCGGGTGTGCGAGCCTCTCGCCATGCGTCGGGCACGCGACATGATGCACGAGAATCCTGCCAAGAAGCTGACGCTCAAAGAGCTGGCCGAGGAGGCAAGGATCAATCCCTACTGGTTCGCTCACGAGTTCACGCGGCACTTCGGCATCGCGCCCCACGCCTATCAAAATCAACTGCGGCTCGCGCGCGCGCGACGCGCGTTGGAGACCGGAGCGCCGCCCGCGGACGTGGCCGTCGCCGCTGGGTTCTATGATCAGAGCCACTTCGCGAGGCTCTTCAAACGCTCCATGGGAATGACGCCGGCGACGTACGCGCGGGCTTTCGGTCGCTTGTCGTCAGAATCATCCGCGAGCCCCGTTCCGAAGCGTTCACTCTGACTGCCGTTGCTCGGCCTGCGGTCTCGCTTACGGCATCCGCACGAAAAACGCCGCCGATGCGCCAATCATCAGCGCACCGAGACCGACACCGACGCTGCGCAAGAGCGCGGAGCGGCTGCCCATGCGCTCCACGCTCTTCGCGTAGACCAGGCAAAAGGGAACGAGAAGAGGGAACACGTGGCGAAAGTCTTCGTGGAAGGGGGTGGGGATCGCCATGCGGAAGGCTGCGAGGAAGGTCAGCAGGCAGACGGAGCCGAGCACGATGGCCCGGTAACGTAGCCAGTCCAACGGCCGCACCAGTGGCCAAGCCGCGACGCAAACGAGCACCATCGCCAAGAGCAGGACGCCGAGGAGCACCGCCAAGCGAGCGTATTGAACGCCCTCGAAGTCCTTTCCGAGGGGCATGATGCCGAACAAGCTCGACTTTGCGAGGCCGTTCCAGAAGTAGTCTTGGGCGGGCGGGTGGCGCATCGAGCTCGTGTCGCGCAGGAAATCTCGGACGTCGAACATGAGGTAGTTGATGGGCCCGTTCGTGACGAAGGCTCCATCGGGGACGAAGCAGGCGCCGCCGAGCACGCGCTGGCAAAGCGTCCGCGGCGCCGAGGGGCCGCGCATTGCCACCGGCAGCAGGGCCGCTGCCAGCACGACTCCCACCGCGACGATGCCCTGCCGAATGGTCTCGCGACGGAGTTCCGGCGATCGGAGCCGCAGCGCCGCGATCAGCAGGAGCGCCGCCGCCATGGCATAGCCCGTCGCCTTGGTCAGGATGGCCAGCGCGCAAGCGAGCAACGCCCAGCGAAAGTCCCGACGCTCGCCGCGCCGGTCCCACTTCGAGATGAAGTAGAGCGCGGCGAGGCCCAGCACGGACGCCATCGCGTCGTTGTGCACGCGCACGGAGTTGAGCACGCTCGACGGCCAGAACACGACCAGCGCGGCCGCCAACAGGAAGGTACGTGCGTCTTCGATGAAGCTCCGCAGGAGCAGCAAAGCGCAGGCGACGAAGCCAAAAGACAAGAGCAGCGAAAGCCACTGCAATCCGAGCTCACGCGGGAGCCAGCCGCCCGCGAGCACGGCTTTCGACCACAGCGCGGCGACCGCGTAATAGAGCGGCGGGTGCCCGCAGGCGGTGCAGAGAATGTCGACCGGCGGCAGCCGCAGGTGCTCGATGAGGTAGTCGACGTAGAGGACGTGCGACAGCGTGTCGTAGTTGCGCTCGTTGATGGTGGTGTACCCAAGGTACGTCCAGTCGACGAGAAGCCCGGCCAGCACCATCCCCACCACCAGCCAGCCAAAGCGCAGGCGCCGCAGGAACCAGAGCTCGATGCCGGCCGTGATCGCGAGCGGGATCAGCTGGACCATGGCATGCGGCTCGAGCGGCAAGGCAACGATCATGCCCCGGGAGCTACCAATCGACGACGGTATCCGCCCCACCCATCTTGGCGGGGAGGCCCGCGTAATGGGGAAGGTCATCGCGAATCGGCAGAACCGCGGAGGCACAGTTGATGTGGAAGGCAGGCTTGAAGGCGCCGCTCGGGAGCAATGTTGCAATGACGCCGCGCACGTGCGGATTGGGCTCGGCGAACATTCGGGTCCCACATTGCGCACAAGTGCGGCGAGGCGTCGTTCGTAGGGCCCAGGTTTGCAGCTCGCCACGGGCAATCGTCACGGCTGTCGTCTTGTAGAGCGCCACCGGCACGAACGCGGCACCGTGCACCGACTGACAATCGGCGCAGTGGCAGTAGAAGTGGGCGAGCGCGTCGCCGGACAATTCAACGGCGGCGGCGCCGCAGCGGCATTCAATCAGCATGGTTGGTCTCTGGCGCCTAGCGTTCCACAGCCCGCCTTCGGGCAACAAGGCTTCGTCATCGTTGAGTCTCAGCCCGACGAGGCCGCGCAATCGTGCGCTGCTTCCAAGGCTGAAACGACACGGCGGGTAAAATCCAGGGTTGCGCCTTTGGGACGCGTACCGCGGTGCAGCTCGAGCACACGTTTCGCCTCTTCGATGCCGCGGATGAGCTCGCGAGCCTCGGCAAACGACGAACCCTTGTCGGCGAAACGCGGTTCGTTCGGCTCGACTCGTCCGAGTCGAACGGCGGCCGGCACGCGAGCGTTGCAGGCGCACGGAGCGGTGGCAGAGACGAGCCCGCAATGCGAGCGCGTGAACGCCTCAATCGCGTCGCGCGCTCGCTCTAGCCTCTTCCTGAAAGCCGCGGGCGTGAGGTCGAGGGCATCGGCCGCTTCAGGAGCGGGCAGCTCGAGAATTTCCCCGAGCACGTAGGCGAGCCGATGGGGGCGATCCAGGCACTGCAACATGCCCAGCGTGCAGCCGATCTTCACCTCCTCCGTGAGCACCGACCGCTCATGGTCCAGCGGCCCGTCCGCCGAGAGGCCCTCGGTGAGATCCTCGGCGAAGGACGTGAAGCTCGGCTTTAGACGCTCGACGCAGCTCCTCTTCACGTCGAGCAGGTAGTTGGTGGCCACGCGATAGGCCCAAGTTCGCAGGCGACTCTTGAAATCGAACTGCGCGAGCCGGGTCACCACGCGGACGAGGATCTCCTGCGTGGCATCCTCGGCGTCCTCGGGATGCCACAGCATTCGGAGCGCGAGCGCATACACGTTCGCCTGCAGCTCGCGAACGATGCTCGCGACGGCATCGCGATCTCCATCCACGGCCCGGCGCGCGAGGGCCTCGAGAGTCGGGGCTTCATCCATCCGGTTGGCCTGCTCTACGGCGACGCCGGTTGGTTGAGGAGCGCATCGCCATGGGGGTCGTCGATTACCATGAGCCAGCGGCCGTCCGACTGCCGCCGTAGGACCGCGACCGACAACCCGCGCGCCTCGATCGCCGTTCCGTCGGGGGCGACGCCGGCCATGCGCCACGGGGTGAGGTGCAAGGCCACGTCGTCCGACTGGATCACCTCATGGCCCAGGAACGTGAAGTGGGCTTTCGCCGCGATGAAGCCGGCGAACATGGCTCGCAGCCCAGGCGTTCCCGATACCGGCGTTCCTGGCTGGCCGACGACCACGGCGCCGGGCTCGTAGGTCTTCATAATCCCGTCGATGTCCCCCTGGTGGAAGGCATGGGTCATGGCGTCGATCGTCGCGAGTATTTGCGTTTTCTGGTCCACGGTTAATCTCCAGTCATTTCCGGGCTTCCGTGCACCGGTGACCTTTAGACGAGCCCGGAGTGCCCGGTGTGACCAGACGGCGTGCTTTCCCGAAGTCGGCTGGGGAACTTTCCGCAAAATCCCGTGTCGTGACCCGGAATGAACCTAGAACATGCGCTCCTCGAGGTAGCCCATGAGGCCAAGGGGACTTCGGAGCTACGCGAGCAGGTCTTGGCCTTGCTGTGCCCCGCCCTCGAAGCCGAGATCGGGTTCTTCGTGACGCTCGAGGGTGGGCGAGAGCTCCGCACGCTGCGGGGGCTACGACCAGGGCACGTGGCAAAGCTCGATGCCGTGTGGCACTCGGTGCGTTGTGACGTACAGCCGGTAAAAGAGCAGGCCCGCCGCGACGGTGCCGCTACCGACCGCCAAGTGCTCGGCGCCAGGCTCGCGCGCACGAGACTGTTCCGGGAGGCCATGGCGCCGGTCGGAGGGACCGAGACTCTGTTCGTCGTTCCCACGTCGGGTGCTCGAGTCCTCGGCATGCTGGCTTTCGGTCGTTGCGGGGGGACGTTCTCCTCCGCTGCCGTTGCGAGCGCGCAGAGGTTGGTGCCCGCTCTATCCCTCGCTTGTCGCGCAACGGGATCGAGTCATGACTCGCTGCCGATCCTGACGGGAGCGGAGCTCGACTTGCTCGACTATCTCGAGCTCGGCTGGGGTACGCGGCAAATCGCGGAAGCGCGCGGCACGTCGTTCTTTACCGTGCGCAATCAGCTCAGCGCTCTCTATCGCAGGCTCGACGTGGCGAACCGCGCGGAGGCGATCGGACGGCGCCGGGGCGCACCAGGGACGCGATAGGTCGATCGACCCATCGCCGTCGTGCGCCGACGCGCGCACCCTGACGAGCATGCAGGCAGTGCTCTGGACGGCGTTCGCGGCGGGGGTCGCGGGCGGTCTGCTGGGAATCGCGGCCAGGCGCGTACCGATCGTCGGATGGATCACGCTGAGCCCGTTGGGGCTCGCCCTTGCGACATGCGGTGGTTGGGCTGCGCTAACGGGCGCCATGCTGGGTTCGGTCTTGCACGGGTCAGCGATGCTCAGCCAGCCGGCTCGCTTGCGGCCCCTCGGGTTCCTTTTCGGCGGCCTGGGTTGGGGGCTCAGCGCCGGTGTCGGGGGTGTGCTGTTCGACGCCCTTCTCGCGTCACGGTTGGTTTCCGGACCCGTCGCGCTCCTCTGCTCGTTGCCGGTGGTCAGCTTGCTCGCGACCCTGCCGATGCGCTTGGCGGGTGCTCCACGCTGGGTCTACGCAGCGCTTGCCTGCACTCAGGAGCCGTGGCCTGTCGTCATTCGCGCCGGTTGGTTCGGAGGGGACACGACGGTCAGTGCGCTCCTCGCGCTCACCGCAACCGCAGCCTGCCTTCTCGTGCCGGGGATTGCATGGGGGCCCGGTCTCGCCGTGTCCGTCATCGCCTTCGTACTGGCGACGCTCACGACTTCTGCCTGGGCACTAGCGCGAACGCGCCGCTCCATCCCGCAAGAACGGCGTGTTCGTATCGCGGCTGTCGTCGTCAATGGCTCGCCCCCTCCCGGGGTGGCGGCGGATGGGCTCTGGCCGCTCCATTCGCTCGAATACCGCGACGTCGAGGCGACCATCGAGCGCTACGCTCCGCACGTGAAGCGCGCCGCCAAGGAAGGCGCGGAGCTCATCGTGCTACCGGAAGTCGCCGTGTTCGCGGACGGCGACGGTCGAGAGCGCTGGCTCGACGCGGTCGGCATTTGGGCCAGCGAGCTCGGTACTACGGTCGTGGCGCCTTACTTCGACTCGAAGGCGCCGGCCAACACGCTCACCGTGGTCGAGCCGTCCGGGCGTCGCCTCGCTTATGACAAGCAGCACCCCGCGCCGGGCCTCGAGCCCGCACCCCGCGGTTGCCAGCTACCCGGTCCGCTGCCACTCGAGCGGGGGTGGTCCGTCTCGACGGTGATCTGCGTCGATCTCGACTACGAGGACCTCGTGCTACCGGTGCGCGCTGCCGCGGGTTTGCTCGTGGTGCCGGCAAACGACTGGATGGGGTTCGAGGAGGTTCACGATCGCAGCGCAGTCTGGGCAGCCGTGCTGGGCGAAACCACGGTGCTTCGCGCGACCGGCCACGGCATCTGTTCCGTTCGCGATGGCGCGGGCAGGTTGCTAGCCAGGTCGTCGAGCTTGGACGGACCAGCGGTCCTCATCGTCGATGCGCCGCTCGCGTCGCGTGGCGTCGAAGACTCGTGACCCGGGATTGCTCAGTCCAGCATGAAGCTCAGCCGTTCGTCGGCTTTGGACGGGGCGATCTCCAGGATCTCCGCTTCCACCACCTTTTCGACGACGAACGGATCGGCGCTCACTCTGCTTTGCAGCTCCGACAGTGACGTCGCGTGCGCCACGATCGCGCCGCCGCGACTGGGTTTCAGGCTGCCTACGAGCAGGAAGACCCCGTCATCGAACCCGCGCTGGATCCAGGCGTTGTGAGCGCTCATGAACTGCCCGGCGTTGCTCTTGTTGTCTGCAAACTTCAAAATCACGATGAACATGGCTCAGCGCTCCGGTCGCTTGAACTTCTTGCGCGCGCTCTCGACCTTGGCTCGGAGCACGCAGCCCTCGACGTGATCGTTGACCAGTCCCATCGCCTGCATGAACGCGTACACGGTCGTCGGTCCGACGAACTTCCAGCCTTGCTTTTTCAGCTCCTTCGACAGAGCGACCGACTCCGCGGAGGTCGAGGCAGTCTGCGGTTTGGCGAGTCGCCCGTGGGCAGGTTCGTGGCGCCAGAGAAAGGACGCGAGCGAGCCTTCGCGCTTGACGAGCTCTCGTGCCCGTCGCGCGTTGTTGATCGCCGCCTCGATCTTGCCGCGATGGCGGACGATGCCGCCGTTCGCGAGCAAGCGAGCCACGTCGCGCTCGGTGAAGCGCGCAATCTTGTCGAAATCGAAATCGTGGAACGCGGCGCGGAAGTTCTCGCGCTTGGCGAGGATGGTCCGCCAGCTGAGCCCGGACTGGAACCCTTCCAGGCAAAGCTTCTCGAACAGCCGACGATCGTCACCGACCGGGAAGCCCCATTCGGTATCGTGATACGCGAGAAACTCAGGAGCGGACGCGCACCAAGCGCAGCGTGGCTTGCCGTCCGGACCCACTATCGTGTTGCTCATGGCGCCTCGGGAAAAGAAAACGAACGAGCAGGGTGAAGCACGAGCGGGCGATCCGAGTCGTGCGTCCCCCGCGCCTACCTTCGCGAGCTCGCTGCTCGTCGTCCCCGCGCGAACGCCCAGCGCGCGACGCGCTCGAGCGCATGCGCGCCGCGCGCTACTTCCGCCTCTTCGAGCGTGAGGTAGCGCCCCCAAGCGTGCTCGCTCAGAGAACCGCGCAGGGCCGCTTGGAGCCGGCGCACGGCGCGTGAGTGGCGACGGTGGTCGGCGTCGCGCGCGAGCATCGCGTGCAGCTCTTCGCCGAGCTTCGACCTCACCGGGACCACCGAGCCCGGCGGCCCGCGTCGGGAGTCGAAAAAGAACAAGTCGCCCGCGACAAGCGCGCACTGCTCCGCATACATACTGAACATAATATCAGTCTCTTTCCAGGGCGCAAGCGGCGCCTACCCGACCTTCACGTGGGCGACCTGGAGCGTCATCGGGCTTTCACCGAGCAAGGCAGGGTCCGTCTTGCCGATCCAAATCGCCATCTCGCGCGGTGTTGGCGTGGAACGCCAGGCGCACCCCATCGCGTCGGACAAAGGCGAAAGGCGAACACTGACGATCGCGTCGCGACCGAGGACGACGAGCCAGTAGCGAACGCCAGGCACGAGCCACGTGTTCTCGGGCTCGGTGCCGTCGATGACGCCCGCGTTGGTTAGCTTGAGGACGCAGGGAGGATCGCCACTCGAACTCGACCGCCCAGCCCCGACGAAGCGATTGCTCACTTGCGACTCCTTCCTTCCCTCCCGGCAAGGAAAGCACAATTTACAGGATGATGTAAATCAGTTGTATTTTAGTGTATCGACGCGCGGCGGGCGGAGCCGCCAGGATTTCTCCCCATGCCGTTCGGTTCAGAGGTCCGGCGCCGCAGGCAGGCGCTCGGGCTCACCCTCGAAGCGCTTGCTCACCGCGCGGATCTCACCCCCCACCACCTCTCGAACATCGAGACCGGCAAGACGGACCCGCGGCTCTCGACCATCCTGGCGATCGCCAAAGCGCTCGGGCGCGTGGCGCCGGGGCGGCTGCTCGGCGCTACGGAGAACGTGTCGCCGGCCGCGCTCGACGCCGCGCGTCTTTTCGATGCCTCGACGGACGAGGTGCGTGAAGGCGTCGTTCGAATTCTGCGCGCGACGGCACGCCGCGGCCGGTAACCGCCGCCAACGCGCGTCGTGGTCCGCCGTCGTGGAGCTCAGAGATCCACGACGCAGAGACTGATCGGATCCACGCCGTACGGCAGCGACATGCACGTGTAGCCGTCGGGGCAGGCGTCGGTGTCGCACTTCATCGTGCAGTACTCGCGCTCCGTGACGCCCGTTCGCTGATCGTAGAGGCAGTAGCCGCCCTGGGGGGCGCAGCTCGGCACCGTGCCTTCTTCGGTGGTTGCGCAGGGCATGCCGGCGTCGCACTTGTACGGGGTGCCGTGATAGCAGTGCAGGCCCACGAGCTCGGCGGGCTCATGGTGCTGGATGCACGCGTCGTTCACGCCCGTGATGCCGCTCGGGTTCCGCCAGCAGTCGTAGCCGTCGGGGCAGGGAGCGGTCTTGTCGCGGCACGGCGTCGAGCAGTAGGCGCTCTTGGTGACACCGTCGTAGACGCAGTAGTCGTTTTCACAGCTGTCGACGGCCGGTGCGAGGCAGAAGTTTTCTCGGGCCTGAGAACCGGTGCAATCGCTCACGTACTGGCTCGAGCACATCGCGCCGAGGTCCGTCGGCGCCGTCGGTGCGTTGAGCGCGCACCAGTACTTGGCCGACGTCTCTTCGTCTTGGGTACACGTGAAGCCGTCGGGGCAGGTCGCGCCAGCACCGCTGCACGCGATCGTGCAATACGAGTCGCCGAAGTAACGACCGTCCCAGAGGCAATACCCGGTCAGGCAACTGTCGTAGGCTTCCCCGCTCAGCTTCGAGCTCAGATCCGTGTACGCGCAGTCGTAGCCGACGCCCTCGGTCGAGCTGCCTGCTTGTCCGTTGCCTGCCTGTGACGCGCCAGCGCTGTTTCCCGCGCCGCCCGCGCTCGCGCCGCCTTTACCGGCGCTTGCGCCGCCCGTTCCGCTCGTTCCACCGCCGCCCGTGCTGCCGCCGCGAGCGGCTGCCCCCGCCATTCCCGCGCCTGCCCCTCCGGCTCCCGCGCCCGAGCTCCCGCCGTTTCCAGCGCCGTTCTCGGAATCTGACTCCTTGGACGAGCAGCCGAGCGCGCACGCAAGGCTCGTCGCGATCACCACCACCACCACACGTCGGATCATGACCGCGCACGCTACCAGTCCGCATGAGGTGGTCGCAACGCCTACACCACTCCTCCTGCGAGGACGTTGCCGAACGTATGAACGCTTGCGATGCCTCACGAGCGATAGCGAGTCGACAGGCCCGTGAGCTCTGCGCTCTCGAGCGTGTTCGCTTGGATCGCTGCGAAGACGTCTGCGCCCGCCGAGTCAGGCGTCACCCCCGGCAGTGTCGCGACGTCGAGCGCGAACACCGTAAACGTGAAAGGCGTGTTGGGGAGCATCGGGCAAGGACCCGAGTAGCCGGGCCAGGTGGACCCGTCGACAGCGGGTGAGATTTGACTGCTCCCCGCCGGCTCGGGCGGCATCGCCATCTGCGCGATCCCTTCCGGCAAGTCGGAGGTCGCCGGCGGGATATCCCAAATGATCCAGTGGTAGTAACTGCCCGTGCCCGCGCGGTCGGGACCAGTCATCACCACCGCGTAGCTTTGCGTCCCCGCCGGCCCGGACGTCCAGCGGAGCGGCGGCGACTTGCCCGTCGCCCCGCACGTGTACTCGGCGCTCATCAATCCCCCGTCCGCGAACGCCGAGCTCTCGAGCGTGAAGGGAGCTTGCTCGCCGACGGCTGCACCACCGCTCGTGGAGCGCCCCGAGCAAGCCATCACTACGAGCAGCAGTGGCCCGAGTGTTCGCGGAAATGCTCGACGAAAGGCGTTCACGTCGCGTCACACGCCAGTCTACTACGATGGCGAGGAGGCGCCGCGACGACGCGGTCCGCGAGCCGCTCAGTAAAACGCCAGTCGAATCCCGCCGCCCCAGCGGACTTCCTCGCGGTACACGTTGAAGCTTTTGCCGTGGCCGATTTCGAGGGCGCTGAAGATCTGGATTTCGCCCATGGCGCCGGGAAACGCGAGTCCCGTCAGATTGCGGATCAAGTAGTTGTCCGGGACCTGAACGTCGCGGCCGTCGTCCCAAATCACGCGCCGCCCGAACATGTATTCGGCGAACATCGCTGAAAAGGGCACCATCCAGTCGGAAAAGCGCCAGCGCAGGATGGCGTCGCCGCCAGGCCCGACGCTGTACGCGCGTTCGCCGACCCAGAGCTTGTTCTGGAGCCGGAGCTCGAGGTCGAAGTCACCGAGCGGTAGTCGGACGGCGGCGTCCAGCATGAAGAAGTTGCCAATCAGCGGTCGATCCCCGTACTTCGGCTCGTCGCCGCTGGTCGAGCCCGTGAAGTGCTCGCTCTCGTGCCGCAGCGAAAGACAAACCTCGAAGGCGCCACGCTCGCCGAGCTCTCTCTGCGCCCAGCGCTCGAACGATGCCGCGATCGAGTAGCCGCCGTGAGCCCGCCAGAAGGCGGAGTTTTCGCGCGGAATGAAGTCGCCCGAGCCCCCCTCGTAGGGCCGATCGGATTCGAGCTCGAGCAGACCGAAGAACCCGAAGCGGAGACTGACGGGCTCGAGCTTCCACTTCAAGATCGCGACGTCGGCGCCGGCCGACAGCACGCTGTACGGCGTGAGCGCCCAACCCATGGCGCCCGTGTCGCGGGAAGCCGAGTGCGCGTGATTGATCTCGCGGGACGCTCCCGGCAAGACCTGCAGCGTGCGTTCGCGCTCAACTGCCGCCGTTGCGCGGGGCGCCGGCTCGGCTCGGGCCGGCGAGGCTGCGGAGACAACGGCGGCGAAGAAGACCGAGCCCGCGATTCGGTGCAGCGCCTTCATCGGAGCACCGCCTCGACGAGGTGCAGCCCGGGCGCCGCGGGGGCATCGGTGGCGTAGCCGAAGACGAAGCGCCGACCGTCCGCGCTCCCGAGCCCGGGATGGACATCGACGCGACCGATCCAAAACTCTCGAGGCGCAAGCCCCGTCGTGAGCTCGACCGCCGCGCTGAAGGGACCAAAAGGCTCCGGCGCCGTGACCGCGTACACGCGGTTGCCCAGATATTCCGAGTAGACGAGCACGTAGCGGCGCAGCGCCGCGCTGTAGAACCCCGATAGGTTCGAGGCACCGCTGAAGAGCCACGCGGCTCGCTCCACGCGATCCGACCAGTCGCCGTCCACGTCGTAGTAGCGATACGCGTCTGGCTCGGCGACGTGCTCCGGCTCCACTCGCGCCACGCGGCAACCGACGTCGAAGGCGGCACGCTCGTAGCATCCATAGACGTAGGCCATGCCATCCGTGCCGACCAGCGCGCCCGTTCCCCAATCCGAGTTCGGCGCCACCCAGGTGAGCAGCGGCTCCTCGGTGTAACGGTGCACCGAGAGGCGTTCCGCCGCTTCACCCACTCGAACGCGCGCGACCCCAGTGCCGACCTTTGTCACGTCGAGGTAGTCCGAGAGCGTTACCTTTTGGTAGAAGACGTAGCCCGTGTCGCCCACGGCGAAGCCACCCGTGGGCCAGAGCGCGGTGCGTCGCCCGTCCGTGCGGCTCTCGTCGAACGCGACCTCGTCTTCCGTGAGCGCGATCGGGACCTCCAAGTCGCCGCTCGCGCTGCGCACGTAGTCGAACGCGCAGGGTTCTTGCGGGTCCATCACGAGCGCCTGGGTGTTCGGGAGAAACGCCAACGCGGAGTCTGCGTCGACGATGGTTTCACCGAAGAAAAAGGCGCTCGCCTCGGGTAAGGCGAGCGAGAGCGCGGTCCCCTGGCTCACACCGGCGGGAGGCGTTTGGACGCAGAGCTCGCGCACGTCGGCTGGGGGTTCGCTCAAGTCCTCGAGGTGCTCTTCGTCCAAGCTCACGGTGCAACCCGAGCCGAGGAGCAAGATCAGGGTGAAGGGGGTTCGCAAAAAGCTCACGGCGGGAACCTTCTCGCGTATCGCGCTCGCTGAATGTCAAAGAATTGTGAACGCTGCCCCACGCCGAGCGGCTTGTGCTTTCCTAGCGCAGGAAACATGGCGCGAGTGTTGGTCGTGGAAGACGACGTCCCGCTGGCTGAGCTGCTCCGCGATCAGCTGAGCCTCGCCGGGCACCAGGTCTCCGTGGCCGATACCGGCACCGCGGGCCTCGAGGCGGCTCTCGGGTCAGCACCGGAGCTCATCGTCCTCGACCTCATGTTGCCGGGGTCTAGCGGCTTCGAGGTGTGCCGCAAGCTCCGCGAGTCGAAAACGCTGCGTCAACCGATCGTCGTGATGCTGACGGCGCGGACGAACGAGGAGGACGTCGTGCTCGGCTATGACGTGGGTGCCGATGATTTCGTGCGCAAGCCGTTCAGCATCCGTGAGGTCAATGCTCGGGTGAACGCGCTCCTGCGGCTACGCGCTCGACCGCAAGGAGCCCCGGCCGAGAAGACGTTCGGGAGCCTCGTGCTCGCCCCCGGTGAGCGCAAGGCGAGGGCCGGTGCGACGGAGCTCGAGCTCACGCCGCTCGAATTCGACCTCCTCTACTACCTCGCGGAGCGGGCGCGGCAGGTCATCAGTCGGGAGCAGCTGTTACTCGATGTCTGGGGTTACTCCCACAACGGGTACGCGCGTACCGTCGACACGCACGTGACGCGCCTACGGCGCAAGCTCGGCGCGGCGGGTCTCCACGCGGGCATTCTGCACACCGTGCACGGCGTCGGCTACGCTTTCGAGCCCGAGCCTGTCGAGGCTTGATGCGACCCCGGAGCGTGAGCACCCGCATTGGTCGCTGGCTCGCCGTGCTCCTGACGTGCGTCTGCGTCCTCGAGCTCGCGGTTGCCCTGCTCATCATCGCGCGCGAAACCACCACCATGCGTGAGGTCCTGCTCGGCGTCGGGCTGCGAACCGCGCGTCTGGCGGCCCGCGGCGGAGCGTTCGATCGTGCCACGCTCGAGCGCGAGTTCGGCGACTTCGAGAGCTTCGCGCTGGTCGTCTACGACGCGCAGGGAAAACGCCGCGCGTCGAGCCGTGACGACGTGCCGACCCTCGCCGTGCTCGGCGCCAGAGAGATGCGTGCCGCAGCGAGCGCGCCGAACGACGTGATCTTCGTCGAGCCGTATTCACTCGGTAACGACAACGTCGGCATCATGTTCGCCGGAGTCGAAGGCGCCGCCTACGTCGGCATCTTCGACCGTTGGGCGACGCGCCGCTTGAATCGCGCGGTTCTCCTCGGCTCGATCGCCGGGTTCTTGGGCGCAGGGCTCACGGGTCTTCTCGCCGTCCGACTGACGACGCGCCGTGTCCAGCGCGCGCTTTCGCGAGCCGAATCCACCGTGCACCGCATCGCCGAGGGCTCGCTCGAAGAGCGTCTGCCCGTGAGCGGCGACGACGAGGTCGCGAGACTGGCCGCCAGCTTCAACAAGATGACCGACCAACTCCAGCTCCGCATGCAGGAGCTCGGTCGCGAGCAGGAGGTCCGTCGTCAGGCGTTCGCGGACTGGAGCCACGAGCTTTCGACGCCGCTATCGAGCGTGCTCGGGTACCTCGAGTCCCTGGATATGGGCGACGTCGACGACGGCGACCGCCGACAGCGTTACGTTCACACGGCGTACCAGCAGGCCCTCGCCCTCAAAGCGTTGAGCGACGATCTCAGCACGATCGCTCAGCTCGATTTCGACGGCTTCACGCTGGACCGTAGCGAGCTCGACCTCGGCGAGCTCGTACGCGCCGAGGTCGAAGCCCTGCGCCCGCAAGCCGAACAGCGGCAGCTCGATCTTTCGGTCCGCGTGGACCCGCTGCGCCTCGAGGCTGACCGACAGCGCCTCGCGCGAGTTCTCCGCAACCTTTTGACCAACGCGCTTCGCCACACACCCCCCGGCGGCCGCATTCGGGTCGAGAGCGAAGTCATCCCGGCTGGGCTCCGGCTCGTGGTCGCCGACAACGGCGAAGGCATGAGCGAAGAGCAGCTGGCGCACGCCGGTCAGCCCTTCTTTCGTGCGGACGCTTCACGCAACCGCAAAACTGGCGGGCGCGGTTTGGGTCTCGCCATCGCCAAGGGCATCGTCGAAGCGCACGGGGGCTCTTTCCATATCGACAGCACGGAAGGCGCGGGCACTCGCGTCAGCGTCGAGCTGCCGTACCCGGCACATCGCATTTCTTAGCTTTTCTAGGGTCGACCAGGCCTGCGCCCGCTCCTCGCGGTCTTCGCTCGAGCTATGGGTGCCGTTGCGACTCACGAGAGCGAGGCCTCTTCATGCTTGCGCGACAGTGCCCATTTACGGCCCGATCAGCCCTGTTTGCCTGCATCGTCTTTTTAGCGACGGCCTGCTCGGAGAGCAGCAGCCCTCGTGGAGCATCTGAACGAGTCGGGGGCGCGGCGGGAAGCGGTGGAGCGTCACCGTCCGGAGGGCAGGCTGCCGTCGCGGCGACGTCCGCCAACGGCGGTAGTCCCGCGAGCGGCGGGCATGGGAATCCGCAAGGGGGCGCGAGTGCCAACGATTCGACTGGCGGTGGCAATGCGAACGGTGGACTCGCTGGTGGTACGGGCGGCGCTCCGCAGGGTGGTAGTTTCGCTTCGGGAGGGGCCGAGTCTGGTGGCGCCAATTCCGCTGCAGGCAATGCCGCGGGCGGCACGGCCACGGGCGGCGCGTCGGCGACCGGTGGGAATGCGGGCACCGGTGCCATGGGAATGTCCCCCGAGCCGTTCGTGCCGGGCGTCGCGCCTGCCGCTGCCAAGTATTTCATGAAGGGGATCAATCTGGGGAACCGGCTGGAGGCGCCCAACGAGGGCGACTGGGGCGGCTCGATCCTCGCGACGGACTTTCCCTTCATCGCCGCGCGCGGCTTCGACCACGTACGGATCCCCGTTCGTTTCAGCGGTCATGCCTTGGCGAGCGCGCCCTACACGCTCGATGCCGCATTCTTCGCGCGCGTGGACACGGTGCTCGATCAGGCCACGCAAGCGCACCTCGCGGCGGTGCTCGATCTGCATGCCTACGACGAAATGGCCGCGGATCCCGTCGCCAATCGGGAGCGTTTCCTCGCGCTCTGGACGCAAATCGCCGAGCACTACCGCGACCGTCCCGACACGGTGGCGTTCGAATTGTTCAACGAGCCGAACGGGCAGCTCGACACGAGCTGGAACGAGGTGTCGACCGCGGCGATCCAGGTGGTGCGCGCCACGAACCCGCGGCGACTCTTGGTCGTGGACGCCGTGTACTGGGCCGATCCGAGCAAGCTCAGCGTGCTGACGTTGCCGAACGACGCCAACCTCCTCGTGGCCGTCCACATGTACGAGCCCAAGCTGTTCTCCTTTCAAGGCAAGAGTTGGGTGGGGCCCGAGTTCATGACCACCGGCGTGATCTTCCCGGGGCCGCCGCCGTCGCCCGTGACACCCGTGCCGGAGGCGGCGTCGACCGACTGGACCAAGACTTGGTTCGACAACTACAATTCGCTTCCGGCGGAGACCAATCCGTCGGGACCGGCAACGATTGCCGCGCAGATGGCCTACGTGACGAGCTACCGGAGTAGCTCGGGACGCTCGGTGTACAACGGCGAATGGGGGCCGCAGGACGGCGGCGCGATGGACTCCCGGGCGCGACTCGTGACCCTGGTTCGACAGGAATGCGAAAGCGCCGGCGTCGGCTGGGCCATTTGGGAGGATCCGAACAACATGAAGCTGTTCGACTCGACGGCGAGCACCTGGGTGACCGAGATCGTGGACGCGCTACTGCCCCCTTAGAGAGCGCAGCGCTCGCGCCGGCGCATCACTGCATCAGACTGTTCTGCTCGACCGTCGCGCGGCTGTCGGTGCAGAAGGAGCAGCCCGAGCCGTAGAAGTACTTGCGATTCGCCGTGTCGTTCATCAGGTGAACCCTGAACCAGGCGGCCGCTGCGGAAAGTGAGACGCCGCCAGCGCCCTGGTACACCCAGCTACCGTGATCGGAGTTCTTCTCCTCGAGGAAGAAGGCGGGCTGGTCGGTGACCGTGTGGAAGGTGTCGAGGACACCGGAGCAATCCACCGTCGTGTCTTTCCCACCGCAGAAGAACAGCATTGGGGTGTGAACACCCGTGAGGGGCCGGGTGCCGCAAATCGCGGCGAGGGCTTTGTAGCGCGGTTCCGACGCCGACATGCAGGTCGACATCGCCCCGTAGGAGTGGCCAAGCTGGCCGATGTTGGCCGTATCGAGGTGGTGATAGTAGGGACTCGTCGAATCCTCGGCTTGCTCGAGGATCCAATCGAGGCCCGCGATCGTGGGCAGCGGGTCGCCTTCGGCCGTCGCGGTGCTGAGCGAGGCCACCACGACGAAGCCATGCGAGGCGAGATGATTCAGCATCGGCGAGTACTGTCCGCACCACCGGTTGGCGCCTGAGTCGACGACGCAATCCGGGGGATTCTGTTCGGGGTTGTCTTTGTAGCCATTGGCCCAAATCAGGATCGGGTGACAGTACCCAGTCCCGGCGAGGTTCGTCGGGTGATACACGTTGAACCGTTGCTGCTTGTCCCCGTAAATCGGATCAGGGACAACACCCGCCAACGGCCCGACGTTCTTGTCGGCCATGACCTGGAACGGTCCCGCCTTCGTGGGATCGCCGGTTGGCCATGCCTTGCCGACACAGCTGCTCGTCGCACCGCCTCCGCCAGCGGCTCCGCCGCCCTGACCGCCGGACTGGCCCGCGACACCGGATTGCCCACTGGCTCCTGCGCCCCCGACACCGTTCTGCCCGCCGGCTCCGGCGCCCCCAGCATTCCCACCGCCGGTCCCCGCATTCGGACCGCCGCTCACCGCGCCCGCGCCCGCGTTTCCGCCGCCGGACATTCCGCCCGCCGACGTGCCGCCCGTGGGCGCCGCGCCCCCCGTGGTGCTCGCTCCCCCGAGACCGGCGCCGCCCGACGCGGCCCCACTCGTGGTTCCTCCGTTCGTCGCACTGCCGGCGGTCCCACCCTTGGCCGCGACTCCGCCCGACGATCCGCCGCTGGCGGCCGCGCCCCCGGTGCCGGGTGGCGCGCCTCCGGACGTCGACGTTCCGTCGCCGTTCGATGAGCTCTCGCAAGCCACCGCCGAGATCAACAGGCCCAGGAGTAGGACGGGACGCGCCATCGTAGGTGCGTATTCCCGCAGCGCGAGAAGTTGATCAGCGTGACGGGAATCGCGCCGTGCGCGCGACCCCCGTAGCTCCCGGGCGCTCTAAGACTTAGAGCGGCGTCGTCTCGAGATAGCAGCCGCTCGTCTGGCTGCAGGTCTCGGGCGCGAGCTGCTCGCAATCCGTGGGCTTGCCGTCGCAGGCGGCCGTCCAGCTGCAGCCTTGCGTCGTGCAGGTGTCCGCGTCGAGCTGCTCGCAGTCGGTGGGCGTGCCCGTGCAGGTCGTGCTGCCCCAGTAGCAGTCGCCGTACCCGCTCTGGCAGACCGTTTGCGAGGTGAGGTCCGAGCAGGGAGTCGGCGTGCCGGTGCAGTCGGTCGTCGACCAGTAGCACTCGTAGGTGCCTTCGCAGGCCGTCGACGAGGTGATGCTCGTGCACGGCTTCGGCGTGCCGGTGCACGACGTGGTCGACCAGCTGCAATCGTAGGTGGCTTGGCACTCGCTCGCCGTCTCGATGTCCGAGCACGCACCGGGCGTACCCGTGCAGGTCGAGGTGCTCCAAGAGCAGCCGAGTGCGGCCGAGCAGGCCGTGGAGGTCGTGGAAGTCCCGCACGTGTCGGGCGTGCCGGAGCAAAGGTCCGTGCCCGTGTCGTAGGTGCAGCCTCGCGCCTCGCACGCCGTCTGATCGGCGTCCGAGTACGAGCAGGTGTACGGGGAGCCCGTGCAAGTGCCGGCGCCCGACTCGCAGCCGTTGGTAGTGGCGCAGTAGCCGAGCGAGCCGTACTGCGAGCACGTGTACGAGTGCGTACCCGTGCAAGCGCCTGCACCTGCCGTGCAGCCGGGCGTCTGCGCGCAGTAGCCGATCGAGCCGTACTGCTCGCAGGTGTACGGCTGCGAGCCGTTGCACGTGCCGTCACCGAGCACGCAGCCGGGGGTCGTGGCGCAGTAGCCGAGCGATCCGTACGTCGAGCACGTGTAGGTGCGCGTGCCGCCGCAGGGACTCGAGCCGGGAGTGCAGCCCGGCGTCGTTTGGCACACGCCGAGTGACCCGTACGTCGAGCACGTGTAGCTCGGCGTGCCGACGCAGGAGCCCGAGGGGTCGAGGGAGCAACCCTCGACCGTCGCGCACTTGCCGAGCTGCTGGCTGTACTGCGCGCAGGTGCTGTACGAAGGCGTGCCGGCGCAGTGGGGGCCGGTCGTGAACTTGTGGGTGAGCTCGGGTGCGCGAACCTCGGCCGACTTGCAGCAGATGCGGGCGTCCGCCGTCGTGCAATCCGAGCTCGAGCTGCACTCCTTGGGACAGGTCAGCGAGCAGACCCCGTTGCAGCAGAGCTCCCCGCTCGACGTCTTGCAGTCGGTCGAAACGCTGCAAGCCTTCGGGCACTTCTCGTAGTTCGGGTTCAGGCACAGGCCGTCTACCGTGAGGTGCGGCTCGATCTTGCCGACGGTCGTGCAGCAAACCTCGCTGCGGTTCGTGTCGCATTCGCTGCTCGAAGAGCAAGCTTGCGGACACTGCGACGGCGGGAGGCAGAAGGGTTTGTCGTAGATGGTGCAGCAGATGTCGCTGCTCTTGCACTCATCGTCGCTCCCGCACAGTTGCAGCGCCGACTCCGGCTGGCTGCAGAGGTTCGGGTACGAGAGATCGACCGAGACGCAGGCCTCGCCCGCCTTCGTGTCGCACTTCACGTCGTCGGAGCAAAAGCGCGGACACTGCGACGCCGGCGCGCAGATCTTCCCGGCGGAGCCGAGGCTACAGCAGAGCTCGCCCGAGCTCGTATCGCAGTCCGAATCCTCGCCACAGCTCTTCGCGCACGACGACTGACAGATGCCCTTGCCGGGCGCGGGTCCCTTGCCGCCGCCGCTGTCGCCGGCGGCCCCATTCGAGTCGTCGTCGTCGCCCTTGCTGGAGCAGCCGCCGAGCAGGGCCCACGAAAGGCCAACCAGCGCAACGAGACCCAGTGCCTTCGAAGAGTTCCAGATAAGCATGTTATTTCCCGACAATGGCCTAGTGCAGGCGAGGCCGCCTCCGACCCGAGCCCTGGAAAATAACACCCATCTTTCACTCTTGTCCATAACGCCGTGGCGTTAAGGCCACGGCGTTCAGTAAGGGTGGAACGGGTCCACGATTGGAGGACTCGCCACCTACAATGACGCCGTGGGTCGGCACCCGATGTCAGCCGCTCGCGGCGAGCACTTCCCGGATCTTCTCGACGAGTGTCTGACGCCGGTAAGGCTTTTGTACGAAGCCCTTGGCGCCGCTCTGAAGCAGTGCCTGCGCGGCGCCCGTCAGGCTGTGGCCGGACGCGAGGAGCACTTTGACCGCGGGGTTCACGGCGCGCAGGGCATGGAACGTTTCGGTGCCGTCCATCACGGGCATTCGCATGTCGAGGACGACGAGATCGACCGCGTGGAAGTGCGTCCGGTAGTAGTCGGTGGCTCGCGCGCCGTTCTCGAAGGTGCAGACTTCGCAGCCGAGCGTCTTGAGGAGCAGGTCGACCATCGTGCGCAGGGGTTCCTCGTCGTCCACCACCATCACGCGCAGGCCGCGCGGAAGCGTCGCCACGGG
>Ga0070682_100000596_pt1 | contig 22012 bp, 25 predicted proteins | sample KBSC63LmetaG_FD_64668 | JGI IMG/M metagenome (GOLD analysis project Ga0070682, IMG submission 64668) | Corn rhizosphere microbial communities from Kellogg Biological Station, Michigan, USA - KBS C6-3L metaG | ecosystem: Host-associated > Plants > Roots > Rhizosphere | place: USA: Michigan...
AGTATTTTAACTCCGGAAGGAGAAGTAATCATTAAAAACTTTCTTTTATCGTGAAAACACTAGAAATCCCATCAACAACAATAAAAACACCACAAATGAAAGAAATACTGCAATACCTGTTCAACCATAATACGCTTTCAAAATCAGAAGCTAAGGCTACCATGATTGAGATTGCACAGAATAAGTTCAATGCCGCAGAAGTTACTGCATTTATCAGTGTTTTCCTGATGAGAAATATTACTTTGAAGGAAGTGGAAGGCTTCAGAGAGGCTCTGCTACAGATGGCTGTTCCTGCTGATATAGATGCAAGTGATGCTATTGACATTGTGGGAACGGGAGGTGATGGAAAAGACACTATCAATATCTCAACATTAGCAAGCTTTGTGGTGGCAGGAGCCGGGCAGAAGGTAACCAAACATGGAAATTATGGAGCTTCCACTATCACTGGTTCATCCAATGTACTGGAGGAACTGGGCTATCAGTTTAAAAACAGTTCGGAGCAATTGAATGAAGACCTTGAAAGAGCCAACATTTGTTTTCTCCATGCTCCTTACTTTCATCCTGCGCTGCAATCCGTTGGATTATTGAGAAAATCTTTGGGATTGAGAACATTTTTTAACCTTTTGGGACCATTAGTTAATCCTGCAAAACCCAAATATTCAATGATTGGAGTGTACAACCTGGAAATTGCAAGAATTTATCAGTACCTCCTTCAAAAAGAGGAACGTGAGTTTATTCTGGTACATGGCCTTGACGGATATGATGAAATAAGTCTTACTGACGACAGCAAAATCATTACAAAAAACGGAGAAGAGATTTATTCCGCAGAAGATTTAGGTTTCAACCCGGTAACGCTGGAGGATATTAAGGCTGGAAGTTCTGTTCAGGAAACGGCAAAAATATTTATGAATATCCTGGAAGGAAAAGGTACGGAACAACAAAATTCTGTGATTCTGGCCAATGCTTCAGTAGCACTGTACAACACGCACCGCTTCGGAACGTATGACGACTGTCTTCTTCTGGCTCAGGAAAGTCTTCAAAGTGGAAAAGCATTAAACAGTTTTAATCTCCTGATTAATTAAATTCATTATTCACTTGCGAAGCAAAATTCACCATTGACCAAACTTAAACACAAGAAATGACTATACTGGATAAAATTATTGAACGAAAAAAAGAGGAAGTTGCCGGAGCAAAATCACGTATATCTCTTGACCGGTTAAAAAACACAGGCTTTTTTGGAAGAAAAACCCATTCTCTGAAAGAATCTATCAAAAATAGAAGCGGAATTATCGCTGAATTTAAAAGACAATCTCCTTCAAAAGGAATCATCAACAATAATGTAGAACCTTTAGAAGTGGTTTCAGCATACGAAAATTTTGGAGCCAGTGGAATTTCTATTCTGACTGATCATGATTTTTTCGGAGGAAACTTAAATGATATTGTAAGTGTAAGAAATGATATTAACATTCCGATTCTGAGAAAAGATTTCATGATTGATGAATACCAGTTCTATGAAGCCAAAAGTATTGGAGCTGATGTCATTTTACTGATCGCTTCCTGTCTTTCACCCGCTCAGGTAGAAGAATTTACAGATCTTGCTCATGAACTGAACATGGAAGTTTTACTGGAAATTCATACGGAAGATGAACTGAAACATTGTAATTCAAAAATTGATCTTGTAGGAATCAACAACAGAAACCTTAAAGACTTCAAAGTGGATTTGCAACATTCTGTTCAGCTGAAAAACCTGCTTCCAAAAGAAGTTTTATCTGTAGCGGAAAGCGGTATTTATAACCTTGAAGATTTTCAGTTTTTAAAAGAAAAAGGATTTGACGGCTTCCTGATGGGAGAATATTTTATGAAAAATACGAACCCGGCTAAAGCATTTGAAGATTTCTCAGTACAAATTTAATAGATAAAATGATATCTGAAATGAACCTGCAACCTACCAGCACTCCCAAACTCAAAGTATGCGGCTTAACGCAATTAAGCCAGATTCAAGAGCTGATGGCAATGAACATAGATTTCCTTGGCTTCATCTTTTATGAAAAGTCACCGAGATATGTTTTGAATCATCTGAGCCTGGAAGAGATTTCTACTATAAATCACCAGGGAAAAACTGGCGTTTTTGTAAACGAAAAAGCAGAGGTCATTCTACAGATTGTTCAAAAAGCAGGATTGAATTTTATACAGCTTCATGGCGACGAAAGTGATCGTTTCATTACTGAATTAAGACAAAAACTGGATCCCGAAGTCAAGATCATTAAAGTGATAAGGATAGGAAACAATGATTCAGAAACCAAAAATAAAATACTGCAAACTTTCAGTCAACAACCTACAACCTGCAACCTGCAGCCTATCACTTACTACCTGTTTGATACAGACGGGAAAGCATTCGGTGGAACGGGAAAACAGTTTGACTGGACTTTACTGAACGATCTTGAAATTCCACTGCCCTACTTTTTAAGTGGTGGTATTTCAGAAGAAAATATTGGAAATATCAAAGCTTTACAACAGCAGCCTTTTACTTTAGATATCAATTCAAAATTTGAAATCGAACCTGGAAATAAAGATATTGACCATATAAAAAAGTTTAAAAACCTATATCAATAAAAGATATAACCCCTAAAAAAACACAACGATGAACATACATTTGCTAAAAAAGACATTTTATAAAAACTTATTTCCTCCTAAGTTTGGGAATGAAAAAATCCAGGCATTGTACCATTTTGTTGCTGAGAATGACAGCAATATAGAGCATTGGGAAGTTGGCGGATTATTGTCTGAGTTCATTGAAATCATCAAAGATTTTCAGGAAACCGATATTCAGTATTTTTTTGAAAGAATCAGTTTGTGGAACAGCTATTATCTTGTTATTATTTCGGATAAGTTTCTGGAAAGCCATGTAAGATCAGTTATAAATTATGACTTAGGATTGATCTATGCTAAAATATTTCTGCTGTATGAAGATTCTGATTCTTATTATCTGATTGACAATCTGGAAATTGCAATTACCATGTATCAATCCAAAATAGATAAAGCAACGTTAATTGATTTAATGCATAAAATAGAATTGTTACATTATAAAAAACTGATTACCAAACAACAATACGATTATCATCTTACATTTATTAATAGCTTAAACTCATGAAATATAAGGTAAAGGAAACGAAGGATTTAACTGAAAATGAAATAGAACATATCTTACAGCTTTGGGATATTTCTGCCTGGAACAGCATGAAGTCTGCTTATTTCCGGACTTTTTTCAAAGATTCTGAATTTCATTTTATAATGGATGTCGATGAAAATATTTTGGCAGTGATGCGTGTCAATTTTGATTTTACTTTAAAAATAGCCGGCACTGATTATTCTTTTGCGGAGGCTGTAGGACTTGTTTCTGCTCATAAAAAGAAAGGGTATGGAGTTGCTTTAGTTCGTCATTTCAAAGAAAATGTCATTCAGAGAAATTTGGATACTATTGGTTTCTGTCATTCGGATCTCCGTCCTTTTTATGAAAAGTGTTCGATTGAAATTCTTCATGACAAAGCTAAAATGATCAAAGAAAGTATCGGATCGGAATGGGTTAACTCTGAAGACGATGATATTTTGATTTTTAATGCATCAAAGGAAACCAAAGAACTGCTTAATCAGCTAAGCGCACACAATAATGCTTATTTAATTACTAAAGAATAAAAAAATGAATTATAAAAACCCCGATGAAAATGGATATTATGGAGAGTTTGGAGGTGCTTTTATCCCCGAAATGCTCTATCCTAATGTAGAAGAATTGCAAAAAAACTATCTTGAAATTATAGAGTCTGAAGATTTTCAGGCCGAGTATCAGGATTTGCTGAAAAACTATGTAGGCCGTGCCACACCCTTATATTTTGCTAAAAACCTAAGTCAGAAATACCAGACTCAGATTTATTTAAAACGTGAGGACCTCAACCATACCGGAGCTCATAAGATCAATAACGCTCTGGGACAGGTTCTATTGGCAAAACGCCTTGGAAAAACCAGAATTATTGCTGAAACCGGAGCCGGACAACATGGTGTTGCCACCGCTACAGCCTGTGCTTTGCTTGGTTTGGAATGCATCGTTTATATGGGAGAAATTGACATCCAGAGACAAGCTCCGAATGTGGCAAGGATGAAAATGCTGGGTGCAGAAGTAGTACCAGCCACTTCAGGATCAAAAACACTTAAAGATGCAGTGAATGAAGCATTAAGAGACTGGATCAACAATCCTCAGACGACTCATTATGTGATTGGAAGCGTGGTGGGTCCTCACCCATTCCCGGATCTTGTAGCAAGATTTCAAAGTATTATTTCAAAAGAGATTAAAGAGCAGCTTAAAGAGAAAATCGGAAGAGAAAATCCGGATTACGTGATTGCCTGCGTAGGAGGTGGAAGTAATGCTGCTGGGACTTTCTATCATTTTGTGGAAGAACAAGAAGTAAAAATCATCGCTGCAGAAGCAGGAGGGTTAGGAGTAGATTCCGGGAAATCTGCAGCAACTACATTTTTAGGAACACTTGGGGTACTTCACGGAAGCAAAAGTCTTGTGATGCAGACGGAAGACGGCCAGGTCATTGAACCCCACTCTATCTCTGCAGGATTGGATTATCCAGGGATTGGTCCTTTTCATGCTCATTTATTTAAAGAAAAACGTGCTGAATTTTTTAGCATTAATGATGATGAAGCTTTGAAATGTGCTTTCGAGCTGACCAAACTGGAAGGAATTATTCCGGCCTTGGAAAGTTCCCATGCGCTGGCTGTTCTTGACAAGAAGAAATTTAATGAAAACGATGTTGTCGTCATTTGTCTGAGCGGCCGTGGAGATAAGGATATGGAAACGTATCTGAAGAATTTGTAAAATGTAAAAAGTATTCACGTAAAATGATGTTAACAGATAAAACCTGATCATAAATACATTTTACATAAATACATCAATACAAAAAGAAAGAAATGAAAAAACTAAATATATACTTCACAGCAGGAATTCCTCAACTAGATGATACCGCTGATATTATAAAACTGATTCAGGATTCCGGAGCAGATATGATCGAGATCGGAATGCCCTATTCTGATCCTGTGGCAGACGGTCCGGTGATTCAAAAGGCCCATGAGCTGGCTTTACAAAACGGAATGACGATTGAAAAGTTATTATCTCAGTTAAAAGCCATCAAAGACGAAATCAGAATTCCCATTATCCTGATGGGTTATATTAATCCGGTATTAAGTTTTGGATTTGAGAGATTCTGTGCAGCATGTTCCGAAAGCGGTGTTTCAGGGTTGATTCTTCCTGACCTTCCCCCAATTGAATTTGAGAAAAACTATCAGTCTGTTTTAAAGCAGTACAATCTTAATTTTACCTTTCTGGTCACTCCGGAAACCTCTGATGAAAGAATGATGTATCTTGATTCTTTAAGTTCAGGTTTTCTGTATGCAGTAAGCTCTTCCTCTACAACGGGAAATGAAAATGCAGTTTTAAAAAATGAGTACTACCTTTCCAGGGTAGCTTCCCTCCCACTCAAAAATCCTGTGATGATCGGATTCGGAATTAAATCGAAAGAGGATTTTGAAAATGTAACAGAAAAAGCGGATGGCGGCATCATAGGAACAGCCTTTGTAAATATTCTGCTTCAGGATAAAGACTGGAAGAAAAGTGCCATAGATTTTATCCATTCCATAAAAGGGTAAAATTCACTAAATTTGTATATCAAAAATTGAAATGAATACAAATCAAAATAAATCAGTAGAATTTGAAGATTTAGGGGTCAAAGAATATCAGCCAGCCTGGGATTATCAGGAGCAGCTGATGAAAAACATCATTGATACCAAGATAAAAAACAGAGATCTTCCTGCAGAACAGCATACAACCACTCCCAACCACCTTCTTTTTGTAGAGCATCCTCATGTGTATACTTTAGGAAAAAGCGGACATGAAGAAAATATGCTTGCCGGCATTGATAAACTGAAAGAGATTGATGCCACTTTCGTAAAGGTAAATCGTGGCGGAGATATTACTTATCATGGTTACGGACAGGTTGTAGGCTATCCTATCCTGGATCTTGAGAACTTTTTTACAGACATTCATTTATATATGAGAAATCTGGAAGAAGTGATCATCAGAACCATTGCCGAATATGGTATTAAAGGAGAACGTTCTCCGGGAGAAACCGGAGTCTGGCTGGATGTAGGAAAACCTTATGCAAGAAAAATGTGTGCGATGGGTGTGAAAGCTTCAAGATGGGTAACTCTTCATGGTTTTGCATTGAATGTAAATACGGATATGCGTTATTTTGAATACATCATTCCATGTGGGATCAAAGATAAGCAGGTGACTTCTCTGAAAAGAGAACTTGAAAGAGAGCTTACTCCGGAAGAAATGGAAGAACTGAAAGCAAAGATCAGAAAACATTTTGCTGAAGTTTTTCAGGCAGAACTCATTTACAAATAGTCAATTGACTTAAAATATAATAAACCCAGTTTCAATAGTCGAAACTGGGTTTTTAGTTTAAATACTATTATAATTATCAGAACATTTAAATCTTACTGAATCTAAACCGTTTTATCCATAATTTGGAAATCAAAGGTAAAATTGGCCAGATTCCTACGGAATTACACAATTGGAATAGAGGTTTTACCCCACAGTTTGTCCATTCCGCAGGAATCTAATCCATGAAAACCAAAAACTCATAATTTTAAAAAAACTTGTTTTCTTTAAATTCACCACTATAATTACTAGTTTTTCACCATTTTCAATATCATAAAATCAATAAAATGCAAGAATAATTTATTTTATTAAAAAAACTCTTGCATATATTTTAAATTTTATTACTTTTAATATCACAAATAAGTGAACTATTACAAATTAAAATGTTCACTGAAAATTAACCACCAAAATATAAAAACTATGAAAAAATTTCTGTTATCCATGATGGTATTTGTGTCGGTACTGTCATTTAATTCCTGTTCAGATTCAAGTGCCAATCAGGATCCTAATCTTGTTGCCAAAGAGTCAAACGAAATCGCAATGAAAGACTTTGGTAAAACTGTTCCGGTAGGGATTGATAAAGAAGACGGGAAATTTAAAATCTCATTTATGGTTACTGCTCAGCCCTACTACATCAAGGACAGTAAAGAAAATGCAGGCTATATTTCCATGATCAGACAGGCTGTTGAAAACGAAACTCCTGTTCAGATTTTCCTTAAAGCCAATACCAGCGAAATTGCAAAAGTAGACAAAGCTACTGCTGAAGATATCCGTTATTTCAAATCTATCCTTACTAAAGAAATAAAAGAAGAAAGCCGAAAAGCAGTAAGCGTTATTCCTAACCTTGCCACTTTAAACAGTCTGTTTGCTCAGATAAAAAATCAGGCTTGCGGAACTTCTACAGCTTCTTCTCCGTGCATTACATTCAGATATCCTGTTGACGGATGCTATGCAAGAGCCCATAAAATGAGACAAATACTATTGAATGCAGGATACGACTGTGAAAAACAATTCGTGTATGGTAACCTGAGAGCTTCTACAGGAACATGCTGCGTATCATGGGTATATCACGTAGCGATATTGGTAAGCTTTAAAAATGCTTCCGGAATTGTTGAAAAAAGAATCATTGATCCATCATTATTCTCCAGCGGACCTGTAACTGATGCGGCATGGAGAGCGGCATGTACGAACACAAGCTGTGGATCTGCATCTGTATCTTCTTATGCCAATACGGCAGGAAACGTGTACTACAGAAGCCCGGCAGGTTCTTTACTGTATGATAACAACTATGTAAATACCAATTGTGTATTGAATATCTTCTCATCCCTTTCAGGATGCTCTCCTTCTCCTGCTCCTAGTGTAGCAAGCTGTGGATTTTAACTAATTTATATAGAGCTCCTGCATTTATTTTGATACATTGCAGGAGCTTTTTACTTAATACTTTTTGCTATGAAAGCCTGGTCCTATTTATTATTACTTTTTATTATGATTACATCCTGTTCCGGTAATTCCAGTTCGCAGAACTTAACCTGGTATAATAATGCTACTATTTCAGATATCACCGAAGATCCGGATAAACCCAATGAAGTAGTACGTGTTGCCATTGGAATCAGTGCTCAGGTTTTTTATATTTCAAAAAAATCACCGGAGTACAAAACTCTTATTGAAAAGGCAACCCAAAGCTTTAAGAAAAATAAAACCTATAATATTGGTATTGAAAATAAAACCAATGTCATTAAGGAAATTAAAGAGGTTAAATAATCTTTGACTGCTCTGAAATAGTCTGCCGTTATCTGATCACAGAAATCCCGGCATCTACTTTTACTTCAGCCCCATGAATATAGGAGGCTTCTTCTGAAGCAAGAAACAGAACTACATTAGCTATTTCTGACGGTTCCCCTTGTCTTTTAAAAGGTATGGTAGGAATAATATCTTCAATAGCGCTTTCAATCTGCTCACCGGTTAGGCCTGTATTATTAAAAATATTGGTCTTAATATGTCCGGGACTCACTCCGTTGACACGGATTCCGCGTTCTGTAAGTTCTACCGCAAATGTTTTGATGAAAGACTGTACTGCTGATTTGGCCGCAGAATACACGGAAAAATTATGCATTGCAATATCCGTCGCCACAGAAGTATTAAAAATAACGGAGCTTCCGCTATTCATCAATGGTAATATTTGCTGCACTGTAAAAAAAGGACCTTTTACGAGAAGATTAAAAAGTTCGTCAAACTGGTTTTCATCCACATATTCTACAGGAGCAAATCTTCCGTATCCGGCATTGGCAAAGACCAGATCAATCTCTTCGGTGTACTTTCTGACCTCCTGCTGAAGGTTCATCAGGTCTTTTATATTTCCGGCATCGGATACAATTCCAAAAGCCTTTTCACCAAGTTTTTCCAGCGCCTTATTCACAGTATCTTCACTTCTTCCTGTAATAATGACTATTCCTCCTTCTTCAATAAATTTCTGAGCGGTAGCCAGACCCATTCCATTTGTTCCTCCGGTAATTAAAGCGGTTTTGTTTTTAAATCTCTGCATTGTTTTTTGGTTTAAAATTCTTCTGCAAAGATTGGAATTGAGAGAATCTTAAAAAATCCGAATCATGCGAAAAATGAGTTAAGAGCAAACTGTATTACTATTTATTTTAATTCATCAATAATCGTCATCAATAAAATCTTTCAAAATTAAATTGTACACAATTAAATTGTTTATACATTTGTACTGTTGTTTTACTTCAATTAAAAAAACAGAAAGTTCAACAATCACCAAGTAGTTTAATTTAAAACAAAGAAAAAAATGTCATTAATAGAAAACCTAAACTGGAGACACGCTGTAAAAGCTTATGACCCGAACAAAAAAATTTCACAGGAAGATCTTAATACTATTTTAGAATCAGCAAGACTGGCTCCTACTTCATCGGGATTACAACCATTCCGAATCATCGTGGTAGAAAATCAGGAACTGAAAGAAAAAATGGTAGCAGGTGCTTTAAACCCTGAAGTAATGAGAGATTCTTCTCACGTTTTGGTCTTTGCAGCATGGGACAGCTATTCTAATGAAAAAATTGACAAAGTTTACGATTATCATACCGATGTAAGAGACCTTCCAAGAGGTCGTTTCGGAAGCTATACCGATAAAATCAAAGAAATGTATGGGGCACAGACTCCTGAAGAGCATTTTGCACACACGGCCCGCCAGACTTATATTGCCTTAGGAATTGCCCTGGCTCAGGCTGCAGAACTTAAAATCGACAGTACTCCGGCAGAAGGATTCAGTAATGAAGTGGTAGATGAAGTATTGGGATTAAAAGAATTAGGACTAAAAAGTGTAAGCCTTTTATACCTTGGATACCGTGACGAAGCCAATGACTGGCTGTCTTCTATGAAAAAAGTCAGAATTCCAATGGATGAATTTATCATAAAAAAGTAATACCTTCATCGAATCTTTCGTACTCAAACTTATGGAAAATCCGAAAACCCCCAAACTAGAAAACCAGATTTGCTTCCCGCTTTATGTTATCGCCAAAGAGATCACAGGCCTTTATCGTCCTTTCCTCGATGAGCTGGACATGACATATCCGCAGTACCTTGTTATGATGGTATTATGGGAAGGTGACGGACTTACCGTAACCCACATCGGAGAAAAGCTGTTCCTGGACAGCGGTACTCTGACACCTCTTCTTAAAAGACTGGAGGCCAAAGGATTTATCATCAGAAAAAGAAAAAAAGAAGACGAAAGAGTGGTTGAAGTATTTTTAGACGAAGCAGGAAAACAGCTTCAGAAAAAAGCATGTGAAATTCCGGGAAAAATTCAGGAAAGACTGGGTATACAGCCGGAAGAATTGCTGCATCTTAAAGACACAGTTCTAAAAATATTAAACAAAATAGAAAATAAATGAAAACATTATATACGACCAAAGTAACTGCTCAGGGAGGCAGAAACGGACATGTAAAAAGTGAAAACGGAGTATTGGATCTTGATGTAAGAATGCCGAAAGCATTAGGAGGAGCCAATGAAGATTTTGCCAACCCTGAAATGCTTTTTGCAGCCGGATATTCTGCATGTTTCGACAGCGCATTGAACAGAGTAATCAGTCTTTCTAAAGTAAAAACCGGAGAAACAACAGTTACGGCACAGGTAAGCATCGGCCAAATTGAGAATGGAGGTTTCGGATTGGCGGCAGAACTTGATGTCAACATTCCTGGAGTTTCTATTGAGGAAGCGCAGGCTCTGACAGAAAAGGCACACCAAATCTGCCCTTATTCTAATGCAACCAGAAATAATATGGAGGTGAAGCTTTCAGTAACCAACAACGATTAATCCAATTTTTTTAAGCATAGTTATAACGAAAGGAGCTGTTTCCATGGAAACAGCTCCTTTTATTTTATATTTAACTGCAGATTTCGCAGATGGGCGCAGATGATTGAGGATATTTTAAAAGACTAGCTTTGCTATTTATTCTCTCAGAATAAATTAATTTTGTTTAATGGACATCATTATAGATATTGTTTGTCAGGTTTATGCGGGGCAAAAGTCAAGGAAGACAATCAATTTAGTATTAAATACATTTCTTCAGGGCTACAAAAAATTAAATCTGGATTATACCTATCCAAGACATGACAAAAATTACATTTTCAAAACAGAAGATGAAATGATTGGTTATTTCATTGAAACACCTTCCATCACCCAGACTTTTTATTGGAATAAATATCATGATAATCCCAACAAAATCATGGTAGGTGCAGACATTACTGATGACGACAAACTTATTATGAGCCTGACCTTCAATGGCACCAAGGAAACTGAAAAAATGTATTTCGACCAGCTAAAAAGTATTTTACAATCTGATATTGGAGTTATTTCACATGTTAATCCCGCAGATTATGAAGATGGAGAAGATTTTATTTTAAAATATAGATAGAAAACAGAAATTTGCCATAATTCATCATTTATAATTTATAATTCATCATTACCTTCTGTCTTTATTCACATCACTTTTCTGATAGGCATCTACTTTTTTATAAGAATCATTTTTCTCTTTTTCTTTTTTATCGGAGATCAGAATACCGAAAAGATGGTCAATTTCATGCTGAAAAATAACGGCTGTGAAACCTTCTACAATTTCTGAATATTTTTGTCCTTTCAAATCCACATATTCCAGTTGAATTACCTTACTTCTGTAAAACTGATCCCTGAAATCAGGAATAGACAGATCTCCTTCCGGCCCAAGATTCTGCAGATCGGAATGCCAAACAATGACAGGGTTGATAAAATATTCCAGTAGAGTTCCTTCTTTGTCAAAACGTTGTACCCAGATGATCTTTCTGTTGATTCCCACCTGTGGCGCTGCAATTCCTACTCCACCATCCGTAGAAAGAAGAGATTCTTTCATTCTTTTTACCAGAACAGCTGTATTCGGATCAAGGGGATCTGCTTCTGAAGAAATGCTCAGCAATGTTTTATGCTGGCTGGCATCCGTTGTCTGATAGATCGGTAATGCTATATCTACATCTCCCTGATTAATAATTGAAATCTCATTGGAAGTGAGTTTCTGGGCGTTCAACAGGCCTATAAAAAAGATCAGCAGGATGGGTAATTTCTTCATGTTTTTTGAATATGGTACAAAGGTAAATATTGTAGAATAAAAATGATTATGGAACTCTGATTTTTATGTTTTGGCTAAATCCGTTGAAGCTTTGATATAAAAATGGCCGGGCTAAAGCCCGACCCTATTGAATTCAATGTAAGTTTGATTTTTGTCATTCTGAAAGGAATGCAATGTAGTGAAGAATCTTATAATAAATTAACAGTGAGATTCTACCTTCGTCAGAATGACATTTTTGTAAGATTAAAAAGTCTTCGTCATATCTCCCGGGATAATCAGATTAAAATCTGTTGGAATATACTCTTTAGCAGGAACTTTCAATTCAGGATCGTCTGATTCAAAAACAGAGATTACTGCCATTTTCAGGTTAGGACTTTTCTGTTTGATATACCAATAGATTCCGCCAAATTCTTTGCTGTGATAGTTTCCGTTGTAATGGATAAATGTTTTTCCGGCCTGGAAGTTTTTCAGGATAGACTCTGCCATTGTAGCATCTTTCGTTGCCTGGGCTGAGATAAAATTCATCACTTTGGTTCCTTCTGCATGATCTCCCATCATTGCTTTCATTTCCGGATATCCCGGAGTATCTAATGTAACTTTTATCGGTAGCTGAGCGATATATGTTTTCTCTTTTTCGCTTAATTTGTTCAGGGATTCCAGACCTTCCTTAGCCGTTTGAGAGGCATATTTTCTGGGAATATTGGTGGCAATAAAATTCAGTTTTTTATTTTTAGCAAAATCTACCAAAGGTTTGTAGTCTGTTGCATAATTGTTCCATAAACGTGCGGAGTCTTTGAATGTTTTAGCATCAAATTTCCCATTCAGATATTGGTTCAGCTGAGCCTGATTGTCTCTTTCAAACATTTCAGCTCCTAAAATAAGCTGTCCGTTCTTTTTAGCAAACAGAGCTTCTGTAATTTTAAGCTGAAGCCAGTGATTGATAGAACTGTTATGGTTTTCACCAAAAAAGACCACATCATAATCCGCCAGTTCTTTCACCAGTTTTTCCGTCTTTACTTCTTTTCCTTTTTTATCATAAAACTGGAAAGCTTTAAGTTCCTGCGCCTTCAAAGAACAGAAACCCGCAAGCAGTATCGCTATGAAAATATTTTTCATTTTTTTATATTTAACCACAAATTACATAAATATTTTGGCACTCATTGTACTATAATTTCAAATTCACTTATCTGCAAATCTATCCTTAAAGTCTTTGATTATTCCTCGCCAAAATCCGAATAAAAAAGACCGCTTTGAATTTTACAAACAAAACGGTCTCATTCAAATCATCTAATTATTACTTTTCTAAAGCTGCTACAAGGTCCTTCCACTCCTGGAGCTCAGGAATTCCAGGTTTCCTTTTTCCAAAGAACTGAACGATAAAGTCTCCTTCTTTGTTGAATACTTCGATAGCCGTTACTTCTCCGTCTTCAGTTGGTTTTTTAACGATCCAGGCTTCTGCAATTTTCGTTACATCAAGGTGTAAATTGAAATCCGGGTCCATTACATTGAACCACTGTTGGTGCCAAAGCGTTTTCTTTACATTTCCGGTGTGGATCTGGATAATTCCTCTGTTTCCAACGAAAACCATGATTGGTGTATTTTTTTCAGAAGCATCTTCAAGGATATTCACCACTTTCGCATTATCGATTTTCTTAGCAAATCCTTCCGGTGCCAATCTTAATGCCTGTGTTCTGCTTACTCCATATTTTCTGGTCATCATGAAGAAATCATGAGTGTCTTTCAATTCTGTCCATGCTTTTTTGAAACCTTCTACATCAATTTCTGAATCTGCTTTTTCAGCCTGCTTTGGAGCTACTGCCTCAAATACAAAAGCCTGATTCTGATCTTCAGCTTTGAATTTTTCAACGATAGCATCGAAAGCTTCTTCGTTGCTGTCTTTTGTAAGATAGATCTTGTGCAATGCCAGGCCATCTTTTCCGAAAAACTGAAGACTTTTCTTATCACCTTCCACTACTGCAAAAGCAAACTTCCAGTGGTTAAGGAAAATTCTAAGGTCAATATCTTCTCCAACGAAAAGCTGTGCGTGCGGGCTGCTGAAATCACTGTTCTGATAGATTCCTTTTCTTTCGTGAACACATTCATCATTACGGGTAAGAGCCATTACTTTTCCCAATTGCTCAGCTTCTGTAAGAATTCCCGGAAAATCTGCATTTAAAACAGTTACACCTTCCCCTACACTGGTTACTAATAATTCGGCTTCACTTACACCTAGCTGTGCAGCGGCATTTCTTATTCTGATATGTGGGTTTTCTGCTTTCAGAGCTTCCCATTTTTCCTTTAAATCATTAACTAATGTGCTCATTATTTTATTTTTTTATGGTTAAAATTGTATAAATTCTTTGTATTGTTTCGTTTCCTGTTTTACTTTTTATCTGCTCTTCTTTTTCGGAAGTTTTCATTCTTTTAAAATGACTTTTGGAGATCAGTTCTTCCATTTCATTGTTGTTGTAGAGTGTGAAATCATATTCCGTAAACGGCAGTTTTTCCATGAAATCTCTTTGACCGAATGTAAGAACGAATGTTCCGTCATCTTTTAAAACCCTGTAGATCTCATTTAAAAATTCTACCGGATTTTCCCAGAAATACACAGTATTGACTGTAAATATTTTGTTGAAAGTCCCGTCCTGAAAAGGAAGTTTCTTTCCTTCATACAAAATAAAATCTGCCTGGTTTTCAAATTCTTTATTGAGTTTTCTGGCTTCATTGTGCATGGTTTCAGAAATATCGATTCCTGTATATCTGAGGTTTTTGGCAAGGCTCATGATACTTTTCAGGTGCCCGGCATTGCCGTGTCCTATTTCGAGGATATGCTGACCGTCATCTATCACAAGTGTTTTGATACTTTCCAACGTCATCCCGATGTTGGTGGCATTCATCATTTCACCAATCTCAATGCCTTTTTCTCCCTGAGGATTGGCAAGATTCTGTGCAAGGATTTTAAGTTCTTCTTTTTCCATGGTTATCCAAAAATGATCATTGGGTTATTCGTAATAGGGTGTCCGCAGATGGTACAGGGAAAATTATAGGCTTTGCTGATGTTTTCTGCTGTAAAAACTTCCTGCGGAGTTCCAAAGGCGGAAACTTTTCCTGATTTCATCAATAAAATCTTGTCTGCAAATTGTGCTGCAAGGTTAAGATCATGTAAAACAACAATGGCGCTGTTGGCTTTTTTCGTAAAATTTTTGATAATTTCCAATGCCTTATACTGATGTTTTATATCCAAATTGTTCAAAGGTTCGTCCAGAAAAACCAGTTTATGGGTAATATCGTTCTGTAATTGTGCCATTACTCTTGACAGGTGTACCCTTTGTTTTTCTCCTCCGGACAGGGTATTGTAATCTCTGTCTTTCAGATGAAAAATATCGGTTTCATACATCATATTATTCATGGCTTCCAAATCTTCTTTACCGGGCTGGGCATCAAAATAAGGATATCTTCCCATCATGACCACATCTTTTACTTCAAGCGGGATATCATTACTATTATGCTGAGAAAATTTTGCTTTATGTCTGGAAAGCTCCTTTACATTCCAATGCTGAATAAGTTTATTTTTAAATAATACTTTTTGTTTTCCGGATTTCACTTCATCTGCCAAAACACTCAGAAGACTTGATTTTCCTGCTCCGTTCGGACCTACAATGGCTAAAAATTCACCATACTCCAGAGAGACATCTACCCCATCCAGAATACGGAATTCTTTATGTTTATAATTAATCTGATGTGCCTTGATCATTACAGTGATTTTTTAAATTTAACCAAAATAGCAATAAAGATAGGTCCTCCCATCAGTGCAGTCAGGATTCCGATCGGAAGTTCAGACGGCGCTACAATACTTCTGCTGAATGTATCTGCCGTCAGCAGCAAAATACTTCCGCACATGGCTGATAAAGGCAGGATAAAGGTATTATTGGATTTGAATAAAAGTCTTAAAATATAAGGTACAATAAGACCTACAAAACCAATTGTCCCTGAAAATGCCACACAGGTTCCCACCATTAATGCAACGGTGATGATGATCTGTTTTTTCAGTTTTTCCACATTGATTCCAAGGTGCTGTGCATCTTTTTCTCCCAACATCATGGCATTCAAAGCTTTTCCTTTAGGCAATAAAATGATGTAAGCTATCGTCATTACAACGGCCAGAATGATATTCTTTGTCCATGTAGCGGCTGCAAGACTTCCCAGATTCCAGAAGGTTAAATCTCTAAGCTGTTCATCTTTTGAAATATAGATCAGGAACCCGGTTATTGAAAACCCTATTGCGGTTATTGCAACGCCGGTAAGCAGCATCATCACTACATTTGTCTTCCCTCCGCTTGTTGAAATCCTGTATACCAGCATCATAGATAAGAATGATCCTATAAAAGCTGCGATTCCTACCAATGAAAATTGTACAGCCTCAGGAAGATACTCTTTGAAATGCCCTCCTAAAACAATCGCAATTGCTGCCAGCAGGGTTGCTCCCGATGTAAGGCCAATCAAATCACCTGTTGCCAGCGGGTTTTTAAAAAGTCCCTGAAGGCTGGTTCCCGAGACGGAAAGCATTCCTCCTATTAAAATTGCCATAACAATTCTGGCTGCTCTTACGTCCCAAATCACATATTTATCACTTAAGGACAGAGACGGATCACCTTTTATAAATTGCCACAGTGCCCTGAACGGAGAATTCTCTCCGAAATCATAAACTCCTGTATTAAGTGACAGCACTGCTATAATGACCAGCAGTACTGCACTTATAATAAGATAAAAGTATAGTTTACTTTGTGTTTTCAATTAAAAGTTTGTTTAATCCTACTGCTGCTTCTCCTAGTCTCGGTCCGAAACCTGATACTAAACCTCCATCCATTGCGATGATCTTCTTATTCTTTCCTGCATTGGTTTGGGAAACACCCGGCATTTTAAGAGCGCCTTCGTTTCCTCCTGCTCCCTGTAGGCCTGTTTCAAAGAAGAACAGAACATCAGGATTAGCTTTTACAACGGCTTCTGGGGTCAATGGTTTGAAGTCTTCAAAATCAGTTACAGCATTTTCACCTCCTGCAAGAGTGATCAATGAAGCCATTGGGGTATTTTTACCACTCACCATCAGCATATTTCCTCTGGCGTAGATGAACAATACTTTTGGTTTTTTAGCAATGGGCTGTACCTGTTTAAGATCAGCGTCAATCTTGTCATTTAATTTCTGGTAATCTGTATTTCCAATCGCTTTTGCTACAGATTCGATTAACTTTTTAGTTCCATCTACTGTATATTCCTGTTTGAATACTTCAGTTTGAATCCCTGAGGATTTTATTTTCCCCATTAATTCAGGGTTGATATCTTTATCAGAAGCTAAAATTAATGTCGGAGAGACTGCCATGATCGGCTCAATGGTCATTGATCTCATGTGGCCTAAATCTTTTGCTGTAGCTTTTAAAGATGCCGGATAAGTACTTGTAACATCTGTTCCCACGATTTCTTTTTCGTGGCCTAAAGCAGCTACGATTTCGGTAATTCCGCCATTTAACGTTACTATTTTATTGTTGGTTTTTGGTGCTTCAGAAGTGGCTTCCGTTGTATTTTCTTTCGTTGATGCTTCTGCCTTTTTGCAGGAATATACTGCTACAAGTACAGAAGCTGCAAGGATGAATTTTTTCATGATATACTATTATTTGATTATTTATAAAGGTTCAAATTCAAAATTGGTGTACCCGCGGTTTCCGTTTTCATCTTTCATTTTGTTGAATCTCAGTTTAAAGTAGAAACCTTCAGCATCTTTCAGCACAAAGAAACGGTCTGAGTAGACAAAAGGAACAGGATTAGATGCTGTACCTGTTGTTGTTCTCCACTTATCACCAATGGCTCTATGATCATTAAAAACAAATTTGGCAGGTTCAACGTCTTTCAGTTTGAATGCGGTATAAGCCTGGTCCAGACTTCCGGTAACACTTACCTGGTAAGCACCTACTCCATTCAGGGTATTGGTCGTTACAAAATCTGCATAGAAGTAGCTTCCCGCACTGGTAGCAGGTCCCATGAATACCTCATTCGTAAACGTTGTGAATGCTAAGTCCCAGCTTTTTTTCTTAGGCTGAATTTTTACAGGTGTACCTGTTTTAAGGTTGAAGAACGAAAAGTTGTATTCTGTATCTTTGGTAATGATATATTCTTTGATATCTGTTCCTGTTGCATTCAGATCGGCATAGCGGATTTTATATCCATTCTGGGCTCTCAGGATCTGAATTTTTTTCCATCCTCTCGGATCACCGGATAATGAAACGGAACCTGCCCCGATATTGGCTGCGGAAGGTATTTCTCTTCCCAGATTGATCAGATAAACAGGATTGTCAGAATCATTTTCTTTGATGGCATCAATCCCGGAAGTCTGAGTCAGAAAATTACCATCAGGATTATCGATATACTTCATATTGGCAGCATCAAACGTTCCCACCTGAGCAATTTCTTTCAAACTTTCAACATCAGCATCTTTTATTTTACTGATATCCGTAGCATCAGGTATTTTAATAACTGTCATAGCAAGAGATCCGTTCATTATCACACGAAATTCATCTCCTGTATAAAAACCAAGATCCCAGTCTGTTCTGCTGTTGACAGCCGGATTGGTGTAATCACTCAGATCAATCCAAACCTGATTAGGTTCTGTAGGACCACCCACTTTTACATTGACTTCTGATCCAGTCATGGGAGGAACCGGAACCGGATCTTCATCTGCAGAGAGGCAGGACTGTGTGGCCACCATGATGGAAAGAACAGAAAATATTTTTAAATACTTCATAACAGTAACTTATTATTTAAAATTGAAACATTAATCTGGCAAAATAGCTTCTGCCATAGTATAAATTAACAAAACCATTCGCTGCTGTATGCGCTGAACCGGCAACTGCAGTAGAGTTTAATCTCGTCACATCAAATATATTTTTCACCCCTGCAGAAATTTCAAAATGCTTATTCCAGAAAGGCTGGCTTACGATAAAATCCATCATATGGAAACTGTCTACTTTTCCAAGGCGGAAACCACTTGCTCCGTCAGACACATAAATTCTGTCCGGACCTGTGAATTTATAGTAAAGGGCAAAATTGGTATCGGTATTTTTCAGTTTGTACGTTGCAGAAGCGCCTGCCTGTACCAAATACTGGAAATCTGTTGGAGAAGAGGATGTTAATTCATTCATTGATACTGATGTTCCGTTCACAGATCCTCTTAAAGAAAGGGCAAACTGATCTTTTCTGAAATCTACATTGGCCGAGAATAATAGATTTTTATACCTGTTCAGATTCATGTATTTATAGGTAGAAGGTTGTTTTACCACAACCATTTCAATCCTGTCACGGACATCCAGATATAACGCATCTACTCCGTAAGCTATTTTCCAGCCATTATCCACTGAAAAGTTCTGATTCCAGAAAAGTCCCGCAGAGAATCCCTTTTCAGGATTTAAATCCGGATTTCCCTGTACATCATGGTTAAGATTTACAAAATAGGTGTATAGCTCGTCATATTTAGGGAAACGGTTTGCAGATCCTAAGATTGCTCTAAGATTTGAATTCTCGGAAGTTTTATATCTTGCTGATAAGGAATAGTTATACTGATCGTTAAAGTTCTCACTAAGGGAAAGTCTTACTCCCGGTCTCAATGAAAATTTGTCTGAAACATTCCATTCTGCAGAAAGGAAATTGGAATAGGTAAATATTTTTCTTTTTACCGCTTCTCCAAAGAAATCTCCGGCAATTAATGCAGCATATCCATTGGTATAGTCTAATTCATATCCTAACTGGAAATCAAAAACTTTACTATCAAGGAAATTACTGAACATCCCTCTTGAATAAATGACATCAGTCTTATAGTAAGATTTTTCGTCCTGACGGCTCTTTATCGCTCTGTTCGGAATGTCATAATTGTAGTCGTAATATTTTCTGTCCTGATTCTGATAAGAGAAATCCCCCATGTATCGGATATGTCCCAGATTAGTTTGAATATTAAACTGATGAATCCAGCGGTCAGTATTGTACTTTCGGTCTCTGCTTTCATAAGATACTCCACCTACTCCGTCATTAAGCGGATTTCTGCTTACTTCAGGGTTGTAGAAGTTAAATTTCTCATTAAGATAAGACAGTTTGTAGAAAAATGTTGTTTTGTTTTTGGTATATCTTAACAATGCAGAGGCATCGTATTGGTCTTTCGGGTTCCATTCATAGCCTCTCTGATTGTCCTGTCCGAAATATTTGTAACCTTTGCTCTCTCCTTCATATCCCATAAACTGGTTATGATTGAAATTGATGCTGGCAAACCATTCATTGCTGATATTATAATCTATATTCAGGTTCTGAATATGTCTTCCGTTCCCTCTTTTCTTAAGATCGTAATTATCCCTTACCGTTTCTTCCTGTACCGAACCTCTTACGCTTACTTTTTTGGTACTGGTTTTCTTTGTAATAATGTTGATTACTCCGGCAACAGCTCCATTTCCATATTCAACGCCCATACTTCCTTTTACAATTTCAATTCTTTCAATATTGCTTAAGGTAATTTTGGTAAGGTCAATATTACTTCCCAATCCTGTATCCCCCACTACCGGAATATTGTCTATAAGGATTTTTACATAATCACCATTAAGTCCCATAATATTGGCCGTGGAGTTTCCTGAACGGGTATCCGGAGTGATCTGTATGTTAAGACTTTGATTTAAAACCTCGGCAACATTAGTGGCTGCCATATTTTTAATCTGTTCTGCGTCAATTACATCAACCTTATATATCGATTTGTTAATGGACTGCTGCATATACTGTCCTGTAATAACAACTTCTTCAATTTTCTTTTGATTAAGAGAATCCTTTTCTTGTGCATTCACCCATAAGGCCACGGATAATGATAGAACGGAAAGCACTTTCTTCTTCATAAGGGTACAAATTTTCGACAAATATAAAACTTTATTTAGACTCATTAAAAATAAATATATATTTTTGTGGAATAATTCTAAATAAAAATAATCTCATGAAATTAAAATTACTTTTAGGAACTCTGATGTTTACAGCCTTAACAGCGAATGCTCAGGTATCTAACATCAATGAAAATTTCAATAATTTTACAGCCGGGAATACAACTTTCCCTCAGTTTGGGTGGTCTGCCATTGTTGCACCAATTACCGGAGAGTTTCCTCCCGTACCTCCGAGAATGATTGTAGCAGGTGATTCTAACAGGTTCGTTCAATCCTATGCAGGAAACAATGCAACAGGGTCTTCATACCTAATTTCTCCACAGATTGAAAATCCAACAGGAAATAAGACATTAACTTTTGATACGACTTTAGTATCTCCGTCTCCAGGTCCGGGAAGTATCCAGATAGGAGTAGCATCCAATCCTGCGGATATGTCAACATTTGTTCCTGTTGGAAGCCCTATCAATGTATCGGTTATTGGCACAGTTCAGAATATCAGTGTAAATATTCCGGCATCTACAGGTTCATATATTGTATTTAAATTCACTCCTACAGCAACGCACGTTGCGATCCAGGTTGATAATGTAGTTTACAACACGACAGCATCTTTAGGAGTAAATGACAACAATAAAGTGACAGAAAATATCAGATTTGCCTTAAATTCTGATCAAACAGCATTGGAATTTAAATCAAAGAAAGATCTTAAAAATATCAGTATTTACTCTGCTGCCGGACAAAAAGCAACAGAAGGAAAACCAAACGGACAAAATTTTGATATCAGTACTCTTCAGACCGGAGTTTATTATATGAATATTGAAACTTCTGAAGGAAAAACGATTCAGACAAAATTCATCAAAAAATAAGGTTTATTAGACTATTATTTACCTTTTTAAAGCCGGCGGGATCATTCCTTCCGGCTTTTCTGTGTCCATATTTTATGTAAATAAAAG